>Ga0183096_1002171_pt1 | contig 14112 bp, 18 predicted proteins | sample Biomet5_FD_127791 | JGI IMG/M metagenome (GOLD analysis project Ga0183096, IMG submission 127791) | Microbial communities from bioreactor (seeded with sewage sludge) at LBNL, California, USA - Biofuel metagenome 5 (version 2) (version 3) | ecosystem: Engineered > Bioreactor > Anaerobic >... | reverse complement strand
CTGCTGCAGGAATCATTCCGCACAGGAACAAAATCAGTACGGTCTTCTTATTTGTATGTTTCATTTTACCTCTCTTTCAATTCCTCATTCTTCCCTTGTGACCTGTTTTGCTCATTTCTCATACATAATTTCACTTCCTTTCAAGGCATGAAAATAGCCGAAAGGCTAATATACCTTCGGCTATGTATTACATATTAACTTACCAACAAACATTAGCAAGATTTGCATTACTCTACGAAATAGGTTATTTCTGCCTTTCGCTTTGCTGCTTTCGGCTCATCACCGTCAGAATAACCGAGAATGCAATGGCCAATGCCTTCGTATTCGCCTTCCACTCCGATGGACTTCAGCCATTCCTTCCACTCCGGCATTTCAAACTCTTCCTTCGCCCGATGAATCCAGCAACTACCAATTCCAAAATCTTGGGCGGCAAGCATAAGATTTTCCATGACACAGCTTCCGTCATATACGCGGTTCGCCCAACTCTTATCCGCAAGCACGATAAGAACAACTGGTGCACCGTAGAATGGATCAAAACCTTTCTTCCAGCCTCCGATTTTGCAGTTGTCAGTGGAAAGCCTATCCCTGATTTCCTTGTTCGTAACTGCCACTATAATTGACGCCTGCTTACCCATGCCGTTGGCGGCATAAATTCCGGCGTTCATGATCTGTTCAATTGTTTCTTTGGGAACCATATCCTCTTTATATTTTCTGACACTTCTCCTGGTCAGCATATTGTCCATTGCTTCACTCACGACTTATTCCTCCTCATAATCAATCCGTTCGATCTTGTAGATGACCGGCCTTGTGCCGTCAGAGCAACAGGCAATCATCTCATTTTCATTTTTCATCCAGTCCTTCATTAGGGATATAGCTTCTTGTCAATAACCGTTAATCTGACTTTATGACTGCATTGCAGTGAAAATTCCCGTTATTTTTAAATAGATTTCTGCCATTTCCTGTGCGGATTCTTTTTGATTGTTCTCTATCCAGCAGTTCAAAAGCATCCATATTCCTGCGGCATTGAAATAATTAAAATACTTATTCTCGTTTTTCGCCAGCTTCCCGTTAATATTACATTCAGTTTCAAACGGATATTTTGCAATCAATACTTCTTTATATTTATCTAACAGCAATGTAAAAAGTCCATTTTTATGTAACAACTTGATAAAGTCTATATGCTCATTCCAAAAATCGAAATATTGATACGCCTCTTCCTTGGGGTTGTTGACTTCCTTTATATCTATTCTTTCTTTATATTTTAAAAAAAGGACATCAATATACTCTTTTAATACATCATCCTTTCCAGAGTAATTAAAATAGAATGTTCTCCTGGCAATTTGGGCCTTTTTCGTTATCTCAGAAACAGAAATATCCTGATATTGTTTTTCCTCCATTAGGCTTAACATCGCTTCGCAAATAAATTGTCTGGAAAGACTCTTGTATAACTTATTACTTGCTTTCATTATTTCTCACTTTCTTTAATTTGTGATATTTTGCGCATAAATGCAGCTTCTGCGCATAATGCAATAACCATATTGACTCTTATGATTTTTCTATTATAATGCAATTATAATTATTGCACAAGTGAGAAATATATCTCGTGTGTGTCAAACAACATTTGGGCATTTTGAGATCTAAAATTAGGTATCTGTTAACTGAAGCAATTCATTACTTTAACAAAGGAGAGCGTTTAATTATGCCAAATAAAGAACAAATTACACAGGCTGTGTACCGTTACATCGACATGATGTCGACTTCTGATATCGATGGGCTTGCCGCGCTGTATGCCGCAGGTGCCACTATGGAAGACCCTGTCGGCGGGAAGGTACTTGTCGGTCGTGATGTGATTCACTTATACTATGCCCGCTTTGCAAATCTAAAGGCCACAGCCAAGCTTATGACGTTGCGAGTGTCCGGCGATGAAGCCGCATTCCACTTTCAGCTAATAGCCGATTTCGGTGATGGGAGAGGAGCATTAATGGTCGATCCCATCGACGTCATGGTGTTTGACAATGAGGGCAAGATATCGTCAATGAAGGCCTACTGGTCTAAGGATGAAGCCATTTGGCTTCCCAACATATGATCGAATCGTAATACCTGCATCTCAAATATAGGTCATACGAATATCATACATAGCAAAGCGCCTTCTCTAATATATAATCTGGCAACTTAACCTTACACATTTCTAAGGATAAGTTTTCGTGAAGCAATTACCCATTTGGCATATCAACAATTGCTACTTTTCCAGGTATATTGATTAGCCTATTATGTATTCAAACTATCAATTCAAATACAAAAATCTGTGCATCCCGTCAACACGCTTCGCCATTGATTATCCCATCAAGTCGACTCTCTGAATGCCTTTGATTTTACTTGCTTTCCGGCATCCACAGGGTTCAGATTTTTCTTTGATGCGAATCACTAAACCTATTGATTTCAAGCCTTTCGTACACTTCTCTATTTTACCTTTGACATCAATACAACACTCTCAACGTGGCACGGAATGACCGTATGAATACCTATATTAGCATGTGTGCAAAAGGCGGTCCCGAGCATAATACACAGGTTGTAATTCGCCGTGATGGTAACATTGTCGAAAGTATTTCTTTGTTAAATAGAAAGTTGTCGAATCATGTAATTAATTTCTATTATGAAATCTCTTTGAGCGATTCTGCAAATTCCCTCACTGTCCCTATTTGCTCCAGAGTTAGATGCCCTCCTTCTCTGCCAAGTGCAGCATGTCCTTGGAGCCTAATCTTTAAACATAGCGATTGCTCAGTTATGGGAATTTCAGCTTTTGCAGCACCTTCTTGAATTCTCTTGATTGCGACTGCCATCGCTCCTGTTGTGGAAAATGGTGCAATTTTCATAATGCCAGTTTTGTCAATATGTTTCAGATATTCCAAAAGTTCTTTATCTGCATTCCATGCATAAACACCTCCGCCCAGAACTAACAAATCAATCTTGCCATCCAGCTGTTCACTGATAGAATGTGCTTCAACACCTAATACTTCTGCAATTATCTTGGCTACCGCACGAGTATTACCTCCACGCGATTGATACCTTACCGCTGCATTCATTTTCTTACCTCTTTTCCTTAATATTTGCTATTACAAATGTGCCCCCGAGGAAGATAGCCGAAACTGCAAATGCAAACAAAAATCCCCAAAGGTTATCAATTTTATTAATATAATTTTCAGTATTTAGATAATATAATGCTCCTATAGTTGTTGGTAGATTTAATAGCAAACTTGTCAAAACTCCAGGATTATAACCCTTTCGCATAAAGATTCCAAAATGTGGGAAAACAGCGATTAAAGAAAAGAATACCGGATATAATCCAAATCTAATGTCTACAAATGTCGCTAATAATGTAGCTATAGGGAACAATATCCAAATCAATCCTACATTAATCACAAAAGATGACTTTGCAATAAACGGCATTATCGGTGTTTCTCGTCCCGTAACTGTTTTGTTCATTAATGTATCCCAGCCACCCGGAAGATGATATTCTTCCAATTCATGAAGATAATAAACCGGAATCTGCATCCATACCAAAAATAATGCCATGTTATCTTTTGGTACAAATAAGACTACCAGTGTAAGAGAAAGCAATGCTAATAGATGAATTCCTTTGCTCCAATTATATAAAATATTATTCATAGCCCCTCCTTTATCCAACACTTATTGTTTAATTTTCTTGATTGTATTATAATATTTTAAAAATAAATACAAAACCATCAAACATACCAATATTGTCGAATAAAAAGGAAAAAATCATGAAAGATAAGGATCTAAGATTTAAAAAAGCAGAAGTTTCAATTTTAGAAGCGTTCCATACACTAATCAACAACCATTCAATTGAAGACATTACCGTAACAGATATCATTTCACTGGCAAAAATTAACCGGAGTACATTTTATGCCCATTATATCGATAAATATGATTTACTAGCTTGTTACGAAGCTTCCGTCATAAAAAGTATTGAAGAATTATTACATTCGTCTCCAGTCTTGTCTATAATCAAAGATCATAAAATTGATGAAGATGATATGTATAATTTTTTTACAGTACTGGTCAACTACCTTGAAATTAACCAGGACAGAATCAGAAAAATCATCTCGCGTCCTGGCAATAGTTTTATTACTGCATTAAATCAAATGATTTCTGAAATCTGGAAACAAAATCACGTTAACGCACAACTTACAATTCCAATAAACTATGCAGCAAGTTCATTCTCATGGCTCTTAACCGGGCTGATCTGTGAATGGATGTCACCAAAAAATTGCGACAATAAAGAAGAGTTTATAAATATATTAATGCAAATTTCGAAAAAAGCGCCCAAAATATTTTTTTCATAAAATATTAGTAAAGCAAAGGCGGTACTGATTCAGTACTCCGCAACGCCTTCATTTGAACATTCACATTTATACCCATACCAACGAATAGAAATCTTACTCATATATATTCTTTCTCCTCGCCAAATTCCAGTTTATCCGAACCCTTACAAATCGATTATTTTATTTTAACTTATCCGTATTTTCAATACAAATGGATACCTCTCCACATTTAGGACATATTGCAACCTTAGGTTCCCCCATTCTACCTCCAAATAATTTATTCTCATCAGAAGATAGCACTATCCCATATCCAGCACCTTGTACTCTAATTGCACAGTAGAATGGAAACTTTACAATGCAATCTTTTGACATTTTAGGGCTCATAAGTCTTTTTTTGTCAAAGCTCGAGCAGCAATGTCAAATCCGTCAGGGAAATTAATCTCTAATGGCTTCAATTGTGCAAATGTTTTTAGGGCTACAAAAAAGGAACCTATAATCGGCTAGCGTCACTCAGGGTGCAATTCCCGTCAGATGTAACCGCATGTGGTTCCTTATTTACAATAGCATATTATTAATTTAAATTCAGCATTTGTTTTCTATCTTATGTTCTTAATTGTGAACCCTCTTGCAATCAAAGGCAAATTGATTTTGAATCCTATGCAGCTTTATGTTTGAACTTTTACTTCTACTTTTCCTTTGTTTTCTAAAAGCCAAAGGCACTTCATCGTCTGCATACGCTGTTTTAATTATCACTCTGTAGTCGTCCATAAGAGTCTTTCTAACGCCATTTTCTAGTATTTTTATATAACGGGTATTAAGCATGCCTGTTCTATAATCATCTCCCGTCTCAAAATAGACAATCCTATCATCCTTATCAATGTCATGAATGTGCATATGGGAAAACCATGTTCCAAACGCAATAGGGCTGAGATCATCTACTATTTCCACCAACACTCTTTCCCATACAGACCCATCACGACCCAAACTTTGAAGATATTCTTTGTATTTCCTATAATTTTCTTCTCTCTTTTTTTCCGCTTCTAGACGGCTAACAATGTCTTCGTATTTTTCATCGCTGATTTCCATAGTAGTCATGTTTGACGTGCCACTACGATATACTAATATTTCTTTCATAATTACCTCCAAACTCGCCTGATAATATCTGTAAGGTATTTATTCTATCATAGATTTTGATAAGTAAACATACGCTAATCGCAAGTATACCGTATTATTTATTGCTATAAACTGCAACCATTGATATCAGCTATGAAACGGAACGATGGTAATTAACCATTCGAGTCCGTTATGTCATAGTTGATGTTTTTACGTATTTTATTAGTTCCCATGAGATTTTGCGGTTATAGTGTTGTCACACACCTATATATTATTCACGGGAATCAGACTATTATTTGCATCAATTGGGGAAGGGGTTTCTGCCATACATATTATTCCACCCGAACCAACTTTCCTGTCACTCTTTTCAAGTACACCAAATGTTCTTATTGCTTTTCGCTCTGGAGAAGCAGAGCGTTTAATCTCAAATGGTTTCAATTCCCCACCTATCTCAACTAACAAATCAATTCCCCTCTTGTTTTTATCTCTATAAAAATTCAAACTCATTTCCGTTTTTCCATACGAAGCGTTTCTTATCATCTCAGCTACTACATAGTTTTCAAAGAAATGTCCAGATGCTGCACCATTCATCAATGTATCTCTGCTAGTCCATGATGATAAATAAGCACAAAGGCCTGTATCACAGAAATACAGTTTGGGAGTTTTTACCATCCGCTTCAGTTCATTTGAAAAAAAAGGTTCAAGCAAATACACAATTCCCATTGATTGAAGTACCTTTAACCATTCTTTCGCGGTTGTTCCTGAAACACCCGATGCACTACCCAAATCTGCATAATTAAGAAGCTGACCACTAAATGCTGCACATGCACGCAAAAACTTACGAAAGCCTTCTGTATCTATAATTCCATTATCATCAACAGCATCTCTCATAAGATATGCATCAATATATGAGTTCCAGTATTCCCTACGTTGTTCTGAATCCATGCTTAGCATATCCGGCATACCGCCTTCCCAGATATGCGTATAAACATCAAGTATATTGTTCTTCTCCAGAATTCTACTCCTCTGGATAAGCGATGCAATAGAATAATCTTCTGGTATATCATCTGCCCTTCCGGCAATCTCCTTTGCGGACAGACTGTACATTTTCAACACACAGATTCTACCTGCCAAAGAGTCGCCTGCCTGCTTCATCAGTTTTCTGCTCTGAGATCCTGTCAACCAGAACTGACCACGTTCATCGCTACTATCACAGATATTTTTTATTTCCTCAAAAAGTGCCGGGGCTTTCTGCACTTCATCAATCAATACAGGTGGCTGATACATTTGGAATAATAATTTAGGGTCCTGATTTGCAAGTTCTCTAAGATCCGCATCATCCATTGATATATATTTACGTCCACTGTCTTCTGCAAGATGCTTAAGCATTGTGGATTTTCCCACTTGCCGTGCACCAGTTACCATAACAACCTTAAAAGCTCCACTCATTTTCAAGAATTTTCTTTCCAGGCTTCGTTTAATATATGCCATACCTCGCGCTCCTTTCAGGCTAATCTCAAGTCAGCTTTATTTTAGCCTAGCTTTTCATGGGTGTCAATATACGGACCATCGGTAAACGGTTAATTATCGCCAACATGGTCTGATACTTATTCAAAAGTACTATCCTTTTAGCCGTTGTTGCTCGTCATTATTGTCTAAAAAAGTCTGGACTGAAAGTATATGTTTACCTATACATCTCCTCTATCTTCTCCCCTTCAGAAACTCTAAACTTCTTTTTCTTTGCTTCATAGGTCTTGATCATCAATTCGTCCACTGCATCTGTGGGCCGCTCTTCTGCGATGAGGCTGGTCCTCATCGCATTGAGTGCATTGAAAACGATATTCTGTTCGTATGGATCAAGCTCCAGGCATACCTTCTTCTCTCCCATGACTTACCTCGCTTTCGACTTCACAGGCTGTCTGTGTGATTTGCTCTTGGTTTTACTGTTTTTAGATTTCGAGCGTTCTTTTGAACGGCTCTTATCCGTTTCTTTCCTATACTCGTGTAGCTTCTCTCTGACTGATGGCTTATTTCTTTCCCCAGTCGACCCATCTGAGCGGCTTATTTGCCTCAAGGGCTGCCCGGACGGAGGCTCGTTTCCCGCCCGCGCCTGTGAGGGGTTTAAGTTCGGCTCATCTTTATGCAAAGGTTTCTCTGCTATCTTCTCGCTCTCCTTCTGCAGCTGTTCCTTTACTGGTATTTCTTTCTCCGAGAATACTTTACCCTTTTCCATTTCGCCGATCACAGACGCCTTGTCAACCGTAGCCAGCTTGAATCTTTCCATGATTCGCTGTATCTTTGATGCATCGTCTGCCCTGGCGATGACATCGACTATTGCGTTTTCGTTTTTGTTGTTCTTGTCCTTAAGTACACAGTAGAGGACCCCGTAGCGTTTGGCCTCCTGCGAAAACTTCTTGATGTCTTTTTGCTGGACAGTGAACACTTTAAGCTCTCTGCCAGTCTTGAGCATGCTCGTCAAACGAGCCTTGCCCTTTGTCTTTTGCTCTTCTTTGAGGACCGCAGCCAGCAGCACCGCGATATTCTTTGCACCGTAACCAGTGATCCGCGCCGCGACTTCCACGCCCTCCAGTGACATCCTTACGACCTGCTCGGCCGCATCTCCTCCTGGATTCATATCTGCCTCGCCTCCTTTACTTTTTCCTTATCTATGGTTTTCAGTTTTTCTTCCAATATACCTGACCTGTCTTTTATATCGCCGCAGAGCTTTAGGTCCCTGCGAAGTTCTTTGATAGTGCCCGTCAGTTCAGTGATTGCCTCTTTGCAGGCTTTCTTCTCTGCATCAGGTATTTTTCTTTTCTCTTTTCTTCGGAGCTCCTCTCGATCAAAGGTGAGCTCATTCATGCGTTCCTGCCTGTCGCTGACAAAGGTAACAAGATCTTGGTCAGTATTTATCCCATACCTTGAAAGCAGCTTGGCTTCCTCCGAATATAACTCGCACTTCAAAAGATCGTCCTTCAATGCGGCCTTGACCATTGTCGGTCTTTGCGTGTACCTGGGCAGATATCCAAGCTCATAGCAGTACCTTAAATATAATTTTTCAAGTCCGCTTCGGCCCATGATCTTGTCTATCCTGCGCTTCAGATTGTAAGCATTCTGCGGGCGGTATCTTTGATAAAGGCGTACGCTTCTGACGCTATCATCATTTTGATACACCCGCTCAAGTATGCGTTCCTTCGTGTAATCATCTCCCAGCCTGAATGTCCTAATGGCTTTGTTCCAGCCCGGCGGCGTTATGGTCCAGTACTTGTAACCGTCGTTGAAGCGACAAAGATAGCCTCGCCCTTTCATTTCATAGCAGAGTTCTTCTTTGTTCAAGCTCAAAGCAATAGCTTCGTCAAGTGCCTCTCTTGCAACATTGTACCGCGTAGGCATGCCGGCCTGCTCCATCTTATACAGTTTCATAGGCGTGCGTTTTCTTTCAGTCTTTTCGATCACCGAAAGCCCATGCTCGCGGCAAAGTCTATCCGATGCATCACGCAGCTCTAAATATCTGTCTCTGCAGTTGTGGAACCGCAATCCGTCGCGAAATGATATTGAGTTTATAACAAAATGATTGTGCAAGCACTTCGTATTCAAGTGTGTGGCAACTACGACCTGGAATCTGTCACCCCAAAGCTCTTTTGCCAGCTCAACGCCTATGGCATGAGCCTCCGCCGGTGTCAGTTCACCTTCGTTGAAGCTTTGATAGCAATGATACGCAACTATGCCGCCCTCCTTATCAAAGCGCTTCTTTGTCGTTTCGAATTGATCCTTGGCAAAACTGGTATTGCAGTTGATGCCCTTTGTGAAAAAGCGCTGCTCAGTCTTGTCCTCGTTGGCCGCATAGGCAATGACGTCTGCCAGCGCCTGCCTGTCCTGCTCGGTGAACGGATTCTTCGTCTTCTCTTTGTTGCTGACGTAATCGAGCGGCGCGCCTGCATTACCTCTGATACGCCATATCCTCGTCACTGCCATTTAATATCCATCCTTTCCGGACTCAAATACCTCTTCTCTATTTTAGCCTGAAGCCTGTGCCACTTCTCTGCTTCCTTGACCAACGTGACCACCGTCTTCGGATCGTTCACGCTTCCGGCCAGTCTATCGATGCTGTCGCCAAATTCATTGATCTCGTCCATTGCTTTATAGAAGCGATCATCTGGAGCAGCTGGCGGAGCGTAACCGGCAAGAAGCATACGCATCAATCGTGCTTCAGTCATACAAGCTGCCTTGGCTTTCTTCTTCAAGTCTTGAGCCTCATCTCTGGTCATCCATATCTGTTTCTTTATCGTGCGTTTCATGCGCACCTCCTTCCTGGGGTTTCAGGGGCTTGCCCCTTAGTATTCGCCTTCGACTCCGTCAGGAGTAGAAAGGCATTGCTTGCTAAAAAATTGCCGACACCTATTCCGTGCCTGGCTATCTCATTTCTTCGACGGTTTTAGTGTCATTTTGCGGCACAAAGGGTACTGCCTTTATGCCCTCCATCGTCCTGAAAAACTGCTCTGGATACTCGAATTTCTTCTTGTATTTTTCTTCCAGATCCTGCGGCAGACTGAGGAATTTTTCACTTTCAACTGGCGCATAACACACGAAAAAAGGACCTGCAATCACATCCTGCATGGTCCCATCTTCTCCATAGATTGCTCTGCTCGGCGGCAGATTCATTACCTTGCCTTCCTCATTACAAACGAGCGCCACATCGTCTTCAAACGGCATATACTCTTCGATATATCCTCCCACCATTTCCTGCATGGACTTGAGATCATCACCCATCTCTACAATCTCCGCCTTCTCGCCCGGCCTGACCATCAACACCCTGATGGTGTCCTTATTCATTTCATCGTTCATTATCTTCACTCCTTTCACTAAAAAAAGACAGCCATAATTGACTGTCCTCTCTAATATCATACTTTATTTTTTTATATAAAGTTTGCTATATTCATCTAAGATATCTACCATATCTATGTCAATTCCAATGTTCTTTAAATCATACGACATATCATTCATTGCCTCAATAAATGACATAATATCGTTATACACTTGATCAGGTACTAAAACAGTTCTTGAAATATCCACTATTGGAAACATTCTAAAGACATCTAATCTATGCTTTCGCAAATCCCTGTCATTAACATGTTCACCTTTGCCTTTCGTTTCGGTCAAATCTAGCCAGGCTTTCATTTTAAGTGGCACTATATGTGATGCCTTAAGTACCATAATACCATCAACTTCTACCCTCCCATCTAGTAGAAATTGATAGTAATCATTGTTTAGTAATATAGCCGATAGACTTGATATTTCTTCTCCTAAATGAATAGGGACAATATTCCCCTTGTACTCAAAATCCACCTTATTATCTGGCCTTGCAAATAACTCAATCATAGTCGGATAGCCTGGTTCGGTTGGGTTAACGAACCTGTAGAATTCAGGTTTACCCGTCTTTTTTCTTCGAGCAGTATAGCCTCCAGCCTCAATAAACTTCCAAAATTTATTTGAAAAATCGTCAGTCAAGGCCTCAACGACCAGAACCATATCGATGTCCTTCGTAAGTCTAAAATCGAAACCCGATTGTTCCATCAACAAATCACATGCTGTACCGCCTATTACAACATATTGATCCTTATAATCTCCGAAAAACTCTCTGAACTTTGTAACTCCATTAGCCATTTACTGTTCCTCCACTAATCCATAACGACTTCTAATATTATCGAGCTCGATTTGTACTCGCTCGTCATTATTATCCTGCAGGCACAGTAATAGCGATATATCATCCACAAAATTCTTGTCGCTTAAAACTGCTGGATCATACTTCCACACTTCTGCTGCCACGCCTCCAAAATCTTTGAATTCTCTCTCTGAAATAATGTTAGTTTTATCAATTTTTATCGAATCCGATTTACTAAAAACGAGACTTCCGTCATCATCATTTTCAGCCAGCATCGATTGTCTTGCTAAAGCTACAATACCTCCTAATTTGTATTTTACACTTTGTGGAATGTTCCGCATATATATCCTTTTGCCTATTGGAGACTTCATATATGGCAATGCTCTGTTAATTACATCATCTCCGCCTTTAAGCGATATTAATTTGGTTGTGCCTTCTTTTCTCTGAACTATTAGATCATATGCCTCCAGTTCTCTGATTGCCCTCGAACAACTCGACTTAGGAACACCTGTAACGCGAACAATATCTCCATGGGTTACCTTCACATCATCTTTTTCAAGCATATAGAAGATATATAGGAAAACAAGCTGAGTTGTAGCAGTCATTACCCTTGGTATCGAAGTTTGTTTACTGTACTTTTCCATAAATACACTGCCCCAAAAAGGTAGATACACCTGATTTGATGCTGATATGAATGGTATCCTGCTTTCAATCAGGTTCTTCCTCTGCATCGAAGTCATCTGTTCTAATTCCAATGCGCATGGTAATTCCGTGTTTTCTTGAATCAATTTAAATTGTTTCTTCAAACTTGGAAGTCTGATTTCAGGATTACAAGGCGCAACTACAATACAAGCATTTTCACACCACGTTAATCTATTGGCCTTGTATTCATATTGCAGAAAAGCAGGCCCTTCTTTCAGTACATATGGCTCAATTTCAATGTCTTCACCAAATATCTCTCTTAGATACTCTATCATAGCGTCCATCCTTTGTTCCATTTTTAATTTATAGTACCATTTTTGTTGGAACTTTTCAAGTATTTTTGGAACTTTATATTGATTAGGTTGATTTATCGCTCATTCTCCTTACTTCTTTCACTACGCTCTCTTTCCAACTGTCGCAAAAAATGCAACAGTTCATCATTATAATCCTTGCCGTATTTAGGTGGTTCATCGCGCACCCTGTAACTCTTTCCTAGGATTTCCGTCAATGCTTTTGATGCTGCCTGACCAGTCCAGTCACTGTCAAGATGAAGTGTGATATCTGTCACTTCCCCATGGGATTCGAGGAAATTATTCAATGCAATCGGCACCTTGCTATGCTTAGGATCTACACTCGGCTGGTATACGCCCGCCAATGACAAAAGATGATCTGCAGGTTCTCGGCCGGTTTTAATCTTCGCTAAAGTCGCATACGACAAAAGATCTATCGCACTTTCAAATACGTGAGCTGTATTTCCTTTGCCCTCTATCCTGAAGCTGTATCCCTTGTTGCTGCCGGCAGCATCGCCCATGATCCGCTCTTTCTTTGTAGCCCTGAACGATGCATACTTTGCTGTTCCGTCTCTGTCAAAGCCAACAAAAATGCAGTTATGATACGGCAACGATTCGTAGATCGTGCCACGGCTAATGCATTCATCTATAAGTTCTCTATCTATGCCGCGGCTCTCCAGGTATCTGATCACCTGGTCATCATCCTTGTTCTTCTTCGGCAAAAGTAGTTTTCTTGTTCTATCTTTCCTAATCTCAGGCACTAAAAAAGGAGGCTTTGTCACCCCCATTTCAAGAATCATCCCTACTGCTTCAGTAAAAGAATACCCTTTCACTTTTATTAGATAATCAAGAGCTGATACGCCACCAATACCTCGAGACCACCACATCCACTTGCCATTAGATATCTTTAAGCTGTCATGAGTCCTGGTGCAGTATGTGTTGCCTGAAACATGGATAAGCTCCGTTGGATCATGGCATCTAAGATATGTCATGAGATCCATATCTCGGGCTTTACTGATTTGTTGTTCGTTGTAATATGACATAATTTCACCTCACTTCCTGCAAAATAATAAAGTGCCGAAGCACTCTATTATTAAAATTTAATACAATGTAATCTCATGTCATATTTTACTTTAGTATCACAATAATATGTAAAACTGTGGTAATTGAAAAGTTAGTGGCTCTAATTTTTAATTTAAAGCCATTTTTATGGTATGCTCCTTACTCTAATCTTTTATCGCCTTCTGAAGGAAGTCTATGACCTCCTCTGCAGTGGGTCTTTCTCCCTCGTACTTGAAATCTCTCCAGCGCTCCGGGCATCTTCTCATCCCTTCCTCTACAGCGGTCTCTATCTCTTTTCGTACTTCTTCTTCACTGATTCCGTTGCTCTGCGCTACTTCCTTTATCGCGTCCATTGTGCTCCTCCGATCACTGACTGCAGATATTTTTAACAGAGCCCCTGCCGCAGCAGGAGCCCTGTCTTATAACGTTAAGTTTTGTGTTCGGTTTCTATTTCAGTCCACCATAGCTGATGTTGGATGTACCACTCTTGGTGTTGACTATTGCATCTACTATGCTATCATTTGTTACATGTCCATAAACTGTCAGTGATGCGCCTGTGTTGGTCGAGGCACCATTGAAACAGAAAGAATAGTTTAATGGACTTGCATTTATCTGCATCGTGCCTGTCAGAGCCTTGCAGTCTTGGAATGTACTGATCATATTTCTTACACCTGCCGGTATCACGGAAGGCCCTGTAGCAAGCGCAGTACAGCCGCTGAATGTCATCCACATATCCTCCACGCTTGCTGGCATTGCAGGCGCTTTCGTAAGTTTTGTGCAGTTATTGAATGTTTCTTGCATATTTGTTACACTTGCCGGGATAATATAACTGCTCATGTCCGTCAGTGATGTGCAGCCAGAAAATGTGCCAAACATACTTGTCAGACTTGTACATCCTGTCAAGTCTGGCGCGTTTGTGAGTGATGTGCAATTGGAAAAC
>Ga0183096_1002170_pt1 | contig 14124 bp, 18 predicted proteins | sample Biomet5_FD_127791 | JGI IMG/M metagenome (GOLD analysis project Ga0183096, IMG submission 127791) | Microbial communities from bioreactor (seeded with sewage sludge) at LBNL, California, USA - Biofuel metagenome 5 (version 2) (version 3) | ecosystem: Engineered > Bioreactor > Anaerobic >... | reverse complement strand
GGCGGCCTATTCCGCCGATCTGCACCGCTGGTACTGGTTCTGCCGTGAGAATGATCTGGAGGCTCTGCAGCCGTCCGCGGAGAACATCGAAAGGTTCCTGCGCGAATACGCGGTCAAAGGCCACGCCAAAAGTTCCGTTCAGCGCGCGGCCGCCACTCTTTCCTCCTTCGCTAAGTTTCTTGTTTACGACGGAGAGAACGACGCGATGCCGAAACTGGACCCGCTTCCGGCGCGCGACAAGAAACTGCCGCAGGTGATGACGGAAGGTGAGATCCAGCGCATTATCAACGTCTGCGAGAACGGCACGCTGCTGGGGCGCCGCGACAGAACGATGATAGAACTGGCCTACGGGACAGGCCTGCGCGCATCTGAGATATGCTCCGTCAGGCTGAAGGATATTGACCGCTCCGGGGGCATGCTCTATACGGTGGGCAAGGGCGGCAAGGAACGCTGCGTGCCATATGTAGGAGGCGTGCGCAGAGTAGTTGAGGCCTATATCGAAGAAGTCCGTCCCAAACTTGATAAATTCAAACAGCCATGGCTTTTGCTTTCAAAATCAGGCAGACAGCTTTCGCGCGTCGCCCTCTGGCAGATACTTCACAAGCGCGGTCTGGAGGCCAGCATTCCAGCCGAACGCCTGCATCCGCATGTGCTGCGCCACACCTTTGCCACCCATCTGCTTCGCAACGGCATGGATCAGCGCACGCTGCAGGAGATACTGGGACACTCTTCGATACTCACGACGGAAAAGTATACTCACCTTGATCTGGAAGTGCGCGATTACTACGATAAGTACCATCCGCGGGCGAACGTTCCGCTTTCCAAAGACGAAGGAGGAGAGTAACCTTGCAGTATGCCGACAAAGTCAATGAAGCGCTCAGTTTTTTAAAAACGAAGACAAATCAGATCCCGGAAGTTGCGATCGTGCTTGGTTCAGGTTTGGGCGGTCTGGCAGACAAGATTGAAAACGCCGAGAGCATCTCTTACGCCGATATCCCATACTGGCCGCGCTCGACTGCGCCGGGCCACGCCGGCAAACTGATCATCGGCGCACTGGCCGGCCGCCGCGTCGTCGCCATGCAGGGCCGAGTACACTATTACGAAGGTTATACGATGCAGGAGGTTACATTCCCAACGCGCGTGCTGGGGCTGTGGGGCGTGAAGACCTTTGTGGCCACCAACGCCTCCGGAGCCATCAACACATCCCTGGCGGCCGGTACGATCGTAGCCTTGCAGAACCATATCAATATGATGGGTTATAATCCGCTGATAGGCCAGAACAACGACGAATGGGGCGTTCGCTTTCCGGATATGACGCATCCGTATGACGAAGAGTATTTGAAAATACTTGAAAAGACTGCTGCGCGTGAAAAGATAGCCTTTGCCCTTGGCACTTACGCAGCAATGACAGGTCCGTCCTTTGAGACTGCGGCAGAAGTCAGGATGCTGCGCACGCTGGGCGCCGATGTGGTGGGCATGTCGACGGTGCCAGAGGTCATAGTAGCGAACCATATGGGCATGAGAGTCTGCGGGCTCTCATGCGTAGCCAATGCGGCGGCCGGCATCACAGGCAATAAACTGACCCATCAGGAGGTCCTCGACACGATGAACAAAACGGCGGCCTCTCTCTGCCTGCTGATAGAATCCTTCCTGAGAGAGATGACGCTGTAATGTTCAACGCAATAGAATTTATCGAAAAAAAACGCGACGGCGGACGACACAGCGAATCAGAACTGAAATCTCTGGTCAGCGGAGCGATGAGCGGCTCCGTCGCTCCGTACCAGCTCTCGGCCTGGCTGATGGCCGCCTATTTGAAAGGCCTTGACGACGACGAAATAATGTGGCTCACGAAAGCACTGGCGAATTCCGGCGAGACTGTGTGGCATCCGGCTGGCGTCAAGATAGTGGACAAACACAGCACCGGCGGTGTGGGAGATAAAGTCACGCTCGTGCTGGTTCCCCTTGTGGCCTCCTGCGGGGCAAAGGTGGCAAAACTCAGCGGTCCGGGGCTCGGCTATACTGGCGGAACGGTCGATAAACTTGACTCCATTCCGGGCATGAACACGCATTTGAGAGAAGACGAATTTGCCGGGCAGGTGGAGCGCATTGGCTGCGCTGTCTCGGGCCACTCACGCAAACTTGCTCCGGCCGAGGGAATTTTCTACAGAATGCGCGACGTCACCGCCACCGTCTCCTCCATTCCCCTGATCACTTCAAGCATCATCAGCAAAAAACTGGCTGGCGGCGCGAGCGGTTTCGTGTTCGACGTCAAGTGCGGCAGCGGAGCCTTTATGCAGAATGAAAAAGACGCGCGTGCCCTGGCTGAAAAGCTCGTGCAGGTTTCCCGCAAATTAGGCAAACAGTGCAAGGCTATCCTGAGCGACATGGAACAGCCCTTGGGAAGGTATGTCGGCAACGCCGCGGAAGTGTGCGAGGCAGTGCAGGTCATGAAAGGGAATGGTCCCGAGGACACAAGAACGCTCTGCGCGGAGCTGGGCGGTGCCATGCTGACCCTGGCCGGCGTATGTCAGGACAGCTCTAAGGGCAGAGACCTTTGTCTTAAAGCGCTCGACGACGGCTGCGCTCTTAAGAAATTCAGGGAACTTGTGAATGCGCAGGGCGGCGACGCAAGGGTTGCTGACGAGCCGGAACAGGTGCTGCCGTCGGCCTCTCACACCTACACTGTCAAAGCTGCGAGAGCCGGAGTTGTATCAAAGCTTGACGCGCTTATGATTGGAGAAGGGCTGAGAGCTCTGGGCGGCGGCCGTCTTCGCCTGGAGGATAAAATTGATCCGGCCGTATCTGTTGAGCTGCCAGCCAAAATAGGGGACAGTGTTGATAAAGGCGCTCCTGTGCTGATCGTGCACTACAACGCGGACGGACAGCTGAAAGCGGCCCTGCCTTATTTGCAGGAATGTTTCGATGTGTCTGATTCAGCTGAAAAAAGAAAATTGATAATAGACCGCATAGAATAACTGTTGAATTTTCAGCCGAACTCTGCTAATCTACCATAGGTCAACGCGGAGGCGAGTTTCAGCTGGTGCTGGGCCCGGACCTCAAATCCGGTGGGGGTCGGTAACTCCGGTCCCGGTGTGTTCGATTCGCACACGCCTCCGCCAAAATATAGTTTAGTAAAGCTCTAAAGCGTCCCTGCCGTTAGTCTGGCAGGGATTTTTTCATGTCTTGACCGTTCGAGACTGACCGCCTAAAATCGGGGCAATTCGAGTTATTTGTGTACTCTTATGTGGCATGAGCTCTTTTTTCGAGTGCTTAAAAGTACACAAAATAAGCGAAATCTCGGTCTGGCGGTGATTAAATTGGCATTAACGGAGCTTGCAGTTCGTAAGGCAGCGGCGCGAGATAAGGTTTATACCATGGCCGACAGTCACGGTTTAGGGCTGGCTGTTTATCCGTCCGGAGAGAAGTCGTGGGTGTTTCGCTACGACGTGCCTTCCAGCGACGGCAAGCGCCATCCAAAGAAAAAGATACTTGGCCCTTATCCTCTTTTGTCCCTGTCAGACGCCAGGATACGCAGAGATGCGGCAAGAAAGACTCTTCTCGATGGAATAGACCCGTTTGTAAAATCAGGCCCTGGAAAAGGCGTTTTTGACGAGCTTGCACTCGAGTGGTGGAATCAGCATAAGCTCACCTTGAAGAACACAAAGAATGTCCAGACGATGGAGCATAGGATCAAGGCTTACATCATCCCTGCATTCAGCGGCCGCGAACCGGCATCGATTCAGCCGATCGAGCTGCTCGATTTTATCCGCGAAATTGAAAAGACCGGACGGATCGAGACTGCACACCGCACGGCCAATATTCTGAGCCAGATCTTCGGGTACATCTTCGCCGAGAAACACCTGGTGCCTCGGAATCCCATCCTCGATATTCGCGGGCAGATCGAGCCCAGGAAACAGATCCATCATCCCAGTATTACGAAGCCTGAAGGCGTGGCGGTGCTGCGCGATAAGATTAAAAATTATCGAGGCTGCGCGTCGATCCGCTGCGCGATGCTGTTCAGCCTTTACACTTTCGCGCGTCCCGGAGAAGTGCGTCATTGCGAATGGTCGGAGATCAACTGGGAGACGTCGGAGTGGCATATACCGGCCGAGAAAATGAAGGCCGGCGTCAAGCATATCGTGCCGCTGTCGAAGCAGGTGCTCGAGATCCTCAAGGAAATGAAGAAGCACTCGTTCGTCTATGGTAAGTATGTATTCCCGGCCGAGAGGTGTTACGACGGCAGCAAGCCGTATTCCGATAACACCCTGAATAAGGCGTTTGTTCGTCAGATGGGTTATCCGCCGCAGACTGTAACTGCCCACGGTTTTAGATCTACCGCCTCGACGCTGCTCAATGAGAGCGGGCTATGGAACTATGATGCCATTGAGCACCAGCTGGCGCACAGCGGCGACGATCGCGTCCGGAAGGCGTACAATTATGCTGAGTTCATCGTGGAGCGGCGTCGGATGATGCAGTGGTATGCAGACTATGTTGACGAGTTGAAGGCACCGGAGATGCAAATATGATATAATTAGTCAAAATTGGTAAAGGAGTGATTGCTACGCAAGTAGACATGCACTATTACGGAACATATGCGATTGCTTTGATGGCTGGAATACCAAATGATGATGCTCAAATTCTAGCTTATGCTTCGCAATACGTAGATGATTCAACTAGAGACAACAACAATCCTCCACATGAAGACGGCAGTATGCTTGTAAGCTTTACCACAGCACACCATATGGCGGAATGTGCAGCACCCAATATGCAAGAAGAAGATTATCAGCGAAAAGTATGGATGCCTAACCATTTTATTCCAGGTGGCGTAGGGACAACGTTTGAGGAGAAGGTCCTCTGCACAAAAAACAGCAAAATTGCACAGACAATGTTTGATGAACATATTGCTCTAGCTATTGAGAAGCATAAACAATATGGTTTGGAACTGATGGGTATCACAGCACATGCCTATATGGATACTTTTTCACACTATGGTTTTTCTGGTTTTGCCTCAAGCTACAACAAAGTCGAAAATGACTCTATTCATATAAATTCAATTAAAGACAGAATTGAGAATAAACGTATTGGTGACAAGTTTGCTGGACTTGTACATCAACAGACGGAGATTATAAAAGATACGTTCGTTGGCATAAAGAGCTTTTTTGCAAATGAGGCATCTGGCATTGGGCATGGTGGAGTGTTGTCTTTTCCAGATCAGCCATATTTGAAATGGAATTTTAAATTCGAAAAAAATCGTCCAGGAAACGGAGTAAAGTCAGTCAGGGACAACCAAAAAGATTATTTTGAGGCGTTGCAAAATCTTTATTGTTATTTGAGGAAATTTGCAACCGGCGAATACTCTGAAAGCACACCTATTGAATTTAAACAGAACGAACTAAAAATAAAAGATATCATCGCTCTGGAAGGAGATAAAGATAAACGTTCCGATGCATGGCTAAGCTCCGGTCTGTTGCCCCAAAGTGCGAAACACTATTTATCCCAGGATTGGGAGAACGAAAAGAATAGATTTAATTTATATGAACCTTCTTCAAAAGCCATTGATACGCCAATCTATCATTTTCACCAGGCGGCAGCATATCATAGGTACTACGTCTTAAAGGATCTTTTGCCACGTTTTGGTTTAGCTGTATATTAAAGAGAAATGTAATTCAATTAAGTCGTCTCTGATCATCAACATGTTGTTCATGTTGATTCATAGTCTTGTTTAATGGATAAAGAATTGCAAAAGCGACCCAAGCTACTATACAAAATAAAAAAGTAATAGCAGTTGTTGCAATAAACTTCATAATAGATTTTATTGCGTTTTCATAAGGTGTGTATTTTAGAATTTTAATCCATGCCGGATAGGTTAAGAACAAGAATTCAAGTATTATTACGGCAATAATAACAAAAGTGCAACACATCAGAAAATAACATAATTTGTAGCTTAAATTTTCAAGCTGTTCTGAAGCTTCATTCGATTGCATGTCCCTAGAGTCAATTACTTTGCTTCTATCAAAGATACTGCGAGGATCAATTATCCCAATCCAAATTCCAAATGCGGTAAACAATATTGGAGCTATCAATGTTAGAAAGTCTAACATTGATGTGAGTGTTTCACGGTTAATGTTTAAGTACAAAAATACCACGCCAATAAGAAAGGACACTCCCAACATAAACTTAACAGGAAGTCTAGGCGAATCGGCATTAGACATAATCATCACCTCACATTGTTGGATTCTCTTACCACTTTCATTATACTATTTTTTGCTTGTAGCCAAAGAGCCTCAAAGTCTTTGTTTTGGAGTACGGTTTTTATTTCCAAGTCGTTGCTAAGCTCAAATTCTCCCTTTGCTCTTGCAGTATCAAACCAGATAATTTCTGTTTGCCCCTTAGCCTCGACTCCCATTTTTATTTCATCACTGCCATTTTCCCATGCCTTAAATGTCTTGTCAAAATCGTCTGTTGTAGGATACCATGGCAATTTTGTTTCAAATGTATATGTTTTTTCGTATGAAGTCATCTCTCTTGAACTCGTTATACCAAATTTAGTGAACAAATCATTTAATATGCTTCTATGTTCTTCATTATTGAAATTAATATTATGTCTGTAGATAATGTTTCTTATTTCATTTTGTAGAACCAGATTCCTGATTCTATCAATTTCTGCGGGTATGCCAAGTGATTTTAATGTAAATTTGGCATTATAGCTACGTGCGTCATCATGAAAAGTTGGAGCCCAGCCGCTAATTCTTTTCAGTGCATCATTTTCAAGAATATAAGAACAATAGAGGCTATGTTCTTTTAAATAATGTTTAAAATATTGACACATCTGGCTAACGCCAATAGCTCTTCCATTGAAGTGGTTGTCAGGGTTTATAGATATGAATACTTTTAAATCAGGTAAATAAATAAAGTTTGAGGCCCACCCAGGAATGGAGTCCTTCTCAATTTTGTTATCCACAACTTTAGGGTTGTTAATAGGAGCCTTTCTTGGAAGACTTTGCACGACTCCATCTCTGGATGGAGTCTCATTCCACAAAGAAAGACAATAAACTTTCTTTGCATATTCATCACATGAATCTATAGATCCTGCGGTAGAGCAGTATACGGATGGCGTAGAGCTCATTTCGAACTGAAACGTTTTTGTTTCAACTATATATTGTTTATTCTTAAACCATTCAATGAAATCGTTCCACCACTGATTAATCACACCAAATACAAAATCGTCATTATCTTTGTTATAGAAGCCGCATTCAACAAGTTTATAAATGTTAAATTTCAAGACATTATGCCTCCCATAGGTTACCTATTTGACATCGCAATTATTAAGTTTGCTTTAAGTTATTTCTTATCTATGTGTCAGATTGCGATGGCCGCCAGCTTGTACTGCGCGTACAGGTAGATCGCGCGGCTTGCGGCCGCGACGACCAGGCTGTAAGCGAGCATTATGATTACGCGGCGCATGGGCCAGTATGGCGCGCCGCACTTCGGGCAATGCTCGGCTTTGTCAGACATTCCTTCGTAACCGCATTCGGGGCAGTAATTCAGCAGCATTGTATGTTCCCTATTGACGGTTCACACAAAATCTAGGATTGATTCCCCGACCTTTGCTTTATCCATTGCGGTCTTTATGTTTGAACAATTCACTGTTGGATATACAAACACCTAACTTTAATGGCCTGCATCAATGCAGCGAAATTTAGCAAATTACAACTAAATGATTGTTAATTATTTGGGACAATTGCCACTTCCAAAATGGACATCCCTTTTCTCCCTAATTATCATAAATTGATCTAATCCTGGGTACATATTTGGGTTTTGACGCTCAGAGGTCGAATATTCTGGAATAGCAGTATGAAATGTCGCGTCTGCATACGGGCCGCTAGTGATCGTCAATTTTCCTGCATTTAGTCTAAATTTATAGTCAAAAGATTTACGAATAACATCGCATATATAATTAGCTGCTCTAGTGAGCTCTAATGCTAAATCTTGTACAAGTGCTACGTGAAAATTGAAGTCACTGACGAGATCTTCGCGGAAATAACTTCCGTCATTACTTTTGTAGTATTTTTTAGTTTGATATAATCTATAATCAGGAGGTCCTACTTGTACTGCATGAGATGTAAATGTTGTTAATAAATCATTTAAAACTAGTCTGAAATTAATAAATGCAGATTTAATTTCTTTATACGAACTGGGCCATATACAAGTAAAAATTATCCTTTCTATTTCTATCATCCTATTGTAGTCGCGAACACATAAAGATGGTTGCCCACTTAATAGCAATCTCTGCATCCATTCATCCCAATTGTCAATATTAATTTTGTCACAAAAATCCTGTATAAATTCTGCGTAGAATTCTATTTCCTGCTGTTGTTGCACATCATCAGTGCTAAGTTGTTTTTCTACCCAATCTTCATGTTCTTTCTTCATTTGATGGAGTTTAGCAATAGTATATATATCGGTGTGCGCATCTATTACTTGATGGTGGTTAGGACAAAGCAATATTATATTATCATAAGCATTTCTTTTCTCTTCTGGAAAATTTATATCCCCTCTAGGTCCATTTTCGGATGATGCTACAATATGACATTCTTCACCGGATAAATTCTCTCCATCATCGTCCGTAAGTTTGGTTTTACAGCCTGGAAATGCACACATCCTTGCTGCACGTCCCCATAATTTCTTGCGATCTGGAAGTTTCATATCTGCCATATTTATTACCTCTATTCAATATATATTAAAATGTTTATTTATATTCGTATTTCCTTAATATGATCAGACTCTATAACTAAAAAATGCCCCGCTTGCGCAAGGCATCGTTCTTTATGGTCTGTCTGCGAGATATTTCTGAGCTATGGCTTCGAGTTGTTCTCCATACTTGTATATATCGCTGGTGACTTCGAGCGGGAACTTGGTCTCTTTCTTCTCAGCGTCGAAGATACCGATACTGTGGCTCTTTGTGTTGAAGTAGAAGCGGCAGATCGGCAAGCGATTGTTATCGTCAAACAACACCCCGCAGTAGCTCTTTGTGTCGCGCATTGAGATTCTTTCGATCGGGGCGACACGGCAAAGAACTGCGCGTACTATGTTGAAGGCTTCAATTTCGTCAGAGGTGGTGACAACGCCGTCGTTCTCGTCGCTGTTGGCAGCGGCTGGTTCTTGCGCCTGATCTGCCGGCGTGCCTGACGCTTTCTCCTCCTGGAGTGCAGAAGTAAGTCTGTCGCTCACACGATCGCTTATAAACTGACTAAGAGCTTTTTTCGTAATTGCGGCAAACTTTTCAGACATAGCTGATGTGAGCCGTCCATCGTAAACTTTTTTGGTCAGTAACTTAACGAAGTCCTCATCCGGATTGCTGAGAGTGTCGAGCAGGTATTTCTTCATTTCATTCGTATACTTTAGCTCTTCAGCTGCCGGGATGATCGTGTCGATGCTGAACGTGCCCTTGCTGTACTTTTTGAGCTCGCGGATGACGTTCTCATCAACATTGTTGATATTGAACTTGAAGAAGGGTTTTTTATCAAGCTGCTTTGGCTCGTCTATGTCTGAATAGAACTCATAATCAAGGCCATTCGTCAGTACGGCAATGCGGGCCGGCACTACCATAAAGTAGCGCGCAAGCTGAGTTAAATTATCTGGAATTAGCTCAGTTCCAGACCATTTGCACTCTATGAGCATGATCGGAGCGCCGTCTGCCATGATGGCATAGTCAATTTTCTCACCCTTGCGATCGGCGATATCGGCCACGAATTCGGGAGTGACCTCGGCAGGGTTAAACACGTCATAACCTAATGCCTGGATAAATGGGAGAATCAAAGCGGTCTTTGTGGCTTCTTCGGTCTGAATACTGTCACCGGCATTCTTGTGCCTCTGAGCAATAACCTTGATTGCATCGATGAGTTCCATCACGAATTACCTCCAATTATATTTACTTAAACATTATCCTGCCTTGCGTTTCCTCATTTCTGATGCCAATTTCTGGTCCTCAGTGTATTCAAAAACTTTCCGGCGCTCCTCGGCAGACATATCCTGGAGCATCGAGATAATACTATAAATTGTTGCGTCCCCCTTGATTTGTGGCAGGTCATCAATAGAAATACCCAGTTCGCTTGCTATCCACAATAATGGATTGACGTTGAGCGCTTCAGCAAGCTTCTTAATAACAGGTAACGGTATTTGAATATTGTTTTTTAAATAGTTGTTTAAGGATGATTTTGGCATGCCAACCTTGTCAGCCAGGTCTTTTTGTGTCCAGCCGAGCTCTTCAAGAGTGGAAATAATGTTATCGCGTATGCTCATGTCAATATCTACCCCTCGATATGATTATCTCAAATTTACATAAAAAGGCAATTACAAAGCTTTGATTAAATATTCGGATACATGGATTGACAATCCATTAAAATGGATATATTATCTCTTTTGTACATGATACGGGATTATGAATTTATTATTCATGCTCTGCTGCACTATGAAAAGCGAATATCGGGCGAAGTGGGATATAATTTAACTGTGAGGTGAGAGAATGAATTATCTTGGCGGTGGGCTAGTGCAGTTTATTATTCTGGTAGTTCCGGGATTTTGGGCGATCTGGATTTACAGTGCTTTTTTGGATCATGGAACGGAAGACAAGAGCGATTCCACAGCTGTAAAGGCGATAGCCTTTGCGGTGCCTGGATACTTACTGGCTACTACGCTTGTAACTAAGGATTTACTAATATGGTGGTTGAAAATCGAATTATGGCGCGCGGAGTTGTTTCTTTATCCTGCGCAGTTCATTTGTTCGGCCACGGTTACGATACTGCTTGGGCTTTTATTTGGCGTCGCATCGAGGTACGTTGGCAGTCCGGCATATTGGCTGGCAAAGCTGCATAGCAAGATTACAGGCTATCCAATAACGGACGGTTATGAGAACGGTTTCGAGTATGCATATAATAAATGTTTCAACCAGAACAGCAAAACACACAACCAAATTGCCTTCGTCTACAAACTTGGAGATGAAGGCAAGGCTGTTTCAGGAGAAGTTGTTTTTTGCAGCACTGGCAAAACTCACGAACTGGTTGTAAACGAATTTCCAAAAATTACTTGCAAAGATATATTGTCGCATGCAGACAAATCAGACGGCAACTGGGTAAAGGTAGTAAACGCAGACAGTGGCGTGGTGACTGAAATAGTTGCCGTCAAAAAAACTTTTCTAGACGGTATGTATGCTGATCAAATGAACGCTATTTTTTCTCAGGAGCAGAAGGCGGTGTGACGTTCGGCGGAGGCGTTTGTATTGGGCGCAGCGGGCGCGGCTTTGCCGGTTCTACTCCATGAATTGAAGGTTGGGGGATGTTAGTATGCATTCCTCCTGATTCTTTATCAGACATTGTGTTCCCTCCTCAATTTTTAATTATTTGATTGTTTCTTCCTAAGCCTGGACACGAGCTCGGTGAGTTCGGCCAGGCGTTTCTTTTCTTCCGCATATTCAAAAACCTTCCGGCGCTCCTCGGCGGGCATGTCCTGGAGCATTGAGGCTATGCTGTCGATAGTGGGATCTTGATATGTACTGGGCTTGTCGTTAGGTGTAATGCCAAGTGCTTCCCAGATAATATCTAATACATTGCAATCGAGAGCTGTGGCAAGTTTTACTGCATAATCAATAGGCAAGTCTCTCTCATGTTTTTCTACATAGCTAATGCTGGATTGAGGGACTCCAGACTTCTGTGCCAACTCATTTTGAGACCATTTTTTAATATCTCTTAGTCTTTTGATAACCTCTCCAGCACTCATAAAATCACCGCCTATCGAATTCTTTAACAATTATCGCAGAAGTTCATAAAAGAGCAATTAAAAGAACGGATCAAATTATCCAAAATGGGTTGACAAAATACAAGTGATGAGATATTTTATCCGTATTGGATCAGATCCATTTTGGATATTTGTTGGAGTGAGGCTAATGGAAGAGTCGAATAAATTTTCAAGGAAGCATGTCATCTTCGCAAAGATGTTGTTTCACATGATCAAAGCTAGATCGGCACGGCTTTTCTGGTTTTGGAGCGTTGTGTTACTTGTTCACTGCTTGATTCACGGATTTGGCATCGCCAGTACAGAGTTATTTAAAGATTGGTCGTGTATATTTATTGTTTCACATCTTTCCTACATTTACGGTCTGAGACTGCGTTTAGAGGATATTTTTTCAAAAAGTATGGAAGTCACAAAAATGGAGGTGATTAACAACGATGAAGATAAACGTTGAAAAACTGCGCGTGAGGCGCGCGGAACTGCACATGACGCAGGCGGACGTGGCAGAGGCGGCCGGCACGAGTCAGAACCATTACTCGAACATTGAAAACGGCCTGCGGATGCCGAAGCTGGCAATCGCCGCGAATCTGGCCAAAGCCCTGAATCTGGAGCTGACGGAGCTGCTGATCGACGACGAGGAGCCGGAGGCGTCAAACCCTACCCAGTCCCCTGCGGCGGAGAACCGTCAGGGGACAGCAGTGACAGCGTAAATCACCTGGACGAGGCGGAGAGAGTTGTTCACATGGTCAGGCTGGCGATCCGTTTCAACAGTCTCGAAGGCGCGACGCTGATCATGAAGGACGTAGGCCAGGACGGCAAGGCCGACGAGCCGGAGCTCAAAGAGTTCCTGGAAGAAGCAAGCAAAGTGGCGCCAGCGGCGCTGGCGTAGGAGGGCGAAAAAACATTGGCAACTGTCGGAAAGATCGTAATCGGTGTTTCCTCCACTGAGGAAGTGACAAGCTGGGCAAACGAGCTGATCGAGACGGCTGAAAAGCTGAAGAACCTGGCGAGCAATCCGCCTGTGATCGAAGTTACCGCCACGCCCATGAGATGTGGTTCTGATGCTACTTAAGCGATTTCAGAGTCCTCTTTAGCTGGTCAATGCTCCGCTGGAGGCTTTGCAGTTCGCGTTTGATTGATGGATCCGCTTCCAGGTTGATTTCTTTGAGGCATTTGGAACAACGAACCGTTTTCCCGTTCATTGCGTCCTGCATAGACGCTTTGAACTTTGTTCCGCAGTTTGGACAAGAAACGTCAAATTGAGCGCGTTTGATTTCGTCTGTCAAATCAGACATCAATAACACCATCCTTCGCGGGCGTGGCAAGTGAAGCATAACACAACGGAAGATGATCCGCACCTTGACAATCGAATACCGGGCGAAAGTAGCGATGAAAGGAGTAGCTGAATGCCATGTATTGCTTGTTGGCGATAATGTTCATCTGGGGAACTTATGAATTTCTGTTATTAAGCAAGCTTCGTAAAATTGAAAGAGATGTGTCAAATTGCAGAGACATGTTTGATTCTTTAGTCGATCGTGTACACCAAGAAATGAATATTGATATTTACAGTGTACCAACGGATCCTAAACCTGGAAAGGTCTATACGGTGTTGTCAAAGGGCAAGCAATAAAGTCACAAGGGCTTGTGTGCCAAAAAAAGAAGCATTTCCATTGCGTCGCAGCATTTCACACTGCCGCAGGCAGTTTTTACATAAGCTTTGGTCATACCGTTCTTGATAAGCTGTGTAGTATCTGGTTCGTCGACGAGCAGCATGACGCTGTCTCTGCTTCGCAGTTCAATAGGCATAACGACTGTCTGTCCGGTTCCAAGGTTAAGATTTCTTGCTCCGCTGGCGTAGACAGGAATTGGTACGTTTCCACGGTCAGAAGAGAGACGTTTATTGGCAGCAAAACCTATTTCTTCAATGTAGACCGTAAATTCACTCAGATTGGTGATCTGCATCCCAATCAAAGCATGTTTAAGTTCTTTGTTGCGAGAGGCAATAGTTGAGAAGTTTTTGTCGCATTCCATAATGCACATTGCTTTATCGCCAACCACCGTGACTAACGATGTAGAGAGTCTGATCCTTTCCGACTTGCACATGTGAGCGGACCAAGTGTTGTAGACGCTTAGCAAAAAGGCCATCACAGCAACCATTCCAGAAACTAAGGCAACGGTGTTTTCCACGACTAACACCTCGCTATTCAAATATTTAAAGCTTGATAGAGTACAATAACGTTCGCAAATTCGCGGAAACTGGCATAGGACCTTTGAACATGGAACAGAATGAGCCACAGGGGCTCCGATATAATGAATGTGCTCAACTCATTCAGAAAC
>Ga0183096_1002169_pt1 | contig 14125 bp, 12 predicted proteins | sample Biomet5_FD_127791 | JGI IMG/M metagenome (GOLD analysis project Ga0183096, IMG submission 127791) | Microbial communities from bioreactor (seeded with sewage sludge) at LBNL, California, USA - Biofuel metagenome 5 (version 2) (version 3) | ecosystem: Engineered > Bioreactor > Anaerobic >... | reverse complement strand
GCGCCCCGGGTGTCGTCCGCCCCCCCCCCACCATATCTCAATGGTTCTGAAGCCGCAGCTGAGAAAGTCTGTTATCCGGCGCATCCAGATCGTCAAGATCACGGAGCGGAAAGCTATTTTGCTGGTGGTGACGGACGCGGGGCTGGTGACGGATACGGTTATTACCGTGCCCGAAGGCATTACGCCCGATTATATGGACATGATCTCTAACCTGCTGACCGATAAGCTGTCATCCAAAACACTGGAGGATGCGGAAGCCGATTTGCAATGCTGCCTGAAAGAGAGCCTGATGCTTGGAAGCGATTTTGTCATGGACATCATGTCGGCGATCGAAACCAGTGTGGAGCCGCAGGGTGAGAAGGGTATCGTTCTGGGCGGCACCCAGAATATTATTGAGTATCCGGATTACATGAGCATCGAAAAGGCGAAGAACTTTATATCCGTGCTTCAGACAAAAGAGATGCTCTACGATATGATGAAGAAGGCGTCTCAGCTGGAGTTCTCCGTCACGATCGGACAGGAAAACGAGGTGAAGGAGCTTCGCGATCTTTCCGTGGTGACCGCCACATATAAGATCGGCGGCAAATCTCTCGGCTCCTTCGGTGTGATCGGGCCGACAAGGATGGATTACGCGAAAGTGATATCGATATTGGGATATGTGAGCCAGAGCCTGAACAGCATATTATCAAACTTTATTGAGGATGAATAAACGGGAGGGGTGAATTAATAGATGAGCGACATTGAAAAGAATGATCCCATCGACACTGCAGCGGAAAATACGACTGAGCCGTCCGGTGAAGTCAAGAAAGAGCAAAAGCCGGTCGATGAGGTCAAATCAGGAGGTAAAAAGAAGCTGGAAAATGAACTCAAAGCCGTTACGGCCGAAAGGGATGATTATAAAGACAAGTATCTGCGGACCATGGCAGAGTTCAACAATTATAAAAAGCGCACCGCAAGCTCCAGGAGCGAAGCGATAAAGGACGGCCAATGCGATACGATCGAACAGATACTGCCGGTATTGGATAATCTGGAAAGAGCGCTGGAACATATTGAAGCGGAAAAGGACAGCCCCATGGCACAGGGAATCACAATGGTGCACAAGCTGCTGGCCGATACGCTGCAGAAGCTGGGCGTCGAGGAGATCCCCGCAATGGGAGAGCCCTTCGACCCGACAAAGCATCAGGCAGTTCAGATGGTGGAAGCCAAAGAGGGCGAAACGCCCGGTAACGTGGGCGTGGTGGTGCAAAAGGGATATATGGCTGACGACCGGGTGATCCGGCACAGCATGGTCATCGTAAACAAGTAAACAGAATTTATATAAGGAGGATCTGACGATGGGTAAAATCATAGGAATCGATTTGGGAACAACCAATTCATGTGTGGCCGTGATGGAAGGCGGCGAACCAACAGTTATCGTGAATGCAGAAGGAAGCCGTACCACGCCGTCGGTGGTCGCGTTTTCCAATACCGGTGAGAGGATGGTCGGCAAGGTAGCGAAGAACCAGGCCATCACGAATCCGGACAGAACGATCAGTTCAATAAAAAGAGACATGGGTACCGACAGAAAGGTACATATCGACGGAAAGAACTACTCGCCGCAGGAAATATCGGCGATGATCCTGCAGAAGCTTAAAAGCGATGCTGAGGCGTATCTTGGCGAGACGGTGACCGACGCGGTCATCACGGTGCCGGCTTACTTTTCGGACAGCCAGCGCCAGGCCACCAAAGACGCCGGCCGTATCGCGGGCCTCAATGTGCAGCGTATCATCAACGAGCCGACGGCGGCTGCCCTGGCTTATGGCGTTGACAAAGAGCAGGAGCAGAAAGTACTGGTTTTCGACCTCGGCGGCGGCACGTTCGACGTTTCGATCCTGGAGATCGGCGACGGCGTTTTTGAAGTGCTGGCGACAAACGGCAACACCCGCCTGGGCGGCGATGACTTCGACCAGAAGGTGATGGACTACATCATTTCGGAGTTCAAGAAGAGCAATGGAATTGATCTGTCAAAAGACAAGTTCGCTGTACAGCGTATCAAGGAAGCGGCGGAGAAAGCCAAGGTGGAGCTCTCCAGCATGCTGCAGGCCAGCATCAACCTGCCGTTTATCACGGCGGACGCTTCAGGCCCCAAGCATCTTGACATGACGCTGACACGGGCGAAGTTTAATGAACTGACGGCGGAGCTGGTTGAAAAGACAGTGGAACCGATGCGCCGGGCAATGGAGGATGCCGGTATTAAGGTATCCGAAATATCCAAGGTCATCCTGGTCGGTGGATCTACGCGTATCCCCGCTGTACAGGATAAAGTTAAAGAGATGAGTGGCAAGGAACCGTTCAAAGGAATTAACCCGGACGAATGCGTGGCGATCGGTGCAGCGATTCAGGGTGGCGTGATCGGCGGCGAAGTCAACGATATCGTACTGCTCGACGTGACGCCGTTATCACTGGGAATTGAGACGCTGGGCGGCGTATCGACCAAGCTGATCGACCGCAACACCACTATCCCGACCAAGAAGAGCCAGGTGTTCTCAACGGCGGCGGACGGGCAGACCAGCGTGGAAATCCACGTACTGCAAGGCGAACGCGAGATGGCAGCGCACAACAAAACACTGGGACGCTTCAACCTGACAGGTATCCCGCCGGCACCGCGCGGAGTGCCTCAGATCGAAGTTTCGTTTGACATCGACGCGAACGGCATCGTGCACGTATCGGCGAAGGATCTGGGAACGGGCAACGAACAGAAGGTGACGATTACCGCGTCCACCAACATGTCAAAGGAAGATATCGACAAGGCTGTCAAGGAAGCCGAGCAGTTTGCTGCTGATGACAAGAAGGAGAAGGAGCGCGTTGAGATCAGAAACAACGCCGACTCGTTGGTATTCCAGACCGAGAAAACGCTCAAGGATCTGGGCGACAAGGTCAGCAGCGAAGATAAAGGCCGTATTGACGCGGAGCTTTCCAACGTGAAAAGCGCGCTGGCCGGTTCGGATATGGATGCCATCAAAGCGGCGTCAGACCGGCTATCGCAGGTTTCCTACGACGTATTCGGCAAGGTATACCAGCAGGCCAACGCTCAGGCCAACACGGCGGGCGGCGGAACGAACGGCGCAGGTCCGGACTTCGGCGGCCAGAGCGGTCCGCAGAGCGCGCCGCATGATGACAATGTGGTCGACGCCGATTATGAAGTTGTAGACGACGACAAAAAGAACAAGTAAAACATAGAATAGAAAGACCCCATAATAATGCGCGAAAGCCAGAGCGGGAAACCGCTTTGGCTTTTCGGATGCATATCATCTGATTTGAGGCGGTGCGATAGTTTGGCAGCGAAAAGAGACTACTATGAGGTCCTTGGCGTCGGCAAAGACGCGAGCGGCGACGAAATAAAAAAAGCATACAGGCAATTGGCAAAGAAGTATCATCCCGATATGAACTCCGAAAACAAAGAGGAGGCCGCGGAGAAATTTAAGGAAGCCAGCGAGGCTTACGGCGTTTTGAGCGACGAGCAAAAGCGCCGGCAATATGATACGTTTGGCCATGCAGCGTTTGACGGCAGCCGCGGGGCAGGCGGCTTCGGCGGCTTTGACGATATCATGAACGGCTTTGGATTTGGGGATATATTCGATTCGTTTTTTGGCGGCGGAGGCCGGTCGGCACGCCGAAATGGACCTGTTCAAGGGGCGGATCTCCGTATGGAGATGCGCATTACGTTTGAGGAAGCGGCTTTCGGCGTTTCCCGAGAGGTATCCCTCAACAAGGACGTAAAGTGTGAAGCATGCGGCGGTACAGGTGCGAAAAAGGGTACACAGCCGGTGACCTGCAGCGCGTGCGGCGGCACGGGTCAAATCAGGCAGCAGCGCAGCACGGCTTTCGGCAGCTTTGTCAACGTGGCCGACTGCCCGAATTGCGGAGGCCGGGGCGTTATCATCAAGGATCCGTGCCCGGAGTGTAACGGGCGCGGCATATTGAATAAACCGAAAAAGATTAAGATCAATATACCTGCCGGCATTGACAACGGACAGGTGATCACTCTGCGCGGAGAAGGCGCGGCCGGGCAGCGCGGCGGTGAGCCGGGCGACCTGCAGATCGTCATCGGAGTCGCGCCGCATGAATACTTCAAACGCGACGGCTATGACATGTACCTCGATATGCCTGTATCGTTCGTAGACGCGGCGCTGGGCGCAGAGCTTTCCGTGCCGACACTGGAAGGAAAAGCAAAGTTGAAAATGGGCGCCGGCACACAGACGGGTACGGTTTTTCGCATGAAAGACAAAGGCATTCAGCATCTACGCTCCGGCAGAAAGGGCAGTCTGTTCGTCCGTGTTAATGTTGAAGTGCCAACAAAACTGACAGAGAAGCAAAAGTCATTGCTCAAGGAATTTGAGAAGGCGGGAAAGCATAAAGAAAAGGATAGATTTGGTTTAGGATTATGAACTGGAAGCGTATCAGTATCACCACAACAGAAGAAAAAGCGGATATCGTTGCGTCCATACTGATGGATGCCGGAGCGAACGGTGTGGAGATGGAAGGCGGCAGCGTCCCCGAAGCGGCGAGTGACGAATATTCACTTCCGGAGGCCGCGACCGAAACCGTTATCGTATCGGCATATTTCGGAGAAGACGGTTTCGATTTGCTCGCGGAAGGAGTCCGTTCACGAATGAACGAGGTTTTTCCGGATGAACAGGCGAATATAACTGTCAAAACAGTCCCGGATACGGATTGGAATGAAAACTTCCGGAAAAATTTCACGGCGTTCCGCGCGGCGGGTCGTTTTGTGATTAAGCCATCCTGGGAGGAATATCAGGCGAGTTCTGACGATATCATCCTGCAAATAGACCCGGGCATGGCGTTTGGCACGGGCGACCATGAATCCACCCGCATGTGTCTGCAACTCCTGCAAAAGTATATGACGCCGGGTGCGGCTGTGCTTGACGTGGGGACAGGCTCCGGTATTCTCGGCATCGCGGCAAAGAAGCTGGAGGCATCGTACGTGCTGGCGATGGATTATGACCCTGTCTGCGTGAAGGTTGCGCGGGAGAATGCCGAGGCCAACAGCGAAGTAGTGGAGGTGCGCCAGTCAGATCTTTTAAAGAACGCGGACGGCGGACCTTATGATATCGTTTTGGCTAATATCGTCGCGGATATACTGATCCGGCTGAACAGAAGCGTGCCGGAATATATTAAAGAAAATGGCGTCTATATATTGGGTGGCATTATAGAGGAACGGCTGCAAGACGTCAAATCATCGTTATTGCTAAACGGTTTTGACGTTTTGGAGACGCTTGAGATAGCGGACTGGCGGGCCATCGCGGCAAGGAAAAGCTGATGCCAAGATTTTATGCGGACAACTGTGACGTCGGGAAGGACAAGCTCATTATCAAAGGCGATGAAGCGAAGCATATGAAAAACGCCCTGCGTATGCAGCCGGGCGATAGCTTTATCGCATTCGATGGAACCGGCGTTGATTATGACTGCCGGATTATTTCTGTTGGGCTTGAAATTCAGGCTGAAATCATTTCAAACCGGACAAATGAAAGTGAACCCGGGATTAACGTGACGCTGTATCAGGCCTATCCCAAACTGGCCAAAATGGAAGATATCGTCCAGAAAGCGGTGGAACTGGGCGCTCGCGGAATTGTGCCGTTTATCTCCGCGCGTTGCGTGAAAAAGCCCGAGGATTCTACGCGACTTCGGCGCGTGGCGCTGGCCGCGGTTAAACAGTGCGGCCGCAGCGTAATCCCCGACGTATCCGATATACTCCGTTTTGAAGACGCGCTGAAGAAGATGCGCAGCCACGAAAAGCTGATCGTCTGCTGGGAAGAAGAGAAGATAACGCCGATTTCTGACGCTCTTGACGGCGATGTTCATGATATCGGCATCGTCATCGGCTCTGAAGGCGGCTTTGAAGCGGCCGAGGTTGAGAAGATGCGCGAAGCGGGCGGTATATCCGTCACGCTGGGTCCGCGCATATTGCGCACTGAAACGGCGGGTATCGCTGTGCTGGCCGCCGTATTTTACGACAAGGGGCAAATGCGCTATTGAGACGGGTCTCTTTTTATACACTGGGCTGCAAGGTCAATTCATACGATTCTGCCTACATGCAATCACTTTTTGAACAGCGGGGTTTTGATACAGTTGAATTCGGGCAGAACGCTGACATTGTGGTCATCAACACGTGCACGGTCACCGCTGTTGCCGACAAGAAATCCCGAGCGGCAATCAGACGCGCGGCGCGAGCTGGCAAGGTGATCGTCGCGGGGTGCCTCGCGCAAAAGTCTGCGGCGGCGTTGCTTGAGATGGATGGCGTGGACGCGGTGGTTGGTACGGACGAAAGGGCCCGTATTGTGGACATCGCGGAGCAGTTGCTTCTGGGTGACGATCACATCGACGCGACGCATACGCTGGCCGGATGCGGCTATGAGCCGATGAGCATTTCTTCTTCCGGTGAAAAGACAAGAGGCATCATTAAAATTCAGGAGGGCTGCAACTGCTTTTGCAGTTATTGTATTATTCCATATGTCAGGGGGCGGTCCCGCTCCCGATCTTTCGAAGATATTATTGCCGAAGCCAGAACGCTGGCCGGCGCGGGTGTTAAGGAGCTGGTCTTGACCGGAATCCACATCGCGTCCTATAATGATAAAGGCCGTGGGTTGGGAGAGGTGATCACAGCACTGGATGCGGTTGGGCCGAGGATCCGGCTGGGGTCACTTGAACCGGGCGTGCTGGGTGAAGATTTCGTGCGACACGCTGCCGCGTCTGAGCGGTTTTGTCCGCACTTTCATCTGTCGTTGCAAAGCGGTTCTGAAACGGTGCTGAAGCGCATGAATCGTCCGTATACGCCGGATGAATACGCGGCCTTTGTCGAGCTGCTGCGCCGATATTTCGATAAACCCGCTGTTACCACCGATGTGATTACGGGCTTTCCGGCTGAGACGGAGGCGGAGCATCTGGAAACGGTGGATTTCGTTGAACGCATCGGGTTCTCGCGCCTGCATGTATTCCCGTATTCCGCGCGGGAAGGTACGAAGGCTTACGCGATGACGCCAAAAGTTCCCAGAGCGGAAGCAAAACGACGGGCGGGCGAATTGATCGCGCTGGGTGAAAAGCTTGAGCGAGAGTATGTCAGCGGTTTGCTGGGAGCAAGCGCCAGCGTCCTGTTCGAAGAGGAATCGTCCGAGTTTCCGGGATATATGGAGGGGTACTCCGAGCGATACGTCAGGGTCGCGGCCCGGGCAGAAAGAAACGAACTCAAGACGGTTATATTGCGAAATTTGAGCGGCATGACCGCTTTCGGTGAATAAAGGAGGTTACTGATGGAAAACTGCCTGTTCTGCAAGATCGTCGCCGGACAGATTCCGTCGTCCAAGGAATACGAGGATGACAAGGTATTGGCGTTTAACGACATTGATCCCAAAGCGCCGGTGCACATTCTGATCGTGCCTAAAAAGCATGTCCAGTCCATTGCGACACTGGAAGAAAAGGATGACGAACTTGTGGCGCATATTGTTCGCGTCGCAAAGAAATTGGCTGCGGCAAAGGGCTTGGACAATGGATTCCGCCTGGTGGCGAACACCGGAGCGGACGGCGGCCAGACGGTGGAGCATTTGCATTTTCATCTGCTGGGCGGACGCTCATTCGGATGGCCTCCGGGCTGAACAAAATCCGGCATATGAATGCCGCTTTTTGTTTTAAAAGCAGGAATATGATTATCTATAGGCAAAAACAATCCTATTTTTGTTTTATTGTTCATGGATTTTTCAACAATAACCAACAACAATATAGTATAATTGAACATCAAAAAGATTTTTTTGGAGGAAGATTGTGAAAATCAGAAAAGCAGTGATACCGGCAGCGGGCTTGGGGACCCGCTTCCTGCCAGCTACAAAGGCGCAGCCCAAGGAAATGCTTCCCATCGTCGATAAGCCTACTATTCAGTACATTGTGGAAGAAGCCATCAGCGCAGGCATTGAGAGTATACTCATCATTACCGGACGCGGCAAACGCAACATAGAAGACCACTTTGATAAATCCTATGAACTGGAATCAGAACTGAAACGCAAAGGGAACACATCTCTATTAAATATGGTGGAAGATATATCGCATCTTGTGGATGTGTTCTATGTGCGCCAAAAAGAAGCCAAGGGACTGGGTCATGCGATCGGATGCGCCCAGGCGTTTGTGGGCAACGAGCCCTTCGCGGTGCTGCTGGGCGATGATATCGTTGATGCGAGCGTCCCGGCTATCGGTCAGTTGATGAAGGTTTATGAAGCATGCGGTAGCTCGGTGATTGGCGTGCAACGCGTCGCGAAGAGCGAGGTTGACAAATACGGCATTATCAATCCCAAGGACTCCGAATATGATGGACGGCTGCATAAAGTCTCCGGCCTGGTGGAGAAACCGTCCGCAGAAGATGCGCCGTCCGATCTTGCGATATTGGGACGGTATATCATCACGCCGGAAATTTTCCGTATACTGGAGCAGCAGCAGCCCGGAAAGAATGGCGAAATCCAATTGACGGACGCGCTCAATACGCTGGGCGCCAAACAGGATATCTATGCGTTCGAGTTTGAAGGCAAGCGGTATGACGTGGGGGACAAGCTCGGATTTCTAAAGGCGACCGTGGAGTTCGCACTGGAACGGGACGACCTGAAGGAGAAATTTGCTTCATATCTGAAAAACGTTGTCAAGGAGTATCAATTGTGAGTGAAATCAGGGATATTGGACGCGCCCCAGAGGGCGAACTGAAAATAAAATGGGTCCAAAAGCATATGCCCGTGCTGTCCGCGCTGCATCGCGCTTTTGAAGCCGAGCAGCCCTTTGCCGGACTGCGCGTATCAGTGTCCATCCACCTGGAAGCCAAAACGGCCTATCTCTGCCGCGTGCTTCAGGCGGGCGGGGCTCAGATGGCGGTAACCGGATCAAACCCGCTGTCTACAAAGGACGACATCGCGGCGGCGCTGGCCGCGGGCGGCATGGAAGTGTATGCCTGGCACGGCGCAACCGACGAAGAATATAACCGGCACATATCAATGACGCTGGCTCAAAAGCCGCAGTTGGTGCTGGATGATGGCGCAGACCTCTCGGAGGCGTTGCACACGCGGGAAACGGATAAGCTGCCATGCGTCATCGGCGCGAGCGAAGAGACGACGACGGGGTTGATGCGTTTGCGCGCGAAAGAAAAGGCGGGGACCCTGCGTTATCCCGTCATTGCGGTCAATGATGCTGACGCCAAGCACCTTTTTGACAACCGTTACGGAACCGGCCAGTCGGTATGGGATGGCATTATGCGGACAACCAATCTGGTGATCGCAGGAAAAACGGTTGTGGTCTCCGGATATGGCTGGTGCGGCAAAGGCGTCACGATGCGCGCGAAAGGTCTGGGGGCGCATGTCGTTGTCACTGAAACGGAGCCGGTTCATGCTCTGGAGGCCGTGATGGACGGATTTGATGTGATGACGATGGACGAAGCCGCGCCCAAGGGCGATATCTTTGTGACGGTCACAGGCTGCAGCAACGTAATCGCGGCGAGGCATTTCAATATGATGAAGGATGGCGCGATATTGACCAATGCGGGGCATTTTAACGTAGAGATCGATACGCATGAGCTGGCTGCGATGGCGGAACACAGCTATGTCGCGCGAGAGAACATCATGGCGTATGAGCTTAATGGCAAAACGATATATCTCATCGCCGAGGGCCGGCTGGTCAATCTGGCGGCGGGGGACGGGCATCCGGCTGAGATCATGGACTTAAGCTTCGCGATACAGGCGCTGTCGCTGAAATATCTCGCGCAGCAGCGTGGAAAACTGGATAACAAGGTATACAGTGTCCCTGCGGAATTCAGCGCGCAGGCGGCGCGACTTAAGCTCGATGCCATGGGCATCCATATCGATGCGCTGACGGACACGCAGTATGAATATATGTACGGAGCTAAACCATGAAAACACTGATCCGAAACGGATTCCTGGTGACTGCGGACGCAAACGATACATGCGGCGACGGCTGCGTGCTTGTGGAAGGCGGTACGATCACCTATGCGGGCCCGGAATCGTTGGCGCCGCAGGTATCAGCCGACCGTGTGATCGATGCGCAGGGAGGCGTTGTGGCGCCCGGATTTATTGATACGCATACGCATGTGCCCATGACGATGATGCGCGGTTATGCCGACGATCTGGCGTTGATGGATTGGCTTCAGAACCATATCTGGCCTGCGGAGGCACGTCTGACAGAGGAAGCCGTCTATTGGGGCAGCATGCTGGCGATGTGCGAATTCGCGGCAGCCGGCGTGACATGCTTTTCGGATATGTACAACTTTAATGAAGCGATCGCCCGGGCGGCGCACGATTCGGGGCTTCGGGCACTGATCGCAACGGCGGTGCTGGATATCGACGGCGGCGGCGACGATCGGCTGAAAAGAGCCGCGGCGTTTTTTGACGCCGTTAAGGGTTACGACCGGATCGAAGCGGCGATCGGGCCGCATGCGGAGTACACCGTCAGCCCTGAGATGTTTGAAAAAGTCCGGGATCTGGCCGGAAAACTGAATGCGCGTATTCACGTGCATGTCAGTGAGACACAAAGCGAACATGAGGAGTGTATTGCGCGGCATGGCAAAACGCCAATCGGGCTGCTTGAAAGCCTGGGCGTGTTGGAACTGCCTGTTATGGCGGCACATTGCGTTTGGGTGAGCGATGATGACATGGATATCATGGCGCGACATCATGTCAGCGTGATGACATGCCCAGGCAGCAATTTGAAGCTGGGCAGCGGCATCCCGCGTGTTTCCAGAATGCTGGAAAAAGGCATCAACGTCAGTTGCGCGACGGACGGCGCGGCCAGCAACAACAACCTTTCCATGATGGAGGAAATGACGCTGACGGGGTTGCTTCAAAAGGGATTGAATCAAGACCCATCGCTGATACCGGCGAAAACGGCGCTGCGAATCGCGACGATCAATGGCGCAGAAGCGTTGGGGATGTCTAGCATGACAGGCAGCCTGGAGGCCGGGAAGAAGGCGGATATCGTTGTGCTTGGAACGGATGGCGTTCGCTGGTGCCCGCGCACGAACCTATTAAACCATCTTGTTTACAGCGGCAGTGATGCGGACGTTAAGCTCACGATGGTGGGCGGCGATATTATCTATGAAGATGGCCATATTACCTTTGGAGACATTGAGGAAATTAAAGAAAAGGCGTCGCAATATGCGGCGGAACTGTTCGCATGAGAAGCAAAAATGCTTTAAAAATGATATCGTTAATATTGACAATGATCATGCTGGCTTCTCTTTTGGGTGCCTGCGCTTCTGCTGCCGGTCAGCCGACGACGGGCGGCGTCAAAAAGCCGGCTGATAATATCAATTTGAAAAATATCAAAATATCCGTAACGGGTTCACAAACAGTTATAACGCTTTCTCTTTTGAGCGGGAGCCGATTGGAGGGTTATCCCGAAACCAAGCTGACCCATTTGCCCAACTATGAGATTACGGATCTTGATCAGCCCTATCGACTGAAAATAAGCCTGGATGATATCAGTTTTTGGGACTACGAGCAGAAATCTTCGTGGGATTTTTCAGGGCTCGTTTCCGGGCTGTTCCAGGAAGTGCCCGCCAACAACAACTCACTGATTATCTATATTCAGTTGTCTCAGAAAGCTGAATACAGCGTTCAGGAAGCCGAGGGAAATCTAACCATTACATTGAAGTCTGGCGCGGAAAGCGGCGGTTCCGCCTACTACTGCGTGGCCGACGCTTTTTTCGAGCATCAGGAAGGCAATTGGCCTGAAGACATTGATATGACGCCGGTGCTGTGCGCGGACAACCAGAACAAACTGCTGATATCAAAACCGTTCCCGTCGCAGTCGGCGGCGGAGGGTTATCAGAAGCAGGTAAAAGATGAACTGGACAAGAAGCTACAGGGGAAAACAGTTTCGGTTGTTCAACTTACGGCGGGAACGCTTCCCGACTTTGTTTCGGATATTGACTACTCGTCTGCGGAAAAACGAGGCGTTCTGCTTGTAGACGACAGAATCGTCCAAACCACAGTGCTGCTCAATAACGGACGTTATCTTGCGTCTTCACCGGATGGCACCATTGCTTTTTCCCGCACTTATCAATCGGGAGATGCCGCGGCGGAACAGGACGCCTATCTGACGTCAGAGAAGCTCTGGACGCTGGATAAGAGTGGCCGTATGCAGAACGTGGATACGCCGGAGTTCTTCGGTATCGACAAGGCGGGGTATTCCTTCGACGGGCGTTATCTTGCGCTGTTGGACGTTTCGATTGACAATCGTGTGCTGTACGTCTATGACTTTTCAGCCGGCAAGCTCTATAATATGGGGGAAGAAGGCCTGGGAAGCCAGACAACGTCATTCGCGTGGTCCGATACCGCGGACGATCTTTATGCGATGTCGGGAAACGATTCTATGCAGTTGCATCTGTGCAGCTTTGCCGATGACGGAAGTTTTAAAATAGGCGGAATAGAAGAGCAGGCCGGCGCCGAAGGGAGTCTGGCTGTATCGGGCAAGCGCATATTCTTTGCCGACAGCGTAGCCAAAAAGGTCTATGAAATAGGTTCGGTCAGATATGAGATGGGCTCCGGAATCAACCTGACGGCTTCACCGGACGGAAAAAAGCTGCTGATTCTGGACACCAGGACTGGGAAAGATGATCAGGTATTGACAGACCTGAAGCTATATGATTTAGAAGCGGATAAAACAACTTCGATCGTGACCGGCGCTGAGATCGACGATTTCTGTTTCGGAAACGATGGGAAGGTCTATTATACGAACGAATCGGTGCCGCAGCCGACTGACGGCTATCCTTATGGGTTGTATGCCTATGATGTGGATGCCGGCGGCCCGCCTGAACTGGTCGCCCTGTCCAGCACGCCTGATATGGCTTCGGCTAACGGCAAGCTGTATTTTATTGAATATATCGGCGAAGGGGATAATGGCTTTTATGCGACCTATGCCTACGACCCCAATGCTTGAAGAAGATCAGGAGGAATCACATGCGCGTACCCATATCGGAAGTTGAAAAGATCGCGGCATTATCGCGCCTCAGCTTTTCAGATCAGGAAAAGGAGAAATTTCAGCGTGATCTGGAGGCTATATTGATGGCCGCCCAGAGACTCGGAGAACTTGATACAAGCGAGGTTGAGCCCACAGCGCATATTCAGGGGATCGAAAACGTACTGCGTCAGGATATTGTGCAGCCGAGCATGGACAACGAAAAGCTGACGGCTGGAGCGCCTGAGCGAAGCGGCGGCTGCTATATAGTGCCCAGAGTCGTGGAATGAGGTGACGTATTGAAAGCTTATGAGATGACATTGACCCAGACGATGGGCGCGCTGAAGAAAAAGGAAATATCGTCGGTGGAACCGACGAAGGCTTTGCTGGGCAGGATATCTGACAAAGAGCCGGCTCTGAAAGCTCTCAACTGCGTGTGCAGCGAGACGGCGCTGGCGCAGGCTGCCGAAGCGGATGAACGCCGCGCAAAGGGAGCGGCAAAAAGCGTCTTCGACGGTATACCCGCTGTTGTGAAGGATAACATCTGCACGGACGGCATTCCGACGACCTGTTCATCCAAAATACTGAAGGACTTTGTGCCGCCGTATGACGCGCACGTCATTGAACGACTTAAGGACCAGGGCGTCATTACGCTGGCCAAGTCAAATCTGGATGAGTTCGCCATGGGTTCTTCCACTGAAAACAGCGCATTCGCGGTAACGTCGAACCCATGGGATATAAAGCGTGTGCCGGGTGGTTCATCGGGCGGCAGCGCGGCCTCGGTCTCCGCGGGTTATGCGCCGTTTGCGCTGGGTTCGGATACGGGCGGCAGCATCCGTCAGCCGGCGGCCTACTGCGGCGTGGTGGGAATCAAGCCAACGTACGGTGCGGTCTCCCGCTATGGTCTGGTGGCCTTCGCATCCTCTTTGGACCAGATTGGCCCATTCACGCGCACGGTTGAAGACGCTGCGTATGTGCTGAACGCCATCTGCGGCCATGATCAGCGAGATTCCACATCGATGAATATTGCCCATCCCGATTATACTCAGGGCATCAGGGACGGTGTGAAGGGGTTCAAAATCGGTCTGCCGAAGGAGTATTTCGGCGAAGGGCTGGATAAGGACGTTAA
>Ga0183096_1002158_pt1 | contig 14174 bp, 13 predicted proteins | sample Biomet5_FD_127791 | JGI IMG/M metagenome (GOLD analysis project Ga0183096, IMG submission 127791) | Microbial communities from bioreactor (seeded with sewage sludge) at LBNL, California, USA - Biofuel metagenome 5 (version 2) (version 3) | ecosystem: Engineered > Bioreactor > Anaerobic >... | reverse complement strand
GATGATTTGATGGTGGACGCGGGCGCGGAAGCGTACCGTGCCGGCGGATGCGACTGCATCATCGGAATCGGTGGGGGCAGCCCGCTGGACAGCGCCAAGGCTATCGGCGTGCGGATAACGCTGCCGGGCGGGGTGTGCACCCACGCGGGCAAAGAGATTACAGCCGAACTGCCGCCTACGGCGCTGATCCCCACCACGGCGGGCACCGGGTCCGAAGCCACGAAATTTACGGTGATTACCGACCATGCCTGCGGCGCGAAGCTGCTGCTAAAGGGCGACACGCTGCTGCCCCGGCTGGCGATTGTGGATTACACCTTCACCCTGTCCGCGCCGCCGTCGCTGACCGCGGCCACCGGCATGGATGCGCTGACCCACGCGGTGGAAGCCTACACCTCCCGCAAGGCGACGCCGCTGACCGACCCCTACGCTGTGGATGCGATAAAGCGGATTCTGGAATTTCTGCCCGTTGCCTATCGGAATGGGAACGACCGTAAAGCGCGGGAAGCGATGGCCATTGCCGCTTATGAAGCGGGCGTATGTATCAGCAACGCGTCCGTTACCCTCGTGCACGGCATGAGCCGCCCCATTGGCGCGAAATTCCATGTGCCGCACGGCCTGTCCAATGCGATGCTGCTGGCCTCCTGCCTTACCTTCGCGGCCGGAGGCGCGCCGGAGCGTTTCGCAAAGCTTTCGCGGGCCGTAGGGCTGGCGGACAATACGAGCAGCTATACCCACGCCGCGAACGCCCTGCTGGAAAAACTGTCCGAGATCACCCGAACGCTGGATATTCCCACGCTGGCCGCCTACGGCGTACCGCAGGCCGCGTTCCGAGAGGCCATACCGCAGATGGCGGCGGAAGCCCTGCAAAGCGGCAGCCCCGGCAACACCCTGCGCGAAGTGACCGAGCACGACATGGTCGCCCTGTACCAGAGCCTGTATTAACCGAAACGAAACCTTTCCTGTCATCGCTTTTTCTCCCAGTATCCGCGAATCATGATAAAACCACATCCGCATTACAAAGGCGTAAGGCGTGAGAAACACCTTGCGCCTTTGCGTATTCTCAACACTGTAGAATCGGAGGGAACCGAATGCAACAAGCCAGGAAGCTGCCCGAAACCTTCACAGGGGCGAACGACGGCGTGGAAATCCGCATTCAGGAACTGTCAGTCCGTTTTCCGGATAAGTCCGGCAACGCGGTGGACGCTTTAACCCACGTCAATCTGGAAATCCGTCAGGGGGAGTTTTTATCGCTGGTCGGGCCTTCCGGCTGCGGGAAAACGACGTTGCTCAGGGTGATCGCCGATTTGCAGCAGCCTACCGAGGGCAACATTACCGTGCGCGGGCAGACGCCGCGGGAGATCCGTCTGCAAAAAAATTCGGCATCGTGTTTCAAAACCCGGTGCTGTACGACTGGCGCACCGCGCGGCGCAACGTGTGCATGCCCATGGAACTGATGGGTATCCCCAAAAAGCAGCGTACCGAAACCGTAAGTGAAATGCTGGATATGGTGAACCTGCTGGGCGCGGGGTATAAATATCCGCATCAGATGTCCGGCGGGATGCAGCAGCGCGTGGGCATTGCGCGGGCACTGGCGATCAAGCCCGAAATCCTGCTGATGGACGAACCGTTTTCCGCTCTGGACGAGTTTACCAAGGAAAAGCTCAACGAGGAGCTGCTTTCCATCTGGAGCCGGGCAAAGAAAACGATCGTGTTTGTGACCCATAACATCTCGGAATCTGTATTTCTCTCCGACCGGGTGGTGGTGCTTTCTCCTCACCCGGGCCGCATTTCCGCAGTGGTGGATATCCCCCTTCCCCGGCCCCGCCATCTGGCGATAAAAGATACGCCGGAGTTTGGCGCGCTGGTAGCCAAGGTGCGCAACAGTTTCGAGGGGGTGTAACCCGTTGAACCGACTGAACTGGAAGAAATTCTTCGCGTCGCCGAAATGGGTAACGGTCGTTTGGGTACTGGGGCTGATCGTGGTATGGGAAATCGGCGCGACCATTGTGGCGGGCGTTAAGCGCACGCCGGAGAACGTGCTGCCACATTTGTACCAGATCATCGGCTCCGTATTCAGCACCCAGAAGGTCAACGGCACGCAGACCGCCACGCAGATTGTGCTTTCAAACGCGTGGATCACACTGGAACGCGCGGGAATCGGGTTTGTGCTGGGTGCGGCGGTGGGCTTTGTACTGGCGCTGCTGATGAGCCGGTTTACGGCTGTTGAAAAGATGGTTTTCCCATACCTGATGATGATCCAGATGATCCCGATCCTCGGCATGGCGCCGATTGTGCTGGCGATCACCAAGGATATCGATAAAAGCCGTATCGTGATTGCCGCCATCCTTACGTTTTACCCGGTGGCAACCAATACGCTTTCCGGTTTTAAAGCGGTGGAAAGGGAGAAGCGGGAGCTGATGTATTCGCTGGCGGCGAGCCGCTGGGACATCTACCGCAAGCTGCTGATCCCCTACTGCATCCCCTATCTGTTTACGGGGCTTAAGATCGCGGCTCCTATGGCGATTACCGCCTCCATTCTGGTGGATACGCTGCAGGGCGGCGGCGGCCTGGGCTGCATGATGAGCCAGAGTCTGAAACATGCCATGACGATCTACGTGTTCTGGCAAATCGTGTTCCTGAGCGCGATTATCGGCATCTTAAGCTACCAGCTGATGGTGTGGCTGGAAAAGCTTCTTTCGCCCTACCCCAAAGAGCTGCGGGGAAATCAGGGCAAAAAGGAGCTGACCGCATGAAGACAGTGAAAATCCTGTGGGATAAGATGTCCAGCTTTATTTATCCCGTGGCGTTCGGCGCGCTGATGCTGATCCTGTGGGAAACCGGCATTCTCCATCAAATCCTGGGGGCGGACACTTTCACGCTGCCAATGCCGGGGCGAATCGCGACCATTATCGAGGAGAATTTTCCCACGATCATGACCAACGTATGGGCCACCTTAATCGTGGCGCTGGGCGGTCTGGTACTGGGATCGCTGCTGGGGTATCTGCTGGGCATGGCGGCGGCAATTTTCAGCAAATGGGGAAAGGGCGGGCTTACGCTGGCTTCGGCGTTCAACGCTATTCCCATCATCGCCATCGCTCCGATCCTGAATAACCTGACCAAGGATGTAAGCCCGGATGCGAACATCCGCAGTATGGTGGCGAAAATTCTGGTCGTCACCATCACGTCCACCGTGGCGATGAGCGTGAACGCCTACCGCGGGCTTACGGAACTGAAGCCCTTTTCGCTGGACCTGATGCGCTCCTACGCCGCGACGGAAAGGCAGATTTTTGTAAAGCTCCGGCTGCCCAACAGTGTGCCGTTCATTTTTACGGCGCTCAGGGTAAGCGTTCCCGGCTGCGTGATTAGCGCCCTGGTCAGCGAGTACTTTGCCGAATACATCGTAGGCGTTGGGCGCCAGATTCGGGAAAACATCGTGCTGGCGCAGTACGCCACGGCCTGGGCTTATATCACGGTAGCGTGCGCGATGGGAATCGCGCTGTACATCATCCTGCTGGTCTTTGAACGTATTCTGCTGAAGGGGCGCAAGTAGCGCACCTTCAGATGGAATAAATCCACAGCTTGTTAAGGAGGAAAAAGGGATGAGGAAGGGTCACAAAAGGTTTCTCATGTTGACCGCGATGGTCATGGCGCTGATGCTGGCGGTTACCGCCGTGCCCGCAATGGCCGCAACCTATTACAGCAAGGATGCCACCGTGAAAGACGTGGTGGTGGACGCCGCTACGCAGGGTAAGGTGGGGAACTGGGGCCTTGGGAACGAGTACGAGATCCAGGCGCTTTTATCCAAGTATGGGATGCCGACCACTTTCCTGAGCCAGGCTTTTGACATGGACGGTTTCGACGACGATTCCATCCTGCTGGCGTCCGCAATGACTTACAACGAGCTTGGCCTTGTGAAAAACGCCTATCAGGGTGGCTACAACTACGGCGACAAGGTGAAAACCATCGACATGAACGACGAGGGCGTGGCGATGCTGGAAGACAACATCTTCACCACCGACGCGTTTGCCAAAGCCAACCCGAACACCGTGAAGGCGTTCGTGGCCGCTTCCGTGAAAGGCTGGGCTTATGCCTGCGCCAACCCCGAGGAGGCCGCGCAGATCGTGTACAAGTACGGTTCCTCCGTTTCCAGCGATCATCAGCTGTATATGGCGGGCGAGGTGAAAAAGCTGGTGGAAACCGACACCAAAGGCAGCCCCGTGACCGCCTACGGTAAGATTGACGACGCGGCTATGCAGCAGACGCTGGATCTGGCCAAGACCTATATCAAACTGACCGACTCGGTGGCTGCGGATAAACTGCAGACGTTGACGCTGGACGATATCCGTGATTCCAGCTACTTCGACGCCGCGACCGCCGAAGGCGCCACGCTGGCCGCCCCGGAGAAAGCGGATGTGTCCATCCAGCTTAAATGGCTGCCGCAGGCGCAGTTTATGGGCTATTACGTGGCACTGGACAAGGGTTATTACACCGACGCGGGTTTGAACGTGACCATCGTGCCCGGCGGCGGAGACATCAGCGAAACGACCGCCGTGTACACCGGACAGGTAGACTTCGGCGTGACCTGGGTTTCCAACCTGATCGCGGCCAACGCCGGCGGCATGGGGCTGATGGAAGTCGCGCAGATCTTCCAGCGTTCCGGCCTGGTGCTGGTGTACAAAATCAGCGACTGACAGACGCGTAACAACAACCTGAGCACCCGCGGGACGCCGGAATGCGCGTCCCGCGGGTCACCCCGTTAAAGGAGGGCTCCTGAATGGATTTGTTAATCAAAAACGGTACGATCGTAACGGAAACCGAAATGTTCCGGGGCGATATCGCGGTACAGGACGGGAAAATCGCGATGATCGGCACGGCGCTGGACGTGACCGCGGCAACGGTGGTGGACGCGAAAGGAAAGTATGTGCTGCCCGGCGCGATTGACGCGCACACCCATCTGGCGATGCCCTTCGGCGGCACCGTATCCGCGGACGGCTACCTGGCGGGCACCCGCGCGGCGGCCTGCGGTGGTGTCACCACGGTGTTCGACTATCCGATGCAGAAAAAAGGCATGGGTATTTTGGAGATTGTGGAAAAACGCCGCGCCATGTGTGACCCTGAAGCGTGCGTGGACTATGCATTTCACTGTATCGTAACCGACCTGAACGGCGGAAGCCTGCTGGACGAGTTTCAGGCGGCGGCGGATTACGGCATCACCAGCTTCAAGTGTTTCTTCGTGTATAAAAAAGAGGGCATGATGGTGGATGACGCCACGTTTATCAAAGTGCTTCTCAAGGCCCGCGAGGTGGGCGCGATCACCAACCTGCACGCGGAAAACCCCGACGTGATCGATATGAATATCGAGCAGTTCCGCAGGGAGGGTAAAACCTCCGCATGGTACCACTATCTGTCCCGTCCGGAATGGGTGGAGGCGGAGGCGGACAAGCGGGCCGTGCACTGGGCCAAGTCGGTCAACGCGCCGCTGTACATCGTGCATATGGCGGACAAGGAAGGGCTGGAGGCGGCGGTGGAGGCCAAGCGCGGCGGCGCGCCGATCTACATCGAAACCTGCCCGCAGTATCTGGAATTTACCTGCGACGTGTACAAACGCCTGGATGGACGCAACTTTGTGTGCTCCCCGCCCATGAAGGGGGAAGAAAGCCGCGAAGCGCTCTGGAAGGCGCTTGAAGACGGCAGCATTGATACGGTTGCCACCGACCACTGCCCATTCCAAAGTTACGAGAAGGATTGGGGCAAAGATAATTTTACAAAAATTCCAAACGGTTGCGCTGGGGTCGAGAACCTGTACCCCTACATGCTTTCCGCCGCCAACGAAGGCAAAATCTCGTTCCCGCGTGCGGTGCAGCTGTGCGCCGCCAACCCGGCAAAGATATTCGGATGCGCAAGCAAAGGTTCTCTCACGGTCGGCAAGGACGCGGATATCGTGCTGTACGACCCTGAAAAGACCTTTACCATATCGGTGAAAAACATGCACTCGGATTACGACCATACTATCTGGGAGGGGAAAACCCTGAAGGGTTACCCTGTGCAGACTTATGTGCGCGGCAAACTGGTGTACAAAGACGGCGAATTCGTAGGTACGCCAGGTTACGGCCAGTTTGTGAAGCGCGTACCCAGAAAGTGACCCGGAGGGAGGAATGGGAATGGACAATCGCTTCGACACCCTGATGCTGCGCGAAGAAACGGGTGCCTGTTACCTGTGCGAAAACGCGCCCTGCACGCAGGTCTGCCCATATGGGGTAGACGCGGCCCGCGCGATCCGTTCCGTGCGGTTTGAAAATGAAGCGGGTGCCGCCCTGCACTTGCCGGACCCGCTGCCGTGCCTGCGCTGCGAAGGGAAACCCTGCCTGTCCGCCTGTTTGAAGGCGCGGACCGGCCGGGGGGTAGCGGTGGATACGGTGCTGCGCGCCGTATCGGCAGGCACGCCTTCTCACAAGGCCAGAGCCAGCCTGTCGGTAGAGTTCTGCGGGGTGCCCTGCGAGAATCCGTTTTTCCTTTCCTCCTCGATCGTCGCAAACGATTATGAAATGATCTCCCGTGCGTTTGAGCGCGGATGGGCGGGTGCCGCCATTAAAACGATCGGCCTTTTTACGCCAAGGGAAGTATCGCCGCGTTTTGACGCGCTTCGCAAAGAGAATATGCCTTTTCTGGGGTTTAAGAATATCGAGCAGATTTCTGAACGCTCGGTGGAAGAAAACATGGCGACGATCCGCCGGTTGAAAGCGCGTTTTCCCAAAAAGGTAATCATCGCATCCGTCATGGGCCGCAGCGAGAGCGAATGGACGGAGCTGGCGCAGCTGGTAACCGCGGCGGGCGCGGACATCATCGAGTGCAATTTTTCCTGCCCGCATATGGCCGCGAATGGCCTTGGCGCGGACGTGGGCCAAAACCCGGAACTGGTAACCGCTTATACGCGCGCCACCTTGCGCGCTACCTGCCTGCCGGTGCTGGCCAAAATGACGCCGAATATCGGGCATATGGAAATACCGGCAATGGCTGCCATGGAGGCGGGAGCGGCAGGCATCGCGGCTATTAACACCATTAAAAGCGTGATGAACGTGAACCTCAGCACCTTCGCTTCCGGCCCGGATGTGTCCGGTAAAACCAGCGTGGGCGGATATTCCGGCAAAGCGGTCAAACCAATTGCCCTGCGCTTTATCCAGACGATGAAACAGACGCCCAAACTGGCAGGCATCCCCATCAGCGGGATGGGCGGTATTGAAACCTGGCGCGACGCGGCGGAGTTTATCGCCATGGGCTGCGGCACCGTGCAGATCACCACCGCCGTAATGCAATATGGGTACCGCATCATCGACGACCTGATAGAGGGAATGCGCCTGTACCTGGACAGCCAGGGGATGGGAAGCGTCCGGGAGCTTACGGGCCGTGCGCTGGATAACATCGTATCGGCGGAGGGACTGGACCGCGATACCGTCTGCTACCCGCGTTTTGAGAGGGAACGGTGCGTGGGCTGCGAACGTTGCCGCGTAGCCTGTGATGACGCGGGCCATCAGGCGCTGAAGCTGAACGGCGAACGCCTGCCGGTCCTGAATGCCGCGCGGTGTGTGGGCTGCCACCTGTGCCTTACCGTATGCCCCACCGAGGCGATCACGCGGGGAAAACGGTTGCAGCGGCAGCGTGAGGCGCTGGCTGTGAACCAATAAACCGGAACCGACGCGACACGCCGATTCCCGAAAATACAAGGGAGGGAACTATTATGGTACATTGCAGTCTGGAAAGAATGAAAGACAAAATCGCGACCTTTAGCCGATTTGGCGATACAGGACACGGAGGTATTACCCGTTTCTCCCTCTCGTCCGAAGTGCTAGCCGCGCGCGCGGAGTTTAAAAAGCGCATGGCGGCGATTGGCGCGACGGTGGTGACTGATGATATGGCGAATATGTATGCCACGCTGCCGGGAACCGAACCGCTAAAGGCGATTGTGTCCGGCTCCCATCTGGATTCCGTGCGGCAGGGAGGCAACTACGACGGTGTGCTGGGCGTGATGAGCGCCATGGAAGCGCTGGAAACCATCGCGACCGAAAAAATCCCACACCGTCACCCGCTGACCGCGATGGTGTGGACCAACGAGGAGGGCGCGCGCTTTGAGCCTGCCATGATGTCCTCTGGCGTGATCTGCGGTAAATTTACCAAAGAAAAAATGCTGGCTTCCGTGGCAAAGGATCAACCCGGCTACACATTCGGCGAGGCGCTGGCGGCAAGCGGTTATGTCGGCGACGAAGCAAATCGGTTGTCCCCGGACAAACAGTGCGCGCTGATTGAGCTGCACATTGAGCAGGGGCCGGTGCTGGAAGCCGAAGGGTACGACATCGGCGTGGTGGACGGCGTTTGCGGAATGATCAACTACGAGTTCACATTCATCGGCCAGGCGGATCACGCGGGCACCACCCCCATGAAGTACCGCAAGGACGCGCTCTACGCCGCGGTGAAAGCCATCCAGTACCTGCACGACGAGCTGGACAAGCTGGACCCCGCGCTGGTGTATACCACCGGCAAGATATCCGCGCACCCGAACATTCATACCATCATCCCGGATGAGGTGAAGTTTACCATCGACGCGCGGCACTATGATCCGGCGGTGATTGAGCAGGTGCTGGCGGTGATCCGTAAAATGCCGGATGAAATTGTCGGCTGTAAAGTGAGCTATGCGGAAGCGTGGGCACGCAAATCCGTCGCCTATGACCCACTGCTGGTGGATACGGTGGAGGAAAGCGCGGTGGCATGTAATTACAGCCATATGCGCATTCACAGCGGCCCGGGGCACGACGCGCAGTATGTGGCGGACATTCTGCCCACGTCGATGATCTTCGTACCCAGCGTGGAAGGTCACAGCCATTGCGAGCTGGAGTATACGCCTGCCGAAGCCTGCGCCAAAGGCGTGGATGTACTGATCCAGACGCTGCTGTCGCTGGATCGGAAACTGGGGTGACGTATTCCGCGTAGCCGTTATCGGTCGTATTCCAACGGCAAATCACAAAGCGGGGGAGCAATCGCTCCTCCGTTTTTGTAGACGAAAACCTCCCATGGCGGGGAGGTTCAGCTTGCTGAAAAAGGCCCATCTGCGTCGTCAGCTGTGGGATGGCAAGGGGTATCACTTACAAACGGTAAGCGTAACCTCTTGCCACCCTTGCTTCCTCGCATCTGAACCTTTTTAAGTAAGCTGCTCTTTTCTGCTGAGAATAGGTTTGTCAACGGTCTGAACCTCCCACAACGTGGAGGTTTGTTTGCGATATGGATTCGTCCGTTTCTATGCGGTCACATTGGGCTGCACGGTCCGCACCTTATCCGCCAGCGCTTCTACCTGCTTCTGGGTGTAGGGGGGCGCATTGACCCGCGCCTCATCCTGCGGCAGGCAGGTTTCCGGCTTGCGGTAGCGATTCAGCACATAGCGGGAGAGGGGCGGAAGCTCGGCCGCCATGGTCAGCAGATCGGCTTCGGATAATTGGGGGAATACGGTTGTGCGCACCTCAAAGTCCGCGTTGGCCTGTTGCAGCAGGCGGACGGTGGCAAGCGTTTTCTCCGCGTCCGCGTGATCGCCGCAGATTTCGGGATATTGGCGGGCGGGGGCTTTATAGTCCACGGCGTAGTAATCGCACAGGCCGCTCGCATGCACCTGCCGGACTACCTCCGGTCGGGAACCGTTGGTATCCAGCTTGGTGAGAAACCCCAGCGCCTTCACCTTGGCCAGAAACGGAATCAGATCGGGCTGCAGGGCAGGCTCTCCGCCGGTAATCACCACGCCGTCCAGCAGACCCACGCGCTTTTGCAGAAAGGCGAGTACTTCTTCCTCGGTCTTCACGGCGGGCGCGTCGTGGATCAGCGCCCGGTTGTGGCAGTAAAAACAGTTGTAATTACAACCGGGCACGAAAACCACGCAGGCGACGCGCGCGGGATAATCCACGAAGGAGTTTTTCACCATGCCCGCGATTTTCATTGTTTATTCCCCGATCACGTACTTTTTCCGCTGGGAGTATTCCTCTTTCTTCCCTTTGTTGAAATTCTGCACCGGGCGCAGGTAACCCACCACGCGGCTCCACACCTCGGTTTCGGCACCGCACTCCGGGCATGTGTAGTGCTCGCCCGAAATATAACCGTGCGTGTTGCAAATGGAGAAGGTCGGGGTGATGGATATGTAGGGCAGCTTGTAATTCTGGAATACTTTCTGGATCAGGTTCTTGGCGATACGGATATCTTTGATCTCCTCGCCCAGATACAGGTGCAGCACCGTGCCGCCGGTGTAGAGGGATTGCAGTTCGTCCTGCAGGTCGAGCGTTTCAAAGATATCGTCCGTATAGTTCACCGGCAGCTGGGTGGAGTTGGTGTAATACGGCACCTCGTCCCCGGCGGTGATGATGTCCGCGTAACGATCCTTGTCCTTTTTGGCCAGCCGGTAGCTGGTGCCTTCCGCGGGGGTGGCCTCCAGGTTGTAGCAGTGGCCGGTTTCATCCTGCAATTGCTGGATAAACTCCCGCATATGGTTCAGTGTGCGGACAGCGAAAGCTTGCCCGTCCGGGCTGGTGATGTCGTGATCCGGGCCGAACAGGTTTAAGCATGCTTCATTCATACCAATCAGGCCGATGGTGCTGAAATGGTTGAACCAGTAGCTGCCGGTGCGATCTTTTACATCTTTCAGGTACGCGGCGGAATAGGGGTACAAGCCCTTGGCCGTCTGCTCCTCAATTACCTTGCGTTTAATTTCCAGGCTCTTGCTGGCGGTTTTCATCCGTTCGTCCAGAAGGCTGAAGAACTGTTGCTCGTTTTTCGCCAGATAACCGATCCGCGGCAGGTTGAGCGTAACCACGCCGATGGAACCGGTAAGCGGGTTGGAGCCAAACAGGCCGCCGCCGCGTTTGCGAAGCTCGCTGGTGTTCAGCCGCAGACGGCAGCACATGGAAAGCGCATCTTCCGGGGACAGGTCGCTGTTGACGTAGTTGGAGAAATAGGGGATGCCGTACTTGCAGGTAACCTCCATAAACTTGTCGGTCACGGGGCTGTCCCACTTGAACTCTTTGGTGATGTTGATGGTGGGGATGGGGAAGGTAAAAACGCGGCCTTTGGCATCGCCCTCCATCATCACGTCGCAGAAAGCGGTGTTGAGCATGTCCATTTCCGGCTGGAAATCACCGTAGGTTTCCGGCATTAGCTCGCCGCCGACAATCACGTTCTGATCCTTCAGCGTTCGCGGGGGCACGATGTCGAACGTGAGGTTGGAGAAGGGGCATTGGAACCCTACGCGGGTCGGCACGTTCAGGTTAAAGATAAATTCCTGCAGCGCCTGTTTGATCGTTTTATAATCCAAATGGTCATAACGGACAAACGGAGCGCAGTAGGTATCAAAGGAGGACCAGGCCTGCGCGCCCGCGGTTTCTCCCTGCGTGGTGAACGTGGAATTGACAATCTGCCCAAGAAACGTGCGCAGGTGGCGCGGGGGCTTGGACTCCACTTTGCCGGGCACGCCGCCGAAGCCGCGTGTCAGGATCTGGCGCAGGTCCCAGCCGGCGCAATAGGGGCCGAAAAAGCCGAGATCGTGAATGTGCATTTCGCCGGACATGTGCGCGCTGCGGATTTCCTCGGGATAAATCTCATGCAGCCAGTAGTTTTTGGTAAAGACCTCGCGGACATAGTTGTTCAGGCCGTTGATGGACTTCTGCGTGTTCGCGTTCTCGTTGATGCGCCAGTCCTGATCGTTCAGGTACTCGGAAAACATGTTGATCGTGGCGCCGATCAGCGCGTTGGATTCGCGGGCGGAGCGGCGTTTTTCGCGATACAGGATGTAGGCCTTCGCCGTTTTGGCGTGGCCTCTCTCAATCAGCACCTTTTCTACGATGTCCTGTATGCCTTCCACATCGGCGATGCCGTCCGGGTACCGTTCCTCCGCCATGGCGACCACTTCGTTCGCCAGCCGTTCGGAGGTCTGGTAATCGTCGCCGCCTACGGCGTTGGCCGCCTTAAATATCGCCAGCGCGATCTTCTCTTTTTCAAAGGGTACATAGGTACGATCCCGCTTGATAATCAGGTTTAACATCCCGATCCCCGCTTTCCGTTTACTTGCCAAGGCCCGGCTGTGAATCAGGCCTGTAAAGCAGAAACACAATATATAGTTGGTTTGACGTATACGATGCAATAGATATTGTAGTCTATGACTTTACAAATGTCAACGCTTTTGGTAAAAATTTTAACGTTTTGATTACAAAGGAAATGAAACCCAAATGGTACATCCCGCAGGTATAAAAACGCTGGGAAGTATAACCGGCTTGAAGACCGAAAACTGTTCTGTTATACTGACAAAAGAATAACGTTTGGAAAGGAACGGCATGGATATGAATCATTACGAACAGGCAATGAAAGAACTCAACCGGTTGTTCGGGCGGGATTATCAGTTCGCCATGGCGACCACGGGCGAGGCCGGCCCTTCGATTCGTTTTGTGGATACGTATTACACCGACGGCGCGTTTTATATCGTAACCAACCGGCAGAGCCGCAAGGCGAGGGATACAGCGGGCGATCCACGTGCGTCGCTGTGCGGACGAAAACTGCATTCCTTCACCGGTCGGGTGGAGAATATCGGGCATCCGCTGCAAACGGAGAACGAGGTGATCCGTGCGCGGTTGATCGATGTTTTCGCCCCCTGGTATTTCCGCCACAACAACGAAGAAAATCCCGATATGTGCTACCTGCGCTTCACGCCGGAGACAGGTTTTTTTCAGGACGGCGGCAAGGGCTGGCATGTGGATTTCGCCACCCGGACGGCGGAGGAATTTCCGTTCACGTTTGATATTTCGTTTACGGAGGAATAACGGATGCCCAAAGCACTATGCGGTACGCTGATCAAAGAAAGCCTGATAGACGACAGGGTGTTGGACCTGCTGGCGATCAGGGAAGTGCAGATCTGGAAAGCGGCAAACCATACCTCCCATCAACCTGCGTATTGGACCGCGATCACCTTTTCGACCGATATTGAAGGCTTCCTCGCGGCGCTGGCGGATTCGCTGAAACCGCAGTGGTATGTGGACCTGAGCAGCAGCCGGGAAAAGATCGTGGTGCTGCCGCACCGGGTGATCCGCTACCCCATTGGAGACGCGGAAGGCAGAAAAAGTGCGGTGGAAGCCTGCCGACTGGCAGGCATCCCGGAAACCCAGATTGACTGGAAGGAATAAACCCGCGGATACAGGGGAAGGATTCCCCGTTCGGGTAAAAAAGCTCCGCGACGGCAGAAATGCCGCCGCGGGGCTTTAAACTATGAAGAGCGGGCAATGCAGCCCACTTCCGAATCGATGTTGCATGGAATAGCACATGTTTAACTGTGCGGTTGAGGGAGGCGCGGGATCAGCAGATATCCGGCTGATCTTCGGGCTTATGCGCCGTTTCGCAGTACAGGCAACGATAGGTTCCTTTTTCCCGGTCGGCCAGAAAGAACACATGCTCTATTTCCTGCTCGATCTGGGTGATGCAGCGGGGATTTTTACAGCGGATCACATTCACCACGCGCTCCGGCAGAGACAGACGCTTTTTCTCTACCAGACTCTCATCCCGAATGATGTTGACCGTCACGTTGGGGTCGATATAGCCCAGAATATCAAGGTCGATGGGGATCAGCGAATCAATCTTGATGATGTCTTTGCGGCCCATCCGTTTTGATTTGGCGTTTTTGATGATGGCGACGCTGCAATCCAGCTTGTCCAGCTTCAGGTAGCGGTAAATCACCATCGCTTTTCCGGCCTGGATATGGTCGAGAACGTAGCCGTTCTGGATACCGTCGATGTTCATACCTTCGCCTCCAAAAGCTTCAATATCAACGCTTCGCGCATGTATTTCCCGTACAGCACCTGCTTGAAGTAGCAGGCGCGGGGGTCATCGTCCACGGCGTGGCTGATCTCGTTCACGCGCGGCAGGGGATGCAGCACGCACAAGTCGGCGCGCGCGAGGCGCATCTTTTCGGGATCGAGAATGTAGCTGTCCTTCAGGCGCACGTAATCGGCTTCGTTAAAGAAACGCTCGCGCTGCACGCGGGTCATGTACAGAATATCCAGCGTGCCCATCACGTCTTCCAGTTTGCGTACCTCGGTAAAGGGCACGCCAGCTTTAACCATGTTCTCCCGCAGGTAACCGGGGGTGGGCAGCCCCTCCGGGGGGAG
>Ga0183096_1002152_pt1 | contig 14211 bp, 10 predicted proteins | sample Biomet5_FD_127791 | JGI IMG/M metagenome (GOLD analysis project Ga0183096, IMG submission 127791) | Microbial communities from bioreactor (seeded with sewage sludge) at LBNL, California, USA - Biofuel metagenome 5 (version 2) (version 3) | ecosystem: Engineered > Bioreactor > Anaerobic >... | reverse complement strand
GAGAACGCCTACAGGGACAGCATGATCTACCTCTACACTGAACAGAAGAGCAAAGTCACGGCGGGCAGTTTCCTCTGCCTGCTCTATCCGCAGGACAGCAGTCTTACGGGCACTTCAGCCATGGTTTTTCAATACGACTCCATCAAAGATGCCGCTTCCGGTGCTGTCTATTCACCTGAAGAGGTGTCTGACGGCGTCAGCTATGTGGCCATACCGCCGGGAGCAAAGGTAGTAATCACCGGTCGTTACCTTGCTGACAGTCCCCTGTCTCTGAAATACAACCAGGATACCGATGCACTGCTGTTCTACGCACAGTATAAAAGCAGCGCATATTATTTCGTCGCCACTGATTCTGAAGAAGTGGCATATATCGAATACTGATGAATTGAAATGGAGAAATTCATGGAAGATATAAAGCAGCTGATGAAGGATAAGATCGAGGTGCTCAACAAGGCCGCCCGCGCCTACTATCAGGGAGACGCGGAGATCATGTCCAATTTTGAATATGACAGACTCTATGATGAACTGTCTGAACTTGAAGCTAAGTCTGGGCTCATCCTTTCAGGTAGTCCGACACAGAAAGTCGGTTATGAGGTCTTATCTGACCTTCCTAAAGAACGGCATCCTTCCAGGATGCTGTCGCTTGACAAGACCAAAGACAGAGAAGCACTGAAGGCATGGCTTGGAGGCCAGACAGGACTTCTGTCATGGAAGATGGACGGCCTGACCATAGTGCTGACCTATGAAGGCGGTACGCTAGTCAAGGCGTTGACAAGAGGCAACGGCGAGATAGGCGAAGTCATCACGGCCAACGCCAGAGTTTTCGCCAACGTTCCTGCCAGGATACCTTTTGCAGGCAGACTGGTGCTTCGCGGAGAGGCGCTAATCAAGTATTCGGATTTTGAGAAGATCAACGAAGGCATAACTGATGCCGACGCAAAATACAAGAATCCAAGGAACCTGTGCAGCGGGTCGGTGAGACAGCTGGACAGCAGGATCACGGCCCAGAGAAATGTAAACTTCTTTGCTTTCAGTCTTGTCGAGGCAACGGAAAATGCAAGTGACGCCATGGTGGCTGAAGGCTTTGAGGGCCTGCGCCGCAACCAGCTCAGCTGGCTGGCCCGCCAGGGCTTTGATGTGGTGGAGTTCAAGCCGGTGACGGCGGAAAACATCCTGCAGGAGATCGAATACTTTGAAGAGGCGATACCTGCCAGCGACCTGCCCTCAGACGGACTGGTGCTGACCTACGATGACATTGAGTACAGCCGCAGCCTGGGCACGACGGCAAAGTTCCCGAAAGACTCCATAGCCTTCAAGTGGCGGGATCAGATCGCGGAGACGACTTTGAAGGAGATCGAGTGGAGCGCCTCGCGTACGGGACTCATAAATCCGGTTGCCATCTTTGATCCGGTGGAGCTGGAAGGAACCACGGTCAGCCGCGCTTCCGTCCACAACATCAGCGTCATGCGGGAACTGAAGCTGGGAATTGGCGATACAATAACTGTCTACAAGGCGAACATGATCATACCTCAGATAGCCGAAGACCTGACCGGCTCAGACAGCATAGTCGTACCGGACATCTGCCCGGTATGCGGGCAGCCGGCGAGGATCAGCAATGAGAATGGGGTAGAGACACTATATTGCCCTAATCCGGAGTGCCTGGCCAAGCAGATCAAGAGCTTTACCCTCTTCGTGTCCAGAGACGCCATGAACATTGACGGGCTTTCAGAGGCGACTATTGAGAAGCTGATCGCCAGGGGACTGATCAAAGAACTTGCCGACCTGTTCAGGGTCGAGACATATAAGGAAGAAATCGTGGAAATGGAAGGCTTTGGCGAGAAGTCATTCGAGAATCTGAAGGCTTCGATTGAGAAGGCTAAGGATACGACGCCAGAGAGGCTTCTGTACGCTCTGGGCATCCCTAATTTCGGTGTTGCCAATGCGAAGATCGTGGCGAAAGCCTGCCACCAGAAGTGGGAGAAGATACGCAGCCTGACAAAGGACGAGCTGACTCAGATCGACGGTATCGGCGACGTCATGGCAGACAGTTATGTATCGTATTTTGCCGATCCTGATAAGAAGCGGATCGTTGACGACGTCATGGCGGTGGTGAGGCTGGATGAGACCGAGGAGGAGACGGCAGAATTCTTCAGCGGCCTGACCTTTGTCATTACCGGGTCGCTGGAACACTACGAAAACCGCGAAGCCCTGAAGGCAGAGATAGAGCATGCCGGCGGCAAAGTCGCGGGCTCGGTGAGCAACAAGACTGCATATCTCATCAACAACGACGTGGCATCCGCCTCAGGCAAGAACAAAAAAGCCAGGGAGCTGGGCATACCGGTAATCGATGAGGACACGGTGAGAGGCTGGCTGGAAAACGGCACCAGACCAGAAGAAGCGTAGGCGGCAGTCATTTTGATTTTGGAGGAATAATATGTTAAAAGTAGGCAAGCTGGACAGCGATGTCCTGCAGAAGATCGTGATAGATAAAATTAAATTCAAGAGGCCCGAGGTGAAGACCCGTGCGGGAATTGGCGAAGACTGCGCGGTGGTGGACTTTGGCCAGTACGAATGCGTTGTGTCAACGGACCCGATCACGGCGGCAGTTAGCGATATAGGAAGGCTTGCAATCCATATTTCATGCAATGATATTGCCAGCAACGGCATTGAACCTCTGGGGATAACCCTGGCGGTCATGCTGCCTGAGGGGACCACGGAGAAAGATGTGGAGACCATTATGGCTCAGGCTGGCGCTGCAGCCGAAGCGGCAGGAGTTGAGATAATAGGCGGTCATACAGAGGTGACTAAGGCGGTAAATCAGCCTGTCATCGTTTCTACGGCATTTGGCCGGGGACTCAGCGGCGCTTCCCAGAGCGCTCACGATATGAGGCCGGGCGATTATATAATAATGACCAAGACCGCAGGGCTGGAGGGGACAGGCATAATCGCTTCAGACATGGGTGATGAAGTCATGAACATCCTGACTGAGGAAGAAACAGAACATGCCAAGAACCTGCTGAGTCAGGTGAGCGTAGTGAAAGAAGGCGTCATAGCAGGTAATATAGGCACTTCTGGAATGCACGACGTTACCGAAGGCGGCATTCTGGGAGCTGTTTGGGAAATGTGCCACATTGCAGGGCTTGGAGCCAGGATCAAGGCAGACAAGATACCAGTTGATCCCGTAACCTGCAAGATAGCAAAGCACTTCGACATTGACTGGATGAGACTAATATCCAGCGGATGCATGCTGATAATTGCGCCGCCGCAGAAGGCAGAGGAAATCATTTGCGCAGTGTCAGAAGCTGGCATCAGGGCGACCTGGATCGGTGAAGTGACGGAGCAGGGAGACAAGGTAGTAATGGAAAGCCAAGGGATCGTTACTGAAGTGGCTCCACCTGAGGCTGATGAGATATACAAGGCGGTGAAATAAATGTATGAGCTGATACAGGTCGGTCCGTCAACGTACTATATTGACTGTCCGGCTAAGATGGGACTTTACAGGATCAGCGAAACTGATGTGTGTCTCATCGACAGCGGCAACGACAAAGATGCCGGGAAGAAGGCCCTCAGGCATATTGAAGACAATGGCTGGAAACTGGACCTGATAATCAATACCCATTCCCATGCCGATCACATTGGCGGCAATCAGCTGCTGCAGCAGAGGACTGGCTGCCGCATCGCTGCACCGGGAATCGACTGTTCCTTTACATCTGACCCGGTACTGGAGCCGGTGGTGCTCTACGGTGCCTTTCCGCCGAAAGAACTGAGAGGGAAGGCTTTGATGGCCAAAGGAAGCCAGTGCAGCCGGGCTGAAGATTTTGATCTGCCAAAAGGGCTGGAAATCATACCGCTGCCGGGACATTCATACGACCAGATCGGAGTCAGAACGCCGGACGATGTGGTATTCCTCGCCGACGCTTTGATCGGTGAAAACATACTCAGCAAATACAAGTTCTCCTACGTGTATAATGCGGCGGAGTATCTGGAAACGCTGAGAAAGATATGCGGCATGACGGCGAAGCTTTTCGTGCCGGCGCATGCAGAGCCGGCTGAGGACATAAGGCCGCTGGCCGAGTTCAATATCAAGGTGACTGAGGAAATTGCGGAAGACATTCTTGACTTCTGCAGTGAGCCGCGCTGCTTTGATGACATAATGGCGGAATTATTTGCGCGATATGATATTCCGTTCACTATCTCACAGTATTATCTTAACGGATGTACGGTAAAGGCCATCTTGTCTATGCTTTGCGATGAGGAGAAGATGAAGATCAATGCCGACCCTGAGACATACAGGATAAGCTGGGAGCTATATAGTATTAATTAAGAAAGAGGTGCTTAGAGTGAGTGAGAAAGAATCAAACGAAATAAGAGAAAAGAAGCCTATGCCACTGGCGATGCAGATATTTGTCGCCCTGGTTCTTGCAATTATTGCGGGAATGATCTTCCGCAGCCAGGCTGACTTTGCAGCCACATATATACAGCCAATAGGAACGATATTCCTGAACCTGATAAAGTTCATCGTTGGACCTATCGTGCTGTTTTCTATTATGGCTGGTGTCGTAAGCATGAAGGATATCAAGAAACTGGGAGCAATAGGCGGAACGACGGTTATCTACTATCTGTTTACTACCGCTTTTGCCACGGCTATCGGACTTATTTTCGCTTCGCTGTTCAAGGACTCTTTCCCGGTGATCAACACTTCCGGGGCAAAGTATGTACCGGCGGAATCGCAGTCTGTAATGGATACCATAGTCAATATTTTTCCAAATAACTTTCTGCAGCCGATCGTTAACGCCAATATGCTGCAGGTCATCGTTATGGCTCTGCTCCTGGGTTTTGCCGTTATCCTTCTTGGAAAGAGCGGGGAGCCTGCGGTTCGCGGCATCGACGTCCTAAACGATATTTCCATGAAGTGCATGGAGATGATCCTGAGGCTGAGCCCGATTGGAGTTTTCTGCCTACTGATGCCGGTGATCGCTGCAAACGGATCGATGATCCTTGGATCATTGGCCATGGTACTGCTGACGGCATACATCTGCTATGCAGTACACGCACTGTTCACATATTCGATTGCCGTACGCACTATGGGCGGGCTGAGCCCGCTGAAGTTCTTCAGAGGAATGCTGCCTGCCATGATGTTTGCCTTCTCATGCGCAAGTTCTGTAGGCACGCTGCCTATCAACATGGAGTGCGCTGAGAAGCTGGGCGCAGACAAAGAGATAACAGCCTTCGTCCTTCCCCTGGGAGCAACGGTAAACATGGATGGAACTGCTATCTATCAGGGAGTATGCGCTGTATTCATCGCCAGCTGCTATGGAATAGATCTGACATTCAGCCAGATGCTGATGATTGTGCTTACTGCAACGCTTGCATCTATAGGTACTGCTGGAGTTCCAGGAGCAGGAATGGTTATGCTGGCAATGGTGCTTCAGTCTGTTGGACTCCCGCTTGATGGTATTGCTCTGGTTGCCGGAGTTGACAGGATATTTGACATGGGACGTACAACGATCAACATTACAGGAGATGCCAGCTGTGCTGTAATCGTCAGCAATCTTCAGAGAAGGAAAGAGGAGCGCAGACGCAAGGCACAGTGATCGTCATTAAATCGTTGACATCGGGTCTGAAAACCAATATAATAGAACAAGTGAAAATGCCCTTTAATAGCTTCGCCTGGTATGGTCAGGGTCCTGCGCAATGGGATGCCGTGAACCTTGTCAGGTCCGGAAGGAAGCAGCAATAAGCGGAAGTTCTTATGTGCCGCAGATCAGCCTTCTCCAACGCCCTGCGGAGCTATTTAAGGGCATTTTTTCATGTAGAAATCCGGGAAAGGCAGGATGGCGGCCGCAAAGACGGCCTGCAAACCAGAATAGCTGCTTCAGTCAATGGGGCTGGCAGTATTGATTGCGCCGACCGGATGCAATGTTTTTCAAGGAGAGAAAATGTACACAGCCTTATACAGAGCCCAGAGGCCTGAGGTATTTTCCGAGGTGCTGGGTCAGGATCATATTGTAAAGATACTGAGACATCAGATTGCGACTGACACTGTCAGCCACGCCTATCTGTTCTGCGGTACCAGAGGCACGGGCAAGACGACTACGGCCAGGATACTGGCAAAGGCCGTGAACTGCACCGATGCGGATGTCAGCGGAAGACCATGCGGCGTGTGCGACAACTGCCTCTCCATTAAAGAAGGCACATTCATGGACGTTGTCGAGATAGATGCCGCGTCCAACAACGGTGTTGACAATATAAGGGAACTGAGGGAAAGCGTCAAATATCCGCCGGCAGTTGGCCGCAAGAAAGTCTACATCATCGACGAGGTGCATATGCTGTCAACGGGAGCGTTCAACGCCTTGCTGAAGACCTTGGAGGAACCTCCGGAAAACGTCATTTTCATATTGGCGACTACGGAGCCTCAGAAACTGCCGCAGACCATCATGTCGAGGTGCATGCGGCTGGATTTCAGAAGAGTGCCGGCCAGCGTGCTGATGAATCACATGCGCAGGATCTGCGAAGACCGAGGTGTGACTATAAGCGAAAGCGCTTTGCGGCTCATATCGTCTAATGCCGATGGGTCCGTGAGAGATGGTCTGAGCCTTCTGGATCAGTGCCTTTCCGCAGGCGACAAGGAGCTGGACAGGGATACGGTACTGGAATTTCTGGGTACCGTTTCCGAAGAATTCTATATTGAACTTACCGAGAAGGTGCTGCTGCATAATCCGTCGGAGGCCCTGGTGCTTCTGGACAATGCAATTCGCGAAGGCAAGGATGCCAAACAGCTTATCAGCGATTGGATGGCTCACTACCGCAACCTTCTGATGACTAAATATATCAAGAACCCAGAGGATATGCTAAACATGTCCACGGAAAACATAGATAAACTCCGCGCGCAGAGTGATCAGATATCTTTGGACGAGATCAACGCCGGCATTGTCACGCTGGCCAAGACCAGCAGCGACGCCAGATATTCCACTCAGCCGAGGATACTGATGGAACTGGCCATAGTGATCCTGGCGACTGGCCTGGGTCAGGGAGCGGCGGTGCAGACGGCTGCACCACAGCAAGCTTTCAGGCAGGCGGCTGCAAGACCGGCAGCTGCATCAAAGCCTGCGGCCTTTGCAGACCAGCAGCCTCAGACATCAAAGGCGCCAGCGCCAGCAGGAGTACAGCCGCAGGCATCCAAGCCTTCGGCACCGGCGGAGGTTCCGCCGTGGGAGGACGAACCTGCACCGGCTGAGAATCAGGCCGGCAGCGACGGGCAGGAAGCTTTGTTCGCTGATATGGCGGAAGGAGACTACGGCGAGCCATCAGGTCAGACGGCAGCGGCAGTTGAGGCAGAGATGCCAAAGCCGCCGGAAAAAGCTGCAAAACCGTCATCTGCACAGTATGATCAGCAGGATCTGGATGAAATATGGAACGACATTTTCGAAGCCGGCGAAGGAATCAAAGGCAGCTTCAATCTTTTGAGGCTTGGGACATATCTTGCCGGTATCAATGAGAAAGAATTCAAGATAATCGCCCAGAACGACAATAAGAAAGACTACGTCATGAAAAATGAGAAGGAACTCGCGCAGATGATGGAGGACAGGGTCGGCAGGAAGCTGAAACTTGTCTGCGTTACAGAAAAGCAGGCGGGAGAGATGACGGAGGAAGAAGAGAAAATCGAGAGGGCGGCGGAGGAAGTCAGCGAGCTTCTGGGAATCAAGCCGCGTATCGAGTAATATCAGGGAAAAGCGGCAGCCAGCCGCAGTCCCGCAGAAAAATATTGAAACTAACAGAAAGTGAGGAAATAGAAATGGGAAAAGGAATGAGAGCAGGCAAGAAGCCTAAGGCACCAAAGATGGGAGGAGCAGGCAACATGCAAGCCCAGCTTCAGCAGGCGCAGATGATGCAGGCACAGCTGCAGCAGGTGCAGGCTGAACTGGAGGAGAAAGAAATCACGACGACATCCGGAGGCGGAGCGGTCAGCGTAACTGTAAACGGAAAGAAGGAACTTGTTTCCCTGACTATCGAGAAAGAAGTAGTTGATCCGGACGACGTTGAAATGCTGCAGGATCTGATCCTTGCTGCTGTCAACGAAGGCATGAGACAGATGGACGAACTCTCCAACCAGGAGATGGGCAAGGTCACAGGCGGATTCAGCATCCCGGGACTGGACATGTAAGATGAGACAATATCCGAGACCCCTGGGAAAGTTAATAAACGAACTGTCGAAGCTTCCAGGCATCGGAGGAAAGACTGCCCAGAGGCTGGCTTTCTATATCCTTTCGCTGGACGACCGTGAGGCTGAGGCTCTGGCTGACGCTATCATCGAGGCCAAGCATACAATGAAGTACTGCACCGAGTGCGGCAATCTGACTGACAGCGATCCATGCGCGATCTGTTCTGATACCCGCAGGCGACGGGATGTTATCTGCGTCGTTGAGAACCCGCAGGATGTCATGGCTATGGAGCGAATAAAAGAGTTTGACGGTCTGTATCATGTCCTCCACGGAGCAATCTCCCCGATGGACGGCATCGGACCTGAGGACATCAACCTGAAGCAGCTCATCGTCAGACTGCAGAAGAATCCGGAGATCAAGGAAGTCATACTTGCCACCAATCCAAACATTGAAGGCGAGGCGACGGCCATGTATATCGCCAGACTGATCAAACCTTCAGGCATCAAAGTCACCAGGATCGCCAACGGCATTCCTGTAGGCGGAGATCTGGAATACGCAGACGAAGTCACTCTGCTGAAGGCAATGGAAGGCAGGAGAGAACTGTAGGCGTGACAGCAGGCTGAACATTGACGGCAGTGCAGCCTAAAACGTAATAATATTCATGATGCGCATGAAGCAAATGAATATTATGCAGTTTTATATTCAGACAATTTCGTGAACTAAGCAACGAGATACGCCATGGAAACTTTGAAAATCCAGCGCATATGTGACACAAAAATTTAATATGATTATTTTATCATTATTCAATACAATATGCATTTATGTATATTGTATTTTTATGCGTACAATCTTGACATATCTATACAATAGTAGTAAAGTCTATTCATTGTATTTAAATTAGTGCATGTTCTGAGAATGGGAGGTAGTAACAATGACTAATAAAAGAATGAAAACAATGGATGGAAATACGGCTGCAGCGCAGGTATCCTACGCATTCACCGACGTCGCCGCAATATATCCGATAACGCCGTCGTCGACAATGGCGGAAGCTGTTGACGAATGGTCGGCATATGGACTGCGAAACATGTTCGGTCAGACCGTTAAAATAGCAGAAATGCAGTCCGAAGCCGGCGCTGCCGGCACAGTTCACGGTTCTCTTGCATCGGGAGCACTGACCACGACGTATACGTCTTCTCAGGGGCTCCTTTTGATGATACCTAATATGTACAAGATAGCCGGAGAAAGACTGCCGGCAGTCTTTCACGTAGCAGCCAGGACAGTTTCAACACATGCCTTGTGTATATTTGGAGACCATTCAGATGTAATGGCAACAAGGCAGACCGGCTTTGCCATGCTTGCCTCATGCTCCGTACAGGAAGTCATGGATCTGGGAGCCGTTGCGCATCTTTCTGCAATAAAGACGAGTATGCCGTTCCTGCACTTTTTCGACGGCTTCAGGACTTCACATGAAATACAGAAGATAGAGGTCATTGAGTATGACGACCTGAAGAGACTGGTGGATACACAGGCTGTAGACGCGTTCAGAAAGAGGGGACTGAATCCTGAGCATCCAGTCATCAGAGGAACTGCCCAGAATCCTGATATATATTTTCAGTCAAGAGAAGCGGCAAATAAGTACTACGACGCGCTGCCGGAAACTGTAGCAGATTATATGGTGAAGATAGGCGAACTTACAGGAAGATACTATAAGCCTTTTGATTATGTAGGAGCGCCAGATGCAGAGAACATAATCGTGGCCATGGGTTCTGTCTGCGAGACAATAGAAGAGTCGATGGAAAAACTCATTGCTGACGGACATAAGGTAGGCCTGATCAAGGTAAGACTGTACAGACCTTTTGTCAAGAAATACTTCATGGATGTCATGCCGCGCACCGTTGAACGCATTGCTGTCCTTGACAGGACCAAAGAGCCTGGCGCACTGGGAGAACCCCTTTACGAGGACATAAAAACCATGCTGTATGGTGAGAAATATGCTCCGGAAATCTACGGAGGACGCTATGGCCTGGGTTCCAAAGATGTAACGCCGGGAATGATACAGGCGATTTTCGACAATCTTTATCACAAGCACCCAAAGGATCACTTTACGGTAGGCATTGAGGATGATGTCACAGGTCATTCACTGCCATACTACGTTGGCATTTCCAGAGAGCCGGAAGGCACGATCAAGTGCAAGTTCTGGGGTCTGGGTTCTGATGGAACCGTAGGCGCCAACAAGACAGCAATCAAAATAATCGGAGACAAGACAGACATGTATGCGCAGGGCTACTTCGCCTACGACTCCAAGAAGTCAGGCGGTGTGACGATATCACATCTGCGATTCGGCAATCACCCAATCAAGTCTGCATATCAGATAAATCAGGCTGACTTTGTCGCCTGCCACAATCAGGCATATCTGCGGCAGTATGACATGCTGAAAGACCTGAAGAAAGGCGGCATATTCCTGCTCAACACACTCTGGAGCAAAGACGAACTTGAAAAGCATTTGCCGGCAAAGGTTAAGAGAGATCTGGCACGCAAAGAAGCCAGGTTCTATGTGATCAACGCATGGAAGATCAGCGAGAGGATCGGACTTGGCAGCAGGATAAACATGATCATGCAGGCAGCCTTCTTCAAGCTTACGGAGGTCATTCCGCCGGAAGACGCAATCAAATATCTGAAAGAGGGAATTGAAAAGACATATAAGAGGAAGGGGCAGCAGGTCATCGACATGAACTGCAAGGCAGTTGACCTTGGTGTAGATGCAATAGAAAGCGTTAAGATCCCTAAGTCCTGGCTGGACGCTGAAGATAAGCCCGGCAAAGTGATAGACTTGCCAGAGTTTATTGAGGAAATACTGATCCCAATGAACTGCCAGGAAGGCGACGACCTGCCGGTAAGCAGATTTGAAGAACTATCTGACGGCACATTCCCGCTGGGGACCAGCAGATTCGAGAAGCGCGGCGTGGCCGTTCACCTGCCTCGCTGGGATAAGACCAAATGCATTCAGTGCAACCAGTGCTCCTTCGTCTGTCCTCATTCGGCAATCAGGCCGTTCCTGCTGACAGAGGAAGAGAACGCCGCGGCGCCTGATAGCTTCGAGACGATCAAAGCTCAGGGTGCAGGCATAGAAAACTACTACTATAGGATGCAGCTTTCGGCTCTTGACTGTATGGGATGCGGCAACTGCGCCGACATCTGCCCGTCAAAGGAAAAGGCACTGAAAATGGAAGCCTATGATGACGTAGTCGCTGAAGCCGACAACTGGGATCACGCCTTGACTTTGTCAAAGAAAGACATACCGCTTTCGAAAAAGAGCGTCAAAGGAAGTCAGTTCCGCATGCCGTACTTTGAATTTTCTGGTGCCTGTGCAGGCTGCGGCGAAACGCCGTACCTCAAGGTGCTGACTCAGCTCTTCGGCGACAGGATGCTGATTGCAAACGCCACCGGCTGCTCGTCGATATGGGGCGCGTCGGCGCCTTCGATGCCGTACTGCAAGGATGAAAACGGCAGAGGACCGGCCTGGGCAAATTCTTTGTTTGAAGATAATGCAGAGTTCGGATATGGCATGTTTCTGGCACACAGCCAGATAAGAGACAAGATCGCAGCAACGATGCGCGCCGTCCTTGAGTTGGATATTGATGAAAGCTTGAAAGATGTGCTCCATGAATAGCTGGAGTTCCGTGACAACGGCGAGGAATCGGCCCGCGCAAGCAGCGCAGTAATAACCGCCATCGAGGAAATGAATACCAACGATGAAATCGTGACCAAGCTCTGCGACAGGATCATGAAATACAGGGATTATCTTGTAAAGAAGTCGATTTGGGCTATTGGCGGAGACGGATGGGCATACGATATCGGCTACGGCGGACTAGACCACGTGCTGGCATCAGGTGAAGATATCAACGTTCTCGTTTTCGATACGGAGGTATACTCCAACACAGGAGGTCAGGCATCAAAAGCAACGCCGGCTGCGGCTATCGCTAAGTTTGCGGCTTCCGGCAAGAAGATCAAAAAGAAGGACCTTGGCAAAATGGCCATGGCTTACGGCTATGTTTACGTAGCGCAGGTAGGTATGGGTGCGGACAAGAATCAGTTCATGAAAGCCGTAACAGAAGCGGAAGCATTCCACGGACCATCGCTGGTCATCGCATATGCGCCATGTATCAACCACGGCATAAAAAAGGGCATGGGCAAATCACAGGAAAACATAAAGGATGCCGTAGAATGCGGCTACTGGAACTTATACAGATACAACCCGGACCTGAAAAAGCAGGGAAGAAATCCATTCATTCTGGACTCAAAGGAACCGAACAAGCCGTTCGTAGACTTCATCATGGGCCAGAACCGCTATTCCTCACTGGCAAAGGAATTCCCGCAGACTTCAGAAAAGCTCTTTAAAGCAACCGAGGCAGACGCCAGGGAACGTTATGAAGAGTATAAGAAGATGGCAACGGAATAAGCCCGGCCGATAGGGCGGCATGATGCTTTGACATCAGTAATTGCTTTCATGCCAGCGCCGTTTGGCTTCATACATTTTCTCATCGGCCTATTTGACAGCAGCTTCAATGTTGCACTTTGGATCGGTGCAGCGTGAACTGCCGAGGCTGAGAGTCAGCGTATAGCGCCGGTCGCTGATTTTCTCCTGTTTGCTGTTAAGAATCATCTTGATCCCTCGTTCAACAGCCTCAGGAGCATAACGTGAACTGGTGGTGATAAGGCAGAATTCGTCACCGCCTTCACGAGCGGCAAAACCATCATAGGTATCTGCAGCTGTTTTCAAGACATCGGCCATGAGCTTCAGGGCTGTGTCGCCCTCTACATGTCCGAAAGCATCGTTGATAGATTTAAAATTGTTGAGATCCATTATATAGATCGTAAGAGGATCCTCAGCCGATGCAGCGGAGATGCGGTCCTCAAGATACTGATCCATGCGTCGTCTGTTGTTGAGCCCAGTTAGAGAGTCAGTGTTGATCTGACTGGTCTGGATCATGCCGAATAAAATGAACATTACAAAGAAGATGCTGAGTACGCCAACTGGTGAACCCGGCAGGATCAATTCGACAACAGCGGCAATTATAGGAACGATCATGCTGCATGCATATGTAAGAAATTCGTGCTTTTTCGCCTTTGATTTTACAGTGAAGGCAAAAATCAGTGAGCCAATGGCTGGTACGAGCAGATAAAAATAATCAACCACCTCCGTGACCCATGTCAGTGGGCCATTGTAGACTTTGGTGCCGACTACATTGTAAGTACAGCCGTTATAGATTGAAATGATATTCAAACAAACAGATACTGCTACAGGCAGAGTTACGATGATACGGGCGATTTTGCCAAATGATCGCGACGGCTGCAGTCTGGCAGTGATGAACAGAAACCAGTAGTAACAGCCAATAGAAAGGGAGATCCAGTAGGCAATGTTGACTGCGGCTCCAGTCAGCTGGCCATAGCTGAAAAGGCCACCATTGTAAAAAGTCCACAGTATATCAAAGACAAGAAGAAGCAGGAAGCATAGGAGAAGCCTTCTGAGTGCGTTTGTCTCGTATTCAGATCCAAAGTCCTGATTCAGTCTGAGAAGCATGATCATAACGGAAGCTATAATAAATACTTCAACAATGCAGTATGTAATATTAATTTCAGACATATAGACACCTTCCCATAGTAAATACGCGCGCCTTATAGTTGGTTTTCCGTGCGCTTTGATGCAATTACCAGTATTATCAGCAGGATGGCTGCCACTCCTGAGACTGAAGAGGTAAGTATCCAGCCCTGCATATACGTATGGTTGACGAGAAACAGCCCCATGACAAGAGGAGCGATACAGTTGCCGGCACTGCCGGCGAATCCAGACAGTGATTGATATCTGGCTCTGAAAGCTTCCGGTGACCGCGAAGCTATGAAGACTCCGCCAGTAGTATTCACAATGATTTCCGCACTGGTCCACAAAGGAACTATCATAAGCACCAGCAGGCGGCTGTCAAACAGTCCATAGAGACCAAAAGATACTACATAGATCAGAGCGGCAAGAAGGATGCTCTCCAAAATGCCG
>Ga0183096_1002148_pt1 | contig 14234 bp, 12 predicted proteins | sample Biomet5_FD_127791 | JGI IMG/M metagenome (GOLD analysis project Ga0183096, IMG submission 127791) | Microbial communities from bioreactor (seeded with sewage sludge) at LBNL, California, USA - Biofuel metagenome 5 (version 2) (version 3) | ecosystem: Engineered > Bioreactor > Anaerobic >... | reverse complement strand
CCAGCGGCCCCCGTCACTACGGCTCCAGCCGTGCCGGTGCTGACCGTCAGCCAGACCGCCGACCGTCAGCTGACCCTGGCCATCGCCCCGATCGATGGGGCGTCCGGGATAGATCTGTATCGTTCCGTCGATGGCGGCAGCCTGGCGCTGCTGACCGCCACGGACGCGGCCAGCTATGTCGATGATGACGTGCTGGTTGGCCATCGTTATGCCTATGCGGCCGTGGCCAAGGCCGGGACCCTGGCCAGCCCGCAGTCGGCACCTATCGACATGGTGGTGGGGGCCGCGACGCCGCAGCTGACGGCCAGCACCGAGAGCATCACCAAGGTACGACTCAGCTGGCCGCAGGCTGACGGGGCGGTCAACTATGAGGTTTACCGCGCCGCCAGCGCCGACGGGGAATATTCCCTGATCGCCACCACGGCACAGGCGGGCTACGTCGATGCCGGCCTGACGCGCGGGACAACCTACTACTACCAGGTCCGGGCGCTCGGCAGCCAGGGCTATGCCTCCGCATACTCGTCAGTCGTCAGTGGCATGCCGCTGCTGACGACCCACGATGTCAAAGCCTATGGCACCAGCGGTTCCAACCGGCTGACCATCAGCTGGCAGAAGGCGGAAGGGGCCTCCGGCTATCTCATCTACTACCGGACCTCGACCACCGGCCGCTGGAAGCTGCTCAAGACGGTCACCAGCGGGTCGACCACCTCCTACACCAAGAAGGGCCTGAGCTATGGTCGCCGCTATTATTTCTCCATCGCCCCTTATCAGAACGTCGTCAGCTACCGGAAGGTCGGCCGGCGCGTTGTCAAGGTCGTCACCAAGTCTACCGATGTCTGGTCGGCGGCCAGCGCGATGACCTCGCCCAATAAGGTCTCCATCAGGAAGGTACGATTCAATGAATATGAATGGCACAGCGCCACGGTCTTCTTCCGGACGGTCTCCGGGGCTGATGCCTACCAGGTCTATCGCTCGACCCGGCGGTCCGGCGGCTACGTCTATGTAGCCACGGTCACCGGTTCCAGCTTCACCGACAACAGCCTGCTTAACGGTACGCGTTATTACTACAAGGTCCGGGCGCTCAACTATGGGGTCAATGGCACGGTCTATGGGTCCTTCAGCTCCTACCGATCCATCAGGATGCCTGTAGGATGAACCACCGGCCAGGTCTGCATGGTCCTTCAGCTCCTACCGATTCGTCAAGTCTAGATGATATGCCATAGGGCCTTCCCGATCGGGAAGGCCCTTTATCGAGGCGATACCCTGCGGGCCTTCCGTCCCATGAGGTCGGATGAAGGGGGCATATATACATGATTATGAACAGGAATTCGATAAGTTTCATCTCCGCATGGACGGCAGGTATGACAGCCTGCAGGCCATCAGGACCCCGGAGAACATCGCGGTCTGCCAGGGCAAATGGTTCAACCAGACCCTGCACCAGGTCAACGGCTCCGTGCTGAGGCTGGGTATGTTCGAAGGTGAGTCCCACATGCACAAGCCCGACCATGACGACGAGGTGTTATTCGTCTTGGACGGCGGGCTGACGATTGAGGCCGGCAAAGGCAGATTCGAGCTGGGCAAGTACGAGGGCATCTGCATCCCGCATGGCGTCATGCACCGGCCGATCGCCAGGTAGCGCACCACCGTGCTGATGATTGAGAACGCCGGCATCGTCCCGACCGGCGACTGAGGCAAGAAAAAACCTTGGGCGGGCCCAAGGCATGAGGCGATATAGGCGGCGGCCGTCAGCTGGCCGCTCTTTTCAACGCCATGCCGGCGAAGTCACCGGCCAGAGCGACGGCGGCGTAGACCAGCGTGTAGAACCAGGCCGTGGCGTTGTAGAACAAAAAGATGGTCGGGATGAACAGCACGGCGACGATGAGGCCGAAAGGCCACCAGAAGCCGCCCTTGATGCCGAACAGCACCGAGCTGATCAGACAGACGGCCGGGATGCCGATGAGCATGATCATCATTGCTGAGCCTGTGTCGGTGATGGCCAGGGGCAGCAGGTAGAAAGCCAGGATGATGGCGATGGCGTAAGGCCAAAGCTTCTTGAGTTTGTCAGTCATCGTTCGTATGGACCTCCATGGATGGTCGTCTTTTGCGGTATCAGTATAACATCAGTCCGCCCGCCCGACAACAGCCTCCTCCACCAGCGGCCGCCAGACGGCGGGATCCAGCCGGCTGAAGGCCACCCATGGTGCCGGGGCGTCCCAGACGGCGGTCAGATCCTTCTGATACCATGCCACGTCGTGCCATGACCCATCCTTGTATCCGGCATGGGGGTAGCGGCCGACGGCGGTGAAGCCCAGCCGCCGGTGCAGGGCATCGCTGGCCGGGTTGGGCACGGTGACGCAGGCGTACGCGGACCGGATGCCCTGGGCGGCTAAAAGGGCCATCAGCGTCCGGTACAAAGCGGTGCCCAGGCCCTGACGGCCATAGGCGGCATCGACGTACACGGACAGCTCGGCGTCCCATTGGTAGGCCGGCCGCTGGGCCAGGTGATGGGCGTAGGCATAGCCGACGACTCGTTTCCCGTCCAGGGCTACCAGCCACGGGAAGTCGGGCAGCAGGGTGTTTATCCGCTGGACGAACTGGTCGACGCTGGGCAGCTGGTATTCGAAAGTCACGGTGGTGACGATGTATTGGGCGTATATTGCTTGGATGGCGGCGGCGTCGCCCGGAGCGGCCAGCCGGATGTGCATGACCATGTTGGGACCTTCTTTCATCGGAATTATATCACCTTACACCAAGCCGGGCTCGTCATGTCCCGGGCAATAGGATTTGACCTGCGCCCCAAACAGGCTACAATATACACAAGAATGGGAAGGGGTACATGATGACGGACCTGGGTACTTGTTTTCTGGGCTTGCTGATACCGTTTATCGGCACGACGCTGGGTGCGGCGTGCGTCTTTTTCCTCAAAGACCGGATGAATCCGGTGATCGACACTGTCCTGATGGGCTTCGCCGGCGGGGTGATGATGGCGGCGGCCGTCTGGTCGCTATTGATCCCGTCGCTGTCGCTGGCTTCCGGTATGGGACGGCTGTCGTTCATCCCGGCGGCGGCCGGTTTCCTGTTGGGCATCGGGTTTTTGCTGCTGCTGGACCGCGTCGTGCCCCATACCCATCAGGAGAACGGGCAGACGGAGGGACCGCAGGCCACCCTGCGCAAGGATACGATGATGATGTTGGCCGTGACGCTACACAACATCCCCGAGGGGATGGCGGTGGGCGTCGTTCTGGCGGGGATGCTGACGGACGGCTCGGGTATCACGATGACCGCGGCCTGGGCCCTGTCGCTGGGCATCGCGCTGCAGAACTTCCCGGAAGGGGCCATCATCTCGCTTCCGCTCAAGAGCGGCGGCATGTCTGGCAGCAAGGCCTTCGTCTATGGCATGCTTTCGGGGGTTGTGGAACCGATCTTCGGTGCCATCACGATCATCCTGACCGACATGATCGTGCCGGCCATGCCATATCTGCTGTCCTTCGCGGCGGGAGCCATGGTCTATGTCATCGTCGAGGAACTGGTGCCTGAGTCGTCAGGCGGCAGGCATTCCGACATCGGCACCATCGGCTTCGCGATGGGTTTCGTGCTGATGATGATCCTGGACGTCACCCTGGGCTGAGGCCCGGCAGCGGCAGCGATGCCGCTTTTATTTCGGGCTCGTCCCGCAGGATCAAAAAAAAAGCCTCCCGCAGGAGGCTGGGACAATCAATTATGGTACTGCAGGTACCGCTTATAGACGTCGTTTTTGGACAGACCGTAATCGGCGGCCGCCTGGCGGACGGCCTGGGAGGCGGACATCCCCTGGGCCATGTACTGTTCAACGATCTCGTTGACATTGAGCTCCTCGATGGCCACGGTGGGTTTGGGGGCGCCCTGCATGACTATCACCATCTCGCCCTTGCACTCCTCCGCCACCGACAGCACCTCGCTGATGGTGCCGCGGATGTATTCCTCGTAATACTTGGTCAGCTCGCGCCCCAGGCAGATCGGCCGGTCGCCCATGACCTGGCGCATCAGCTCCAGCGTGCGCTGGATGCGATGGGGAGCCTCGTAGAAGATCAGGGTGTCAGGATATTGGGAATAGGACTCCAGCTGGCGCTGGGCCTCCTTGTCGCTGGCGGACAGAAAGCCGATGAAGGTGAAGGGCTGGGGCTTGAGTCCCGAGGCCACCAGGGCGGTCAGGCAGGCGCTGGGGCCGTTGACGGCCACCACGTTGTACTGCTCGTCGATGGCCCGGCGCACCAGCAGGGCTCCGGGGTCGGAGATCAGCGGCCAGCCGGCATCCGAGACCAATGCGACGTTCTTGCCTTCGGCCAGCAGCTTGAGGATGCCTTCGCTGGAAGTCTTCTCGTTGTACAGGTGGTGGGCGACCACGCGGTTATGGATGCCGAAGTGGGCCAGCAGCTCGCCGGTGTGGCGGGTGTCCTCACAGGCGATGACGTCGACCTTGGTCAGCACGTCGATGGCTCGCTGGTTCATCTCCTGCAGGTTGCCGATGGGCGTGGCGACCAGGTACAGCGTCGGCCGGTCATTCAGGAAGCTTTTTTGGCGTTTCATCTTGCGATACGTCCTCATCGCGGCCCAGGCAGTGGCGCAGCTGGTCGAAGGTCATGTCGACGGCACCCTCGGCGTTGGTCAGCCGCACCGTCTGCTTCAGCGCGTTCATGCCGGTCATGCGGTACTTCTTGCCCTCGTATTCGATGCGGGCGTTCATCTTGGGCATGCCCTTGTGCAGCAGCTTGTAGTTCTCGTCCTCATACTTCAGGCAGCACATCAGCTTGCCGCACTGTCCGGACAGCTTGGCGGTGTTGAGCGCCAGCGACTGGTTCTTGGCCATGTTGATCGAGACGATGTAGAAGTCATCCATGTAGCGCGAGCAGCAGGTCTCCTGGCCGCAGGGGCCTAGGCCGCCGACGATCTTGGCCTTGTCGCGCGGCCCGATCTGGCGCAGCTCGATGCGGCAGCGGAAGGTCGACGCCAGCTGCTTGAGAAGCTCACGGAAGTCGACGCGGTCGTCGGCCACGTATGAGAAGACGATCTTGGAACGGTCCAAGGTGTATTCGGCGGAGATCAGGCCCATGCCCAGCTTGAGCCGGTCGACGCATTCCTGGCACCGCTTCAGGGCGGCCGGTTCGTCGTTGGCGTTGCGGGCCGCGTTGTCGATGTCGCGGTTGGTGGCCCGGCGGACCACCGGCTTCAGCGGGATGGTCAGCTGATGCTCGGAGATGTCGCGGGCGTCGGACAGCAGCTCGCCCAGCTCAAGGCCGCGCACGGTTTCCACCACGACCTTCTCGCCCAGCTTGAGGCTGGCGTCGTCGGTACCGAAGTTGTAGGCTTTCTTGGTGTTCAGGAAACGGGCTGAAACCATGTATTTGTATGCGGGGGCCGCGGGTGCGGCCTTGCTGTTCTCATCGTTCATCTGTTTCTCCTCCTGATAATTGATAAAGCATGGCGTCGACCAGCAGCAGCAGGTTGGCGGCCGTGGTCAGCTCGTCCTTGGTCTGGGTCACGACCCGCAGGAAGCGGGCGGTGTCGAAGCCGCCGCCGGCGGCCTTGGCAACCAGCGCGTCCCAGCTGTCATCCCCGATTGTAGCATGATTGGTGAGGTCATGCACGAAGATGGTCGCGATGTCCAGGAAGTACTGGAAGCATTCCCGTTCGGCCTTATGGTCGGCCGTCTTGACCCCGGAGGTCTTGAACCCGTTGGACTGCAGGTAGAAGACGGCCATGTCGAAGTCGTCCAGGTAATGGTTCATGAACTCGACGAAGTACTGGATGGCCATCTGATAGGCCGGCTGATCCTTGATGACGGCGATGTCGTCCATCTCATGGACGATGCTGCTGATGAGGTGGCAGCTCAGCGGGTCCAGCCCCAGGCTGACGGCCTGCTGATAGAAGGCCTGTTTGGACAGCGGCTTGAAGTTGAGCACCTGGCAGCGCGACACGATGGTCGGCAGCACGCGGTCCGGCTGGGCGGAGATGAATATCGCCGTCAGGTTGGGCGTGGGCTCCTCGATGAACTTCAGCAGGCTGTTGGCGGCCTTGGCGGTCATGTTGTCGCAGCCGTCGATGATGAAGACCTTCTGGCCGGCCTTCTCCAGGGCGGTCTTGGAAAACTGTTCCTGCAGCGCGTTGACTGCCTCGATCTTGATGACCTGTTGGCGCCCATCGAGCATGACGACGTCGAAGTAGCTGCCCTGACCGACGCGGATGCAGGCCAGACACTGCTCGCAGGCCATGCCATCGGGGTCGGGCTGTTCGCAGACCAGACTCTGGGCCAGCAGGACGGCGGTCTGCCGCTTCAGCGTGCCGCGCGGTCCGGCGAACAGGTACGAGTGCGACAGCTGCCGGCTGTTCAGGGCGTGGCTGAGGGTTTGATAGACGACCGGCTGGGCGGTCTTCAGGATGTCCTTAAACATGGTGCTCCAACAGGCCGGCGATGGCCTGATAGGCGGCCTGGGCCACCGCGGCGGGGGCGGGGGCGGCGTCGATGATGATGAACCGGCCGGGATCGGCGGCGATGATCTGGGCATAGCCCTGGTGGACCTTCTGATGGAAAGCCAGCTTCTCCTGGTCGAGGCGGTCCAGCGCGGATCGGCCGGCCAGCCGGCGCAGGCCGACGGCCGGGTCGATGTCGAAATAGATGGTCCTGTCGGGCATGCGGCCTTCTATGGCGAACTGGTTGACCTGCATCACGGCGTCGATGCCGATGCCGCGGGCGAAGCCCTGATAGGCCAGTGAGCTGTCGATGAAGCGGTCGCACAGCACCGTGTGGCCGGCCTTCAGGGCCGGCAGAACGACCTCGATGAGGTGCTGGCGGCGGCTGGCGGCGTAAAGCAGGGCCTCGGTGCGGACGTCTTCCGCCGTGTTGGCCGGGTCCAGGATGACCCTGCGGATCTGCTCGGCGATGGCGCTGCCGCCCGGCTCGCGGGACCTGACCACGTCATAACCCTGGCTGACAAGCCGCTGATAGACGGCATTCAAGGCCGTGGTCTTGCCGCTGCCATCGCAGCCTTCGATGCTGATGAACAAAGCCTTATCCATGGATGCCACCTCGTATCGTATATTATACCATACAATGCAGGGACCATCCGGGACAATCCCGGGGCCGCCGGCCCGGCCGGCAGCCTTATGATGGCGTTTCACGGCGGTGTCTATTCTGATATAATATATGCAGTATATATATATATTCTTTCTCAGCAAGTGAAATGATCAGGATTGCGTAGGTCAGGCCCATACCATGGGGCCTGAAAGGTTTATGCAGCGGCTCCATCGGTCAGCCGCCGCACCAGGCCTCACGCCGGGCCTGCCCTAAGGAGGGGATTTTCGATGCGCATCCCGTTTTTAAGGAGGCTGCTGACCGCCATGCTGGCTGCGGTCTGCCTGGCCGTGCCGGCGGCGGAACGTCTCCAGGCCCAGGCCGGGGCCACGGCACGGCGGACCGTCAGGGTCGGCATCTCGGACGCCGATACGCAGGCGGCCGACGGCTCGGACAACACGACCGTCATCTTTGAGAAGAACTATTTCCAGGCCATCGCTGAATACGCCAACTGGGACTATGAATACGTTGAGGCCTCATGGTCGCGATGCCTGCAGATGGCCATGGAGGGGACCATCGACGTGCTGATGGACGTCTCGCCGACGGAAGAGCGCCGGCAGTACCTCGATTTCTCCAGCGAGGCCATGGGCACCGAGATGAGCTGCCTGGTCGCCTCCAGCGGGACACGGCTGAGCTACGACGATTTCAAGGCCTTCGACGGTATGACGGTCGGCTATGAGCAGGGCAGCACGCTGGTTGACTCGCTGCGCAAATATGGCCGCCGCATGGGGTTCTCCTTTCTGGAACAACCCTATCAGACCGGAGCGCAGATGTTCTCGGCGCTGGATGCCGGCCAGGTCGATGCCGTGCTGCGGACCAACTTCATGGAGATGCCGGACGGCCATGTGATCCTGGCTGAATTCGACCCGTCGCCTGTATACATCGTCACCAGCAAGAAGAACCCCTCGCTGATCAACGAACTCGATGACGCCATGGCCAAGCTGTTCAGCTACAGCCCAAGCTTCAACGCGGACCTGTACCGCTCCGTCTTCGGCAACAGCCATGCGCAGAGCGAAGGCTTCACGCAGCAGGAGCAGGCCTATCTGGACACCAAGCCGGTCGTCATCGTCCCCTATGAGAAGGACTGGGCCCCTTTCGAGATGGAAGCCAACGGCCAGCCGGTCGGCATCACGCCTGATGTCATCCGGGCAATCGGCCGCGACACAGGGATCTCGTTCAAGTTCGTGGAGGCGTCCTCCACCCAGGCGATATACGACGGCATGGATGGCTCCGCCGTGGACATGGTGATGGCTGTCAGCTACGACTACCTCTGGGCTAACAGCCACGGCCTATCGGTCACGCAGCCTTATGTGACGGGCTCCGTGATGCGGGTTACCAAGGATCCGGACACGGAGCCTTCTTCGGTGGCGGTGGCGGCGGGCGGCTACCTAGCCAATAAGATCTCCCGGGCGTATCCGGGCCTGCGCCTGGTCGAGTACCAGACGTTCGAGGAATGCATGGCCGCAGTGGCCTCCGGGGCCGCCGACTGCACGTTCCTCAATTACTATCAGGCCAACTACTATCGTTCGCTGAGCAGCTTCGACACCTTCACCTACAAGCCGATCGAGGACATCACCCAAAGCATCGGCTTAGGCGTCACCAAGGGATCCAACACCTTGCTTCTCGGTATCCTGTCCAAGTCGCTGCAGCGCATCGCGGCCGAGGAGCTGCAAGGCATCCTCAGCGAGAACGTCGTGCAGCCGGAGGAGCTCACCCCGCGTACCGCCATACGCCGGTATCCGGTCCAGACGGCCGTGGTGATCGCCTTGTTCAGCATCCTGCTATGCCTGCTGGCGGTGATGATCTTTTCAGCCGGCATCCGTCGGCGCCGCAGCCGCGCCCTGGCCGAGGCCAAGGCGGAGGCGGAGGCGGCCAACCGGGCCAAATCGGACTTCCTGTCACGGATGAGCCACGACATACGGACCCCTCTCAACGGCATCATCGGCATGACTTACATCGCCCAGCAGCAGGCCAATTCACCCGAGACGGCACGCTGCCTCGGCAAGATCGATACCTCCTCGAAGTTCCTGCTGGGCCTGGTCAATGAGATCCTCGACATGTCCAAGGCGGAAAGCGGCCTGATGGAGCTCCATCCCGAGCCGTACTACATCGATGACTTCAAGGGCTACATCGCCGCTGTCATCCAGCCGCTGTGCGACGAGAAGGACCAGACGCTAAAGCTGCAGACCCACGTGCTGGACGCGATCGTCCCCAAGATGGACATCCTGCGCACCAACCAGATCTATTTCAACCTGCTGTCCAACGCGGTCAAGTACACCCCGGAAGGAGGACAGATCGCGGTCACGCTCGATGAGAGCATCGTCGGGGCCAAGGTCCGTATCAGTGCCACGGTCAGTGACAACGGTATCGGCATGAGCGAGCAGTTCCAGAAGGTGCTTTTCGACCCGTTTACCCAGGAACGGCACGATGAAAGCGCGGAGTCCAAAGGTACCGGACTGGGGCTGGCGATCGTCAAGAAGATCATCGACGCCATGGGCGGCACCATCAAGGTCGACAGCCATCCGGGCGAAGGCACGACGTTCGCCTTCGTGATCGACTGCGACTACCTGGCAGCGGACAATACGCACCCCCGTCGTCTTCCCAGCGGCCGGGCCGCCGACCTGCAGGCCCTTGCCGGCCGGCATGTCCTGCTATGTGAGGACCATCCCCTGAACCAGGAGATCGCCCGGACCATCCTGCAGGAAAAGGGTGTGATCGTCGATATCGCGGACAACGGCGCCAGGGGGGTCGACCACTTCTCCCGTTCGGCGATCCGTTATTACGACGCCATCCTGATGGACATCAGGATGCCGGTGATGGACGGCTGCCAGGCCGCCCGGGCCATACGGTCCCTTGACCGTCCGGACGCCAAGGACGTGCCGATCGTCGCCATGACGGCCGATGCCTTCAGCGAGAGCGTGCAGGCCGCCCGGCAGGCGGGCATGGACGGCTACGTCACCAAGCCTGTGGAGCCGGCTCGTCTGTATCAGGCCCTGACGGCGGCCATCCAAAGCCGGCAGGAGGGATAAAAGCAGCGCCTGACGGCCTTTCCGGGCATGACCCGGACGGCCGTCAGGCGTTTTATTAGGTGTCCTGTGGCTAATTTGAGGGTTTTATAGGGCCTCGTTACGTGTTATAATGAAGATGATATGTTGGCCGCAGTGTATAATCGCATGGACAACGGCAGTCGGCGTATCGCCGAAAGAGGTGAAGCGCATGTATAAAAAGGGCGAGTATGTCGTCCATAAGCACACGGTATGCAAGATCACGGCCATCAAGCCGCACTACCGCTACAACGACAGCTATTATATCATGGTGCCCGTCGACGACGCCACTGTCGAGATCGCCGTGCCGGTTAAGGACGAGGCCGGCAGCCTGCGCCAGGTGATGTCCCGCAAGGAGGCCGAGGCGCTGATCCGAAAGATCCCCAAGATCGAGGTCATCGCCAACCAGGACCGGACCTTGGAGAACGAATACCGCAGCCTGATGAACTCCGACAACGTCGAGGACCTGGTGAAGGTCATCAAGACGACCTATGCCCGCAACGACGCCCGTTCCAAGACGGGCCGCCATGCCGGCGAGAAGGACAGCGCCTACTTCAAGCGCGCCGAGCAGTCGCTGTACAGCGAGCTGGCGGTCAGCCTGGAGATGAGCTACGAGCAGGCTAACGCCTACGTGGCCCGCAAGGTCGAGGCCGCGGCCGTCAAGGTCAGGGAAGCCGCCGCACAGGCGGCCGCACCCAAGACCAAGGCGGCGCCCAAAGCCAAAGCCAAGCCGGCGGCCAAGACCAAGGCGGAACCCAAACCGGCGGTCAAACCCAAGGCCAAGGCGAAGAAGTAGGCATCTTTACAAAAGGACGTCGGACCGGTATACTTGACACGAAAAGGCGAATAACGGCAGAGTAGCGTGATTCCTCATGCAGCGAGGGGCGGTCGTGGTGCGAAACCCCAGGGGATGGACGTGAACATGGGCCGGGAGCAGCCCCGCCGAACAGTTAGGCGGGGACGTATGGCGGCGTTAACGCGAGAGAAGCAATTGAGGTGGTACCACGCGGACAGCGTCCTTGAGTGGTGCCCCTTTTTATTCGAAAGGGGGATTTTCCATGACGGAGAAGCAGAAATATTACATCACCACGGCCATCGCCTATGCCAGCGCCAAGCCGCACATCGGCAACACCTATGAGATCGTCATGGCCGACGCCATCGCCCGGTACAAGCGGCAGCGCGGCTACGACGTCTTATTCCAGACCGGTACCGACGAGCACGGCCAGAAGATCGAGGAGAAGGCCAAGGCCGCCGGCATGGAACCGCAGGCCTACGTCGACATCCAGGCCGCCGAGATCAAGCGCATCTGGGACCTGATGGACACCTCCTACGACAGGTTCATCCGCACCACCGACAAGTATCACGAAGCCCAGGTGCAGAAGATCTTCAAGCGCTTCTACGACCAGGGCGACATCTATAAGAGCGAATACGAGGGCTGGTACTGCACGCCCTGCGAGTCGTTCTGGACCGACAGCCAGCTGGTCGACGGCAAGTGCCCCGACTGCGGCCGCGAGGTCCATCGTGAGAAGGAGGAGTCCTACTTCTTCAGGATGAGCAAGTACGCCCCGCAGCTGATCAAGTACATCGAGGAGCACCCCGAGTTCATCCAGCCCGAGTCACGCAAAAACGAGATGCTCAACAACTTCCTCAAGCCCGGCCTGCAGGACCTGTGCGTCTCCCGCACCTCCTTCAGATGGGGCATCCCCGTGACCTTCGACCCCAAACACGTCGTCTACGTCTGGATCGACGCGCTGAGCAACTACATCACCGGCATCGGCTACGACGCCGACGGCCACAGCAGCGCGCAGTTCGAGAGGTACTGGCCGGCCGATCTGCACCTTATCGGCAAGGACATCATCCGTTTCCATACCATATATTGGCCCATCATGCTGCTGGCGCTGGGGCTGCCGCTGCCCAGGCAGGTCTTCGGCCATCCCTGGATGCTGACAGGGGCCGACAAGATGTCCAAGTCGCGCGGCAACATCATCTATGCCGACGACCTGGTTAACCACTTCGGCATCGACGCGGTGCGCTATTTCGTGCTGCATGAGATGCCCTTCGGCCAGGATGGCACCATCACCTGGGACCTGGTCATCGAACGGACCAACTCCGATCTGGCCAACATCCTGGGCAACCTGGTCAAGCGCACGCTGACCATGTCCAACAAGTATTTCGGCGGCCATATCGGCGCCGCCGCGACGGCCCAGCCGCTGGATGAACAACTGCAGGCCGACATCGCCGCCTGCGTCATTCGCTATGAGCAGAAGATGGACGAGCTGCGCATCGCCGACGCCCTGGAGGCCATCTTCGACCTGATCCGCCGGTGCAACAAGTACATCGATGAGACGATGCCGTGGTCGCTGGACAAGGATCCGGCCAACCGCGACCGTCTCGACACCGTGCTGTACAACCTGATGGAGGGCATCCGCATCGGGGCTGTGCTGCTGGAGCCCTTCATGCCTCACACCGCCGCGGTCATCTACGCCCAGCTGGCCACCGCCCAGACGTCGTATGAGTCGGTCCATGCCTTCGGCCGGCTGGAGAAGGATCACGACGTGACGCATGAGCCGGTGACGCTGTTTGCCCGCATCGACCAGGACAAGATGATGCAGCAGCTCAAGGACGAGGGCCTGGTCAGGGATCCCGATGCCGTGCCGGCCCCGGCGGCCACCGTCTTCAAGCCGCAGGTCGTCATCGACGACTTCGCCAAGATGGACATCCGCGTAGGACAGGTGCTGGAATGCGTCAAGGTCGCCAAGACGGACAAGCTGCTGCAGTTCAGGATCAGGATCGGTACCGACGAGCGGACCATCGTCTCGGGCATCGCTCAGTTCTACAAGCCGGAGCAGCTGGTCGGGAAAAAGGTCCTGGTGCTGGCCAATCTCAAGCCGCGCAAGGTGGCGGGCATCGTATCCGACGGCATGATCCTGTCGGCCGAGGATGATGCCGGCGGCCTGGAGGTCGTCTCCGTCGGCGGCGTCGCCGACGGCGCGGCCGTCCACTGAGCCTGGTAGCCCTTAATGTCATGCCGGCGGCGGCCTACGGGTCGGCCGCCGGTTTTTATTTGTGCAGCACCGCCGGCCCGGTTTCCGCGCAGCGCTGCGGCTGGCTTCCTGGGGGTGATTGGCTGAACCCCATAGCCCGTTGGCTGAAAACCGGTTGGCAGAGGCGCGGGGCCGCGATATATTCAGTTACGTGTTGCAAACGACGACATCCAGCAGGCGCCAGCCGCCGCTGGACGAAAGACAAGCGAGGAAGCGGCCGTGAGGAAGAGAAAGCATCATATCGTTCTGGGTCTGACGCAGCAGGCCGTCGAGGCTTGGTTCGAGGGACGGCTGAGCCTGATCGAGCCGCTGTTGGATGAGCAGGCCGATTTCCTGGGACCGCTGGCCGGGCCGCATCTCCGTGGCCGCCTGCCGATCGTCGCAATGATGCGGCAGGCAGGCCGGCGACTGCGTCCATGTCACGTCATCGACCAGCGCTACGAGCTGGTCAGCTGGCGCGGCAGCTGCCTGGTCTCCGGCAGCTACACCGTGCTGGTCGACGATGGGGAGATGACGGTGAGGGAGGAGCAGCGCCTGACCTTGGTCTGGTGTCTGACCCAGGGCGCCTGGCACATCGTCCATATCCAGGCGGCGGTGGTGACCGCGGCCTTGGCCGAGTTCTCCGGCCGCCCAGACCTGCCCCAGCAGCGGGTCATGGACATGCTTCAGGACCAGTTGGGCCTCGATCGTCAGATGATGGCGGTCACCGGCGCCGACGGCCGGCGCCATCAGTTCATGCGCTTCAACGTCAGCCATCTCGAGGCCGCCGACGAATATGTGATCATCCATCTTCCGCAGACCGTCATCCGTGTCCATGACCGCCTGTACCGCCTGGCGGCCAGCCAGTTCCCTGATTTCGTCAGGATCCATCGCAGCTATTACATTAACCCTTGCAGCATCAGGATCAGGCGTCCGCGCTCGGTCCAGATGATCGACGGTAGCGAGCTGCCCGTCTCCGACCGCGGACGTCAGAACCTGGCGGCGCTGCCGCCGGGCAGCCAGTACGAATAGGCGTCCAAACCGGTTCGTCATCCGGCT
>Ga0183096_1002146_pt1 | contig 14248 bp, 15 predicted proteins | sample Biomet5_FD_127791 | JGI IMG/M metagenome (GOLD analysis project Ga0183096, IMG submission 127791) | Microbial communities from bioreactor (seeded with sewage sludge) at LBNL, California, USA - Biofuel metagenome 5 (version 2) (version 3) | ecosystem: Engineered > Bioreactor > Anaerobic >... | reverse complement strand
CGGTCTCGGCGTACCGCCTCTCGATCAGCGTCACGGCCCCGTCGATGAAGGCCGTCTTGCGGTAATGCATGCCCCCGCGCGAGTCGATGGCATAGCTTATCGGCTCCTTGGAGCCATACAGGACGATGTCCATCTCCTGGCTGGTGAAGTCCTTAAGCGGCTTGTCGAGGTCGATGTGGTAGTGGTCCAGCAGCGTCCTGAAAGTCTGCCATTCGATGTTCTCGGTGCCGACGATGTTCTTGTAATAGTTGAGCCCGCCCTGGCGGATCGACTTGGAGGGGTCGGGGATCAGGATGCCGACGTCGACGCTCTGCTTGAAGCCCAGCCCGTTGCAGTCGGGGCAGGCCCCCAGCGGCGAGTTGAACGAGAACAGCCGCGGCTCCAGCTCGGGCACGGAGAACCCGCAGACCGGGCATGAGTAGTTGCCTGAGAAAAGCATCTCGGCGCCGTCGTGGCTGACGACCACCAGCCCGTGGCCCAGGTCCAAGGCCGTCTCCAGCGAGTCGTTGACCCGCGAGCGGTTGTCGGCCTTGACCGTCATGCGGTCGATCACCACGCTGATGTCGTGCTTCTTGTTCTTGTCCAGGCTGATGTCGTCCTCCAGCATCAGCATCTGTCCGTCGACCTGCACGCGCAGGTAGCCGTCCTTGCGCAGCTTGTCAAGCTCGTCCTTGTGGGCGCCCTTGGCCTGACGGCACAGCGGCGCCATGATGGCGATGCGGGTGTCGGCCGGCAGCGCGAAGACACGGTCGGCCATCTGTTTGATGGTCATGGCCGTGATGGGTGTGTGGTGGTTGGGGCAGTACGGCACGCCGATACGTGCGTACAGCAGGCGCAGGTAGTCATAGATCTCGGTCACCGTGCCGACGGTGGACCGTGGGTTGTTGCTGGTGCTCTTCTGATCGATGGAGATGGCCGGGCTGAGGCCCTCGATGCTGTCGACGTCCGGCTTGTCGACGTTGCCCAAAAACTGACGGGCGTAGGCCGAAAGCGACTCGATGTACCGCCGCTGCCCCTCGGCATAGATGGTATCGAAGGCCAGCGACGTCTTGCCCGAGCCCGACAGGCCGGTCATGACGATCAGCTTGTTGCGGGGGATCTCCAGGCTAACGTTCTTCAGGTTGTTCTCGCGGGCTCCGCGAATGACGATCTTGTCTTGTTCCATGCTCCCTATTATACAGCATCCGGGACGTCGTGTCCCGATGCCATACTGCTTTGTGAGGCAAAGCCGGCGCCGCGCGCCTTGGGGCGCTGGCGCCGGCTTACCGCCTATATCCTGACGGCCCCGAAAAGGTCGTTGAAGGCTTCCGTCATGGTCGGGTGCGTATAGATGGCATCAGCCAGAACGGTGTATGGCAGACGGGCATCGATGGCCATCTTGCCAAGGTTGATCATCTCATGCGACTCGGCGCAGAACAGGTGCAGACCCAGAACCGTGCCATCGGCCTTGTCGACCACCGCCTTGAGCAGGCCGGTGGTCTGGCCCAGCAGCTGGGCCTTGGGGACCGCCGCCGCCGGGATGACGGCTACGGCGACCTGCCGTCCCTGGGCGACGGCCTGCTGCTCGGTCAGCCCGACGCGCGACAGCGGGGGATCGACGAACACGCTGTACGGCACGGCGCCGCGTACGGCGGCCGAGCGGCTGCCATCGCCAAGCAGCTGCGCCTTGACGATGCGGAAGTCGTCCAGCGAGATGTAGGTGAACTGCAGCCCGCCAGTCACGTCGCCCATGGCCCAGATGCCTTCGACGGAGGTGCGCAGCCTGTCGTCGACAGCGATGGCCCCCCGCTCGGTCAGCTTGACGCCGGCCTTGTCCAGGGCCAGACCCTCGACATTGGGACGCCGGCCGGTGGCCACCAGCAGCGCCTGGGCCCTGATGGTGCTGACGCCGGACGGGGTCTCGACCGTCAGCTCTACGTCGGCGCCGTCATCGGCGACCTTGGTAAGCTTGGCGTCGTCGACCAGCCGCGCTCCGCGGTCGATCAAACTCTGCCTGACAGCCTGGGCCACCTGCTGGTCCTCGCGCGGCATGAAGTCGTGGCCGTCCTGCAGCACGGTGACCTGCGAGCCGAAGTTGAGGTAATAAGAAGCGAACTCCAGCCCGATGTAGCCGCCCCCCAGGATGACCAGTTCACGGGGCAGCTCTTCCAGCTCCATCATCGTCTCGCTGACATAGACGTGGCGGCTGTCCTGCATGCCGGCCACCGGCGGGATGAATGGCCGGGCGCCGGTGTTGATGAAGATGCGCTGGGCGGACAGCTGTTCACGGGTGCCATCGGGATAGACGACCTCCACATGGCGGGCGTCGAGGAAGCTGGCCTGGCCGGTCAGCACGTCGACCCCGGCGGATACGACCTTGTCATAATTCTTCTTGTTGAGCCGGCCGACCAGCTGCCGCTTTTCGGCCATGGCCTGGACATAGCGCTGGGCATGGGCCGCGAAATCGCCGCCCAGACGGTGTGACAGCCGGGCGCTGTTCTCCAGCGACTTGGAAGGGATGCAGGCGACGTTTATGCAGGTGCCGCCATACATGCGGGGATCCTTCTCGATCAGGGCGGTCTTCTGACCGGCCCCGGCCAGCGTGGTGGCCAGCGTCTTGCCGGCCTTGCCGAAACCGATGACGACGTTGACATATTCCTTCATTTTATTTTCCTCCTTTGGACCAGCTGCCGCTCGATGTCGGCGATGGTCGTCTTCTCCATTTCCGTGCTGCAGGCCTGGTTCATCCTGCCGATCAGCCCATCCACGACCCCGCCCATGCCCGAGGCGACGACGCAGGCCATGTCATGGTCGCCGCTGCGCCAGTCGGTGCCGACGTAGGCGGTGGCGGTGGCCCGTGCCACCTGGTCGACGGTGATCGTGCCTGGCGGACGGGCCAGGCCGTAGCCGCCCTTGGTGCCGTCGGCGGCCGTGGCCAGCCCGCCATGGACCAGTTTGGCCATCACGCGGCGCACGCGGACCGGGTTGGTACAGATGTTGGCGGCCAACTGCGCGCTGGTCTGCCGGCTGGCGCGATGGGCCAGCAGCACCATGGCATGGACCGCGATGACGAATTCACTGGTCATCTCAGTCGGTGACCAGTCCGTAGGGCCGGGCGCCCCCCCCGCCGAAATTGTAGACATGGCTGTAGCCCAGATCGGCCAGCGTGGAAGCGGCCGTCGTAGCCCGCCGGCCCGTGCGGCAGTAGACCAGGATGGTGGCCTGCTTGTCCGGCAGCTGGCTTGGCGCCTGCTCAGCCATGACATCATAGGGGATCAGCAGGGCCCCGGCGACATGACCGGCATCATATTCCTCCTTGGTCCGGACGTCTACGACGGTCACCCCGCCGGCGTCCATCATCTCCTTGGCTTTTTCTGCGGTGATGACCTGTGGGGCCGTACCCGTGCCGGTCCCTGCCGGGCCGCAGGCCGCCAGCCCCGCCAAGGCCGCGGCCAAGGCGATGATGATGAGCAATCTCTTCATGGCTGTCCTCCTATTTGTAACATTTTTGATTACATATGCATGATATCATGGCTTCCGGCATCTGGCAAGCACGATGCCCGGCCCATAACTGCTTAAATTACGGCGACAAATGATGATATAATAGCCATGCATGTGAAAGAGGGAACCCCCATGATGAGCATCATCGGATTTCTGGTCTTCGGCTCACTCACCGGCCTGTTGCCGGTTTTCATTGTGGCGCTGATCATCTACGCGGTCATCAAGGCCCTTGTCAACAAGGGCAAGAAACCCGTCTTCACCCCCCGCAGCCGTGCCGAGGTCCGGCCCATCGTGCTGGACCTGCAGGACTACTTCCGTACCAATGAGCGCCTGCAGATCGAGGATGACGTCTACATCGAGCCCTCCGACCGCGACGACGTGCAGCTCACCAACCTGAACCTGTTCATGCGCGGCGAGTTCATCGCCACATTGGCCGATTACCGGGCCGCCTTCCCCAACGCCTTCACCTCCTTCTCCGAGATCATCCGCCAGCGCGTCAAGGGCGGGTCGCGGCCCGCCGCCGCAGCCGCGCCGGTCACGCCCCAGCCCACCCCGGCCAAGGACGCCCAGTATTACATCACGCTCATCGACAAGCTTAACGACGCCATCCCTGAGCCGCGCATCACGGCCCAGCTCAACGACTCCGTCGCCTACCTGCGGCAGATCAAGAAGATCGAGGACGCCTTCCCCGACGCCCACGACAAGACCCGCAAGCTGTACCAGTACTATCTGCCGATGCTGACCGATATCTTGGCCAACTACCGGCAGCTGTCCGACAGCGCCTCCAACCACGCCGAGTTCAAGGCCAGCGAGGACAGGCTGCTCAAGACGGTGGTTCTGATCAACAGCGCCCTCAAGACGATCTCCACGACGCTGGTCCAGGATCATTACACCGACCTGTCGGTCGACATGAAGACGCTGGAGGCCGTGCTGAAGAAGGACGGCCTGGTGGACGACGGCATGCAGGCCAGCCGCCGGCCGGCCGGGCAGGACAAGCCTGACAAGCAGGTGGTGAACCCTAATGACTGACAAGAACAGCAAGAATGCCTGGAGCGATTCGCTGGACGACATGCTGGAAAAGCTAAACGCCGGCGCTTTCATCAACTCCTCGCTCAACGAATTCAGCAAGGTCGTCAACGATGCCATGGGCAATCCCCACATCGTCCATCCCAACAGCCAGGCCAACGACTACAGCGCCAAGGCCCGCACCTCATATACCGAGGTCAAGCCGATGATCGAGACCACCTACGAGAACGCCCCCTACGGCAGCCGCTACGACCAGGTCGACAACTGCCTGCGCCATATCACCTACCCGGCCAGCTATGACGCCGAGAAGTCCGACGGCCACAAGGCGGCCGTCCAGCAGTACCTGCAGCTGCTGCCCAACAACAAGACCGACCTGCGGCCGGTGGAGAAGCAGCTGGCCGACGACATCCTGACCTGCCAGCGGAAACTGACCCGCCCCGAGCCATACCTGCAGGGCTACTATGACGCCCTGCTGCTGATGCGCAAGATCTTCTACACCGCCAAACTGGCCCGGCTGCAGGAGCTCAGCAACATGATGAGGAGGAAATGACCCGATGACCGACAAAGACCGCGAGAAGACCAAGCAGCAGCTCTGGGACAAGGTGTACGGGAGCAAGGCCCCCGACCGCTCGCTGACCCAGCAGGACATCGAGCTGATCAGGAGCAACCCCCTGTCCGGCGAGAAGCTGCCTGATGAGTTCAAGGCCCTGCAGGCCAACTCCGAGCAGCTGCAGGCCCAGACCGCTGAGATGCTCAAGGGCATCGACGACATCGACCTGGAAGGGCTGCGCCGCCAGATCAAGGCGGACTTCGGTACCGACGTCGACCCGGCCCAGGCCGCCGGGGCCGCCGTCATCCTCAGCCAGGCCGACTCCGCCAAGGCCTTCTCCGCCATCGAGAAGGACCTGAACGCCAAGATCCTGTGCCAGCAGGCCTACAACCATGAGCTGGTGACCGCCTTCCGGCGGCCCTTCATCATGGGCCTGCAGTCCAGCCAGACCCGCAACGCGATTCTGATCTCCGGTCAGAAGGACACCGGACGCCATAGCTCGACGGCCCTGGTGGCCAGTCTCATGAAAGACAACAAGGTTATGGATCCCTGCCGCACGGCGTCCATCGACCTGCATCTGTATACCGCCAAGGACAACGAAGGCAACTTCGTCCAGGACCTGTACACGGCCATCAGCAACGCCGAGGTCATCGTCTTCGACGGACTCCAGGACTGCGCCCCCTCGTACATACCGTTTCTGGAGGAGATCGTGACAACCGGCCGCATGAACCTGTCCAAGCGCTACGTGCTGTCCAACGGCCAGCTGGTCGAGACGTCCAGCTCGCTGGTCACCAACACTTTCAGCCAGCTGAGCTTCTCCGGCAAGTACCTCGTCTTCATCACGCCGCTGTCGGTCAACAAGCTGCTCGACGTGGTCGGCACCCGTTTCATCCAGGCCATGGGCGACATCTGCGTGACGCACGACATCGGTCCGGACGAAGTCATGACCATCTTCGCCGCCAAGAAGGACGAGTTCGCCGCGCGCTGCCTGACCAAGCTGGACATCCAGCTGACCATGGATCCCTCCCTGGACGGATACGTCAAAGACAACTTCATGGACCCCGAGAACACCGGTTTCGTGACCGCCATGCTGCAGCGATGCTATGACGGGCTGGCCGAGTACAAGCTGCGCACCCTTTTCTCCGGGGTGGCCGACGTCAGGCTGCATGCCACCGGCAGCGAGATCATGGTCGACAGCGGCGCCGACGACAAACCCCTGTCATCCTACCTCCCCGCCCCGGTCGGCCAGGTCAGCGCCGAGGTCGCCAAGGAGTTCGACGACATCATCGGCCTGAAGCCCATCAAGGATTACATCATGTCGCTGCAGGATTTCTATGCGGCCCAGAAGCTGCGTGAGAAGAAGGGGCTGAAGACCTCCGAGGTCTCCAAGCACATGATCTTCACTGGCAACCCCGGCACCGGCAAGACGACCATCGCCCGCCTGCTGGCCAAATACCTCAAGAGCATCGGCGTGCTTTCCAACGGCCAGCTCGTCGAGGTCTCGCGCAGCGACCTGGTCGGCAAGTACCTTGGCCACACGGCCCCCCAGACCATGCAGGTCATCAAGAGCGCCCTGGGCGGCGTGCTGTTCATCGATGAGGCTTATTCCCTGTACCGCGGCCAGAACGATTCCTTCGGCCTGGAGGCCATCGACACCTTGGTCAAGGCCATGGAGGACAACCGTGACGACCTTATCGTCGTGCTGGCCGGCTACACCAAGGAGATGAAGGAGTTCATGGAGTCCAACTCGGGGCTCAAGTCACGCTTCCCCATCCAGATCGAGTTCCCCGACTACACGGCCCAGGAGCTGTACCTGATCGCCGGCTCGGTGGCCAAGGGCAAGGGCTACAGGATCGACCAAGGCGCCCAGGAGAAGCTGACCGCCTACTTCGATGTCCAGCAGAAGAAAGACAGCGCCCGCAGCGGCAACGGCCGTATGGCGCGCAACATCGTCGAGGACGCCATCATCACCCAGTCCAAACGCGTGCTGGCCGATGACAAGGCCGACATGACACTGCTGGAACTGCAGGATTTCAACCTCGATCCCGATCACGTCGTGGCCTGAGGTCGCAGCAGAACCCAGAAAAGCGGCCCCCGGCCGCTTTTTTCATCGAGGGGCAGCGGTCAGCATCGATTATATATTGACGTTCATCTATATGTGAGCTATGATCATACATGGTCGGCGATGGATGGAGGTACATGACATGAATGAAGAACAGGCGGCCGGCATCTGCCAGGCCCTCAGCGACCCCAACAGGATGAAGATCATTATGACGCTGACTGGCGGCTCCCGCTGCGCCTGCCAGCTGCTGGAGGATTTCGCGATCAGCCAGCCGACCCTGTCGCATCACATGAGGATCCTGTGTGACTGCGGCCTGGTCACCGTGCGCAAGGACGGACGCTGGTGCCATTATACCCTCGACTGCGACACGCTGACGGCGTTCCGCGGCTTCATCGCCGGGCTGAGCTGCCGCAAAGGAGGCTGCCGATGATCTGGACGTTCATCCAGGACCAGCTGCTGGGCATGAAGTGGCTCAACGCGCTGATCGGTTCGCTGCTGCAGGCCCTGGGGCTGGACACTGCCAGCCGTGAGGGCGGCAGCCTGCAGTTCTTCCTATACGACGTCATCAAGATCGTCTGGCTGCTGTGCCTTTTGATCTTCGTCATCAGCTTCATCCAGAGCTATTTCCCGCCGGAACGTTCCAAACGCATCTTGGGCCGCTTCCGCGGCCTGGGTGCCGACGTCGCGGCCGCCCTGCTGGGCACGGTGACCCCCTTCTGCTCCTGCTCGTCGATCCCGCTGTTCATCGGCTTCACCAGCGCCGGACTGCCGATCGGGGTGACGTTCTCCTTCCTCATCTCGTCGCCGATGGTCGACCTGGGCAGCCTGGTGCTGCTGATGAGCATCTTCGGTGCCAAGGTGGCCGTCGTCTATGTCCTGCTCGGCCTGGTCGTGGCCGTCAGCGGCGGTCTCATCATCGAGCGGCTGCACATGGAACGCTACGTCGAGGATTTCATAACCCATGCCAGCCGCGTGGACATCGACTCGCCAGCGCTGACCATCGATGAACGGCTGGCCTACGCCCGCGATCAGGTCAAGGCGACCTTGACCAAGGTGTTCCCCTACATCATCGTCGGGGTGGGCATCGGGGCGGTCATCCACAACTGGATACCCGAGGCCTGGGTGCAGGCCGTGCTGGGCGGCGACAGTCCCTGGGGCGTGGTGCTGGCCACCCTCATTGGCGTTCCGATGTATGCCGACATCTTCGGTACCATCCCCATCGCCGAGGCCCTGCTGTACAAGGGCGCCCAGCTGGGGACCGTGCTGTCCTTCATGATGGCGGTCACCACGCTGTCGCTGCCGTCCATGATCATGCTGCGCAAGGCCATCAAGCCGCAGCTGCTGGCCCTGTTCATCGCCATCTGCACGGTAGGCATCATCATCGCCGGCTATCTGTTCAACATGCTGCAGGTTTCATTGCTATAGGAGGACAAACGCTATGGCTGAGAGATGGTATCCCGTCATTGATTATTCCGTCTGCGTAGAATGCGGCAGTTGCTCGTCGTTCTGCCGCCATGGCGTCTACGACCGCGCCAAGACCCCCAGCCCGGTGGTCGTCGACCCGGCGGCCTGCGTGAACCGCTGCCACGGCTGCGGCGACCGGTGCCCCGTCGGGGCCATCGCCTATGTCGGTGACGACACCGGCTGGCAGCCGCCCCATGGGCGGCGGAGCGGGGATGAAGGCGGCTGCGGATGCGGCGTCTTAGGAAAATAGGAGGAACATGACATGGCTCTGTTCGGATTAGGGAAGAAGAAGGAAGAGGAAGCCCGGCCGGTCTGCACCTGCGGATGCTGCGACGGACCGACGGTGGCCAAGGCGGCTGCCGGTATGGACCAGGGGGCCGCGGTGAAGATCCTGGGCTCCGGCTGCGCCAAATGCAACGCGCTGGAGCAGGCTGCCCGTCAGGCTCTGGCCGAGCTTGGCATGGATACGGCGATCGACCACGTCACCGATTTTTCAGCGATTGCGGCCTATGGCGTCATGACCACCCCCGCGCTGGTGGTGGACGGCAAGGTCGTCGCCTTCGGCAAGGTCTTGACCAAGGACCAGGTCGCGGCCATCCTGCGCAAAGTCCGCGGCTGAGCACCGATCCTGCGGTGACGCCGCCCATCCCTTTTTGGGACATAAAAACGATGCCCGAAACGGCTGATGCAGCGCCGTCAAAGGCCTCGTTTTTTCATTGCGTTCCGCCCCGGCCAAGACGCCAGTCCTGCCATCGGCTGCGGCTTCCAGCTATTTGTCTGATAGCCGCCTATCCTTGCTGCCTTCCATTGTATTGTCATCTTCCGCGGGCAGGCCCGTCGCCGTGCCGCCCCAATCATTCTTCAACATTTGCCTCGAGACGTGCCGGCAGCGCGGCTTTCCATCTAGGCCAAAGGCCAGCCTTGGTGATAACGCCCCGGCGGCTCAATGGTCCGATTCAAGCTGGCTGGCGCACTGCCGCAGATAAGCCGTCACCGGCAGATGCTGCGGACATGTCTGTTCGCATTGCTGGCAGCCGATGCAGTCCGAGGCCCGATGGCCAGGGCCCACGGCTTTCCGGTAGGCCGCGACGGCCTGTCCGTGCTGGCCATTGGCCAGCTGCAGGTTGTAGGCCGCGAAGATCTCCGGGATGGGGATCTGCCGGGGACAGCCCCGGGTGCAGTAATGACAGGCCGTGCACGGGATGGCGGCCGAACCGCCCAGCAGCCGCTGGGCCTGTTGGATGACCTGGCGCTCATCGGCATCCAGTGGTTTGAAGTCCTTCATATAGGACAGGTTGTCAGCCATCTGCGCCACGTCGGACATACCCGACAGCACGGTTATGATGCCATCCAGCGACGCCACGAAGCGGATGGCCCAGGAGGCATACGACATACCCGGCCGGCAGGCGTCCATCAGCTGACGGACTTCCCGCGGGGGATTGGCCAGCGCCCCGCCCTTGACCGGTTCCATCACCACGATGGGCTTGCCATGGCGGCGGGCCGTCTCGTAGTTGGCCCGTGACGCCACCTTCGGGTTCTCCCAGTCGGCATAGTTGATCTGCAGCTGGACGAAATCGACCTCCGGATGCTCCGTCAGCAGCCGGTCCAACAGCTGCGGCCCGCCATGGAAGGAGAAGCCGACGTGCCTGATAAGCCCCTGCTCCTTCTGCCGGGCGACGAACTGCCAGATGCGGTAGCGGTCGTATTTGGCGACATTGTTATCCATCAGCGCGTGGAGCAGGTAATAATCGAAATAACCCGCCCCGGTCCGCCGCAGACTGGTGAAGAACTGTCTCTGGGCGGCCTGTTCGTCGACCAGCGGCACAAAGGCGCACAGCTTGGTGGCCAGCGTGTAGCGTCCGCGCGGATAGCGGTCGACAAGGGCCTTCCTGATGGCCGCCTCGGAACCGGGATAGACGTATGCCGTGTCGAAGTAGGAGAAGCCGTCCGCCAGGAACATGTCCACCATCCGTGACGTCTGTCCGACGTCGGTCCGCAGCCCCCTGCGCGGCAGCCGCATCAGGCCGAAGCCCAGCTTCGGGGTATCCTTGCCGAGATAATCGCTCATGTGGCCCTCCCTGGCACAGGCCGCCGGCTTCGAGCCGGGCCATGGCCCATCATTCCTTCATGCCGATTATAGCATAGCCCGCATCCGTCATGGCGCTGTCCATGCCCGGGCCGTCGGCACATCCGGTTGTAATGATAATTGCAGTATTGTCTGTCGATTCATTGTATAATGTGGACATATCAAGGAGATGATGCCATGCTAGAGCCTCAAACCGAGACCGTCACCAGAAACCAGCCCAGCCCGATGCCTTATTACGTCATCGCAGGGGTTTGGGTCGTCGGCACGATGTTCCTAAGGATGTACCGTCTGTCCAGCTGGATCATCATGCTGGCCATCAGCGTCGCCCTCTGGGTGGCGATGAAGGCCCTGAAGATCTTCCCCGACCGGCAGACGACCGTCCAGGTTGACAAGCCGCGCAGCTACGCCAGCGAGGTCCAGCAGCAGTCCCTGCAGGACGGCACCGCCTCCCTCAAGCGCATCCTGGCCCTTGCCGGCCAGCTCGGCCAGCCGGTCCTGAAGCAGAACGTCGACGCCCTGACGGCCACCGCCGATAAGATCCTGGACTATCTGTACCAGCATGCCGACGCGGCCCAGCCGCTGCGCAAGCTTATCTACTACTATCTGCCGACCGTGGAGAAGCTGCTGTCCAGCTACCTGGAGCTGGCCCGCCAGCCCGACGCCCCCAACGTCACCGCCGCCAAGGGCCAGATCGAATCCATCATCGCCACGACCGCCGCGGCCTTCGCCAAGCAGCTTGACGCGCTGTACGACAGCGAACACATCGACGTCTCCGCGGACGCCAAGGTGCTTGAGAAGCTGTACGAGCAGCAGGGCCTCATCGAAAAACCGGCCCCCTCAGAGAGTAAATAAAGGAGAACATAACACATATGTCCGAAGTAAAGAATGACAGCACGGAGAAGATCGCCCTGCCGCTCACCCCCACCGACGCGCAGCCCGCCGTCCAGGCCCAGGCCCAGACCGCCCCTGCCGCATCCGCCGCGGTCCAGCCCGCCCCGCTGGATGTCTCCCAGCTGTCCGCCGAGGAGCTCAAGCAGGTCGATGAGTTCGCCAAGCAGATCGACATCACCGCCTCCGACACCATCCTGCAGTACGGGGCCAGCGCCCAGAAGAAGATCGCCGATTTCTCCGACGCCACCCTCAAGGACGTCCGCACCAAGGACCTTGGACAGGTCGGTGACATGATCAGCGACCTGGTGACCCAGCTCAAGGGCTTCGACATCGAGGCCCAGGACAAGGGCATCGTCGGCTGGTTCAAGAAGAGCGCCAACAGCATCGGCAACCTCAAGGCCAAATACGACGGGGCCGAGGTCAACGTCACCAAGATTGCCAACCTGCTGGAGGACCATCAGATCCAGCTGCTCAAGGACATCACGGTGTTGGACGAGCTGTATGAGCGCAACACCCAGAACAAGAAGGAGCTGACCATGTACATCCTGGCCGGCCAGAAGAAGCTCAAGCAGGCCAGCGACGTCGAGCTGCCCCAGCTGGTCGCCAAGGCCCAGCAGACCGGCACCGCCGAGGACGCCCAGGCCGCCAAGGACTACGCCGACCTTATCCACCGCTTCGAAAAGAAGCTGCATGACCTGGAGCTGACCCGCATGATCGCCATCCAGATGGCCCCGCAGATCCGCCTGATCCAGAACAACGACACCCTGATGGCCGAGAAGATCCAGTCCACGCTGGTCAACACCATCCCGCTGTGGAAGTCGCAGATGGTCATCGCCCTGGGCCTGAACCACTCCAAGGAGGCCGTCAAGGCCGAGCAGGAGGTCGACGAGATGACCAACAACCTGCTCCGCAAGAACGCCGAGAACCTGAAGTCGGCCACCATCGACACCGCCAAGGAAAGCGAGAAGGGCATCGTCGAGATCGAGACCCTGCAGCTGACCAACAAGACGCTGATCGAGACGCTGGACGAGGTCCTTAAGATCCAGACCGAGGGCCGCGAGAAGCGTCAGGCGGCCGAAGGCGAGCTGCGCAAGCTCGAGGAAGAGCTGCGTCAGAAGCTGTTGGAGCTGGACAAGAAATGAACCTGCTGCGCAGACCGCAGGGCGCCGCGGCGGTGATGGTCCTGGCGATCGTCATCAGTTCGTCCGTCTCGGCGGTGGCATCCATCAACAAGCAGGCCGCCGCGGTCCGTGACGAGTTCTATAAGGGCCAGTACGGCGACAACATGTCGATATACGAGGACCTGGTCGACAAGACCGAGGATGCGGTCAGCCTGGTGGCCCTGGCCACCAAGGGGCCCTACGTCGACGCCTCCGACCAGCATATCAAGGCCATCATCGAGGACACCAACACGATCAAGGCCGACGGCACGGCCAGCGCGCTGTACGCCGCCAGCGCCAGCCTGGATGAGAACGTCACCTGGCTGATGACGGCGCTGGAAGCCAAGGTCGCTGCCAACGCGACCGACGCCAAGATGCTGACCAAGTACAGCGCCCTTTACAAGTCAGAGATCCAGACCATCGCCAGCGATCCCTACAACAGCCTGGTCAAGGCCTTCAAGGACGAGACCGGAGGCTTCCCGGGCAGCCTGTTCGGGCGGCTGGCGACCGACGTCACCTACTTCAAGTAGGCAGGAGGAACGATGAGAAAACTCTTCCGTGCCATACCGCTGCTGCTGGCCGCCCTGGCCCTGACCACCATCACGGTCAGCGCCACGATCACCGTACCGACGCGTACCAGCGACACGACATGGGTCGAGGATTACGCCGACGTCCTGACGAGCCAGACCGAGGCGCGGATCCAACAGTACAGCCAGCAGCTGGCCGACAAGTACGGGGCCTGCATCGAGGTCGTCACCGTCGACTACGCGCAGGGTTCCATCGAGGACTACGCGCTGGCTATCTTCAACCAATGGAAGCTGGGCAGCGCCGACGACAACAACGGCGTGCTGCTGCTGATATCAGTCGGCGACGACGACTACCGGATGATCGAAGGCCGCGGGCTGGAGGACAGCTTCACGGTCGACGAGATCAAGGACCTGCTCGACACGTATCTCGAGCCCGACTTCGCCGCCAAGGACTATGACGCCGGCGTCGTCAAGGTATATGACGCCACTTACAACTATCTTGTCAACAAGGTATTCACCAGCACAGATCCGGTCCCGACGACGCCGACCGACGACGGCGGGAACCAGGGCAGCTCAGGAGGGATATCCATGTACGGTCTGTTCGTATCGCTGTTCGGGCTGTTCTTCTTCATCATCGCCATCGCCGTGGTCGTGGGGGTCCTGCGGGCCATCTTCGGCTCGCCGCGCCGCGGCAGCTATTACGACCGGCCGCGCAGCGACATATGGTTCTGGGGCCAGCCCCGGCGCACCTATTACCGTGACGACCGCTGGGACCGTGATGACTTCCACGACCATGGCGGCTTCGGCGGCGGTTTCGGCGGCGGAGGCGGCCACTCCGGTGGTTTCGGCGGCTTCAGCGGCGGTCATTCCAGCGGCTTCGGAGGCGGTCATTCCGGCGGCTTCGGAGGCGGAGGGAGCTCCAGCGGCGGCAGTTCACGCGGCGCCGGCGCCGGCCGCCATTGACAGCCTGACGCCAACATCGACTGACAGGCGGGCAGGGGG
>Ga0183096_1002145_pt1 | contig 14248 bp, 11 predicted proteins | sample Biomet5_FD_127791 | JGI IMG/M metagenome (GOLD analysis project Ga0183096, IMG submission 127791) | Microbial communities from bioreactor (seeded with sewage sludge) at LBNL, California, USA - Biofuel metagenome 5 (version 2) (version 3) | ecosystem: Engineered > Bioreactor > Anaerobic >... | reverse complement strand
ATGGGCGCCGTGGTGGCGGCCCGCTCGATGCGCACCGGCTCGCTGTCCTTTGACGAGGCCATTGTGCGCTTCGTCCGGCGGCGCAAGAACGTGCTGATCGGCCAGCGCACGGCGGAGGATCTGAAGTGCGACATCGGCTCGGCGCTGCTGCCGGACTACGACGTGGACTCGGACGACCCGGAGGACCTGGAACCATTCGAGCGCAGCGAGTTTGAAAAGCTGGAGGCTTCCGATGACGCCCAGGAGCTGGCGCTGCGCTTTCCGACCGACGTGGTCAAGCCGGGGGAGCCGGTGGGCGAGACGGTGCTGCTGAAGGGCCGCGACGCCAAGACCGGAAAGCCGGTGACCGTGCCGATCACCACCCGGGAACTGGCGCTGGCGCTTCGCGAGCCGATCCGGATTCTGGTGGACGCGCTCCGGGACGCGGTGGGCCGGATTCCGGCGGAGATGGCCGCCGACATCGCGGAGGACGGCATCCGCCTCTCGGGCGGCGGCGCGCTGATGCAGGGGTTGGCCGAGCTGCTCTCGGCGAAGCTGGAGCTGCCGGTCTCCGTGGACGACCACCCCCAGGACGACGTCGCGCTGGGCATGGGCCGCCTGGCCGAGGACGATGTACTGCTGAAGCTCGCCACCGAGGCCGGCTCGGTGGAAGGCTAGGCCGCGCCCGGGCCGGCGAATGGGACACAAATTTCGACTTGGAGGGCCTCCCACGGGTTTTTCGAAGGCCGTGGCGCCGGCGCATTCTTCCAGGGGAGACGTGAACGATGGCCAAAACGGTCAAACCGCGCATGGGTCAGAAAAAGAAAAAGGGCGGCCGCTGGGGGCGCGTCGTGTTCGGCGTACTGGTGCTGCTGGCGGTGCTCGCGCTCTTGTTCTTTCTGGTGATGCGCGAACCGGGCCGCGTGTCCATCGCGGAAAACGCGGTGGGGACGGTGTTTTCCCCGGTGGTCGGCGCGGTGGACTCCGCCGCCATCTACATTCGGGACGTGGTGCAGGGCGCGAAGGACTATTTCAAGATGGGCCGGGACCTGGAGGACGCCAAGCGGCAGATTTCCGATCTCAAGCTGCAGCTGGTGACGCTTCAGCAGGACTCGATGGAGAACGACCGGCTGAAGAGCCTTCTGAACGCCAAGGAGAGCGCCGCCGGGCAGGACCCGGTCTACGCCAGGGTGATCGCGAGGGACCCGGGCGTGTGGTTCAATACCTTCGTCATCAACGTGGGCACGACCAGCGGCGTGCAGCAGAACATGGCGGTGGAAACCGGCGACGGGCTGGTGGGCCGCGTCTACGAGGTGGGCGCCAACTACGCCAAGGTGCTCTGCCTGATCGATTCCCGCTCCGCGGTCGCCTGCCTGATCGAGCGCACTCGCGACGAAGGCGTGATGCGCGGCAAGACCGAGGCCTACTCGGACACCCCCGAGTGCAACATGTACTATATCCCAAAGGTCTCCGACGTCGCCCCGGGCGACGTGGTGCTGACCTCCGGCACCGATACGCTGTTCCCCAAGGGCCTCAAGGTGGGCACGGTGACGCAGGTCTCCCGCGACCAGGACAGCTCGGAGCGCTACATCGTGGTCATGCCGTCGGTGGACTTCCAGCACATCGAGGAAGTGCTGGTGCTGCGCTCGGTGGTGGAGACCGTGCCGGAGAACCTGCCGGTGCTGGCGACGCCCTCGCCGAGGCCCACGCCGCTGCCCACGCCGTCGGCTTCGCCCACCGTGAACCCGAACGCCTCGGCGACACTGCAGCCCGACGACGCGCTGTGGGCCTGGCCTTCCTCCATGCCGGGCGAGACGGCGGGGCCCACGGCCCCCGCGGCCTCTTTGAAGCCGACGCCCAGCCCCGGATCGACCGCCGGAACGCTGCCCGAAGACGCCTGGGCCAACTGATGTAGGGGGGCGCGCGCTTGCGAAGGTTTCTTCCGCTGATCCTGCTGCTGATCTCGGTGCTTCTGGACATGACGGTGCTGCCGCTGCTGATCCGGAGCCCGTACCTGCTGCTGACCACGCTGATCACCGTGGTGGTGCTGGGGCTGCTTTTGGGCAGGACCCGCGGCTCGCTCTACGGCATGATCGGCGGCATCCTGATCGACATCCTGACCGGCTACCCGATGGGCCTGAGGACGGTGCTCTACATCGCGTCGGGCTACGTGTCCGGCTTTGCGGGGCGCCGGTTCCAGCGCTACCTTTTGACGCCGGTCGTCGCGCCGCTGATCTCGGCCGCGGGTACGGAGGTGGTGATGGGCGTGTACGCGGTGCTCTCGGGCGCTTCTGTGGACGGCGCGGACGTCCGCGACGCGCTGATCCGGGTCGCGCTCACGGTGGTGCTGGTGCAGCCCGTCTACCTGCTCTACGACCGGATGATTAAGCCCAGCTGGTCCCGGTGGGCGGGACGCTAAAAATCCGCTTCGCGTCTTTTTAGCGGAAGGAAGAAACTGCGCGGGCCTGAAAACGGGCGATGAAAATCCGCTGCGGCGTCTTTCCATCGGGAAAGAGAAGGATTGCGCGGGCCTGAAACGCTGCGGCGTTTCCGGGCGGCCCGCTGACGGAAGGAAATGTTTTCTCCACCAGTGTCCGCACTGGTTACGGAAACCGTTTCCGCCGACAAGTCGTCGGAAACGATTGGAAGGGCGACGGGGCTGCCGCAGACTGAAAAGCACACGCGCCCAGACGCTCACTGACCCCGCGAAGGGAGGGATTTCCACGAAACCATCCATTGGCCGCTACATTGGAAGCGTGCTGGTACTGGTCCTGGTGTTCGCCATCATGTTTTTCAAGATGTACGACATGCTGGTGGCCAGCGGCGAACAGTACGCCCAGCAGGCCGCCGACAAGACCACCCGGTCCATCACATTGACCGGCATGCGCGGCACCATCTACGACGCCAACATGACCCCGCTGGCGTACGACAAGCGGTCCTACAACGTCCAGTTCTACCGCGACCCGACGCTCTCCACCGACCAGAACCGTCAGGAATACACCCAGGGCATCCTGGACGCGGTTCGGCTGATCGAATCCAACGGCCTCAAGACCATCACCGGCTTCTGGCTGGTCAAGGGCGACGACGGCAAGTGGCACTTCGACACCGGCAGCGGCAATCCCACCGTCGAGGCCAAGCGCGAGGAGCAGTGGCGCGCGAACTTCTACCTGACGGGCGTGCCGGAGGATCAGCTGTTCGACACGCTGTGCATCAACTACGCCATACCCAAAGACCTGTCCGACGACGAGAAGGTCAAGATACTGGCCATCTGGCAGCAGTCGCGCATGTACAACTACCTGTCCCAGCCGGTCACCATCGCCTACAACGTCAACTTTGAGACGGTTTCGGAGATCGAGGTCCGGTCGAGCGACCTGCCCGGCATCTCCATCCAGGAGAGTTCCACCCGCGTCTACCCCAAGAAGTCGCTGGCCGCCCACACCATCGGCTACATCGCCAAGATTTCCGGCGACCAGACGATGGCGGCCTACAAGGAGAAGGGCTACTCCACCGACGCGACGGTGGGCCAGACCGGCATCGAATACTCGATGGAGGATCAGCTGACCCCCTATATCACTTACCGGCAGGGCAAGCGGGTGGTGGAGGTCAACAACCGCGGCAAGATCATCCGCGAGATCTCCTACCAGGCGCCGCTGGACGGCAACGACATCATCCTGACATTGGACACCCAGCTGCAGGCGGCTATGGAGACGTACCTTGAAAAGAACATCAACTACATCCACTCCGAGCAGGAGGATCTGATCAACTCCTACGCCTGGCGCAAGCGCAACCAGACCGAGCTCAAGAAGTACGCAGCCCAGGACAAGGAAGTTCAGACCGCCCAGACCGGCGCGATGATCGCCATCGACCCGCACAGCGGCAAGGTGCTGGCGATGGCCAGCTACCCCAGCTTCGACCTGTCGATGTTCTCCGAGGGCGTCGATCCCTCCGCCTGGAACGAGCTGGTGAGCGACAGCCGGAACCCGCTCTACAACCGCGCCGTGTCCACCCGCGACACGCCCGGCTCCATCTTCAAGCTCGTGACCGCGCTGGGCGGGCTGATGGAGGGTTCCATCACGCTGGACACCCGGATCACCGACAAGGGCGCGTTTACGGGCACCGACATCGTCCACCCGCCCAGTTGCTGGATCTCGCCGTCCCAGCGCTATCTGCACGCCAACCAGACGGTGGTCGAGGGCCTGAAGAACAGCTGCAACTTCTTCTTCTTCACCGTCGGCAACAAGCTGGGAAGCGACAACCTGACCAAGTGGGGGGCTCTCTTGGGCCTGACCAGCCGCACCGGCATCGAGGTGCCCAACGAGTCCACCAGCTTCGTCGGCAACCAGCTGATGCTCTACGACTCCGACCGCGCCATCGACAAGCAGTACACCTCAAAGCCCATCTACGCCGCCTACATGATTAAAAAGGCGCTGAAGCGCATCGGCGCGGACCGGGGCATCGAGTACGACGAGGAGCGCACCGACCAGGTGACCAAGAAGCTCCTGGACGTGGTCAACACCGAGGGCGTCAAGGACACCTGGCCCGCCAAGATCCAGAAGATTCTGCTGGAGGACATGAACCTGCCCAGCCGCTACATCTCGAACCACTTCCTGGTCAACGAGTTCTACTACTACATCAACGACCTGCGCTGGACCCCGAACGAAACCATCATGGCGGCGATCGGCCAGTCCATCACCCAGGTGACCCCGGCGGCGGTCGCCCGCTACGTGGCGACCATCTGCAACGGCGGCACCGTGTACGACCTGCACGTACTGGACAAGGTGGTTTCGCCCACCGGCAACGTGATCCTGCAGAAGGAACCCTCGGTGGTCAACCACATCACCGGGGCGGCCAGCTACCTGGCGGCCATCCAGGAGGGCATGAGGGAAGTGACCTCGGTCGAGAACGACGGCACCGCGGCCAGCTACTTCTCGAAATCCCCCTACAAGATCGCGGCCAAGACCGGAACGGCCCAGAGGACCAACCTGGACGTGGAGAACAACTCCTGGCTGGTCACCTACGCGCCGGCCGACTCCGATCCGCAGATCGTGGTGGTCTCCTACATCCAAAACGGCTACGCGGGCGCCCACTCGGCCCCGGGCGTCATCAAGACCATCGAATACTACCTGGACAGCCTGAAAAAGACCGATACGGCCACCGTTCCGCAGGCGAACCGGCTGGCTGAGTGACGGGGGCGGGGATGGGACAGTCGCTGGTGATCACCTCCGGCAAGGGCGGCTCGGGCAAGTCCACGCTGGCGATCAACCTGGGCGCGGCGCTGGCCGCGGCGGGGCAGACCTGCGTGCTGGTGGACATGGACATGGGCATGCGCTCGCTGGACATCCTATGCGGGCTTGAGAACCGCATCGTCTACGACCTGGCCGACGTGGCCGACGGTATCTGCCAGGTCAAGCAGGCCATCGTCAAGCACCCGGCGATCCAGGGGCTGTCGCTGGTCAGCGCGGCCCAGACCCGGGGCAGCGATGCGCTCTCCCCCCAGCGCTCCCGCGAGGTGATGGAGGAACTGAAGAACCGCTTCGACCTGGTCCTGATCGACTGCCCGGCGGGCGTGGGCCGGGGCTTCCGGAACGCCGCGTCCGGCGCGGACCGCGCGCTGATCGTATCGCTGACCGACCCGGTATCCATCCGGGACGCGGAGCGGGTGGCCGGGCTGCTCGAGAGAAGCGACATCCTGCGGCCGGAATTGGTATTCAACCGCGTCCGGCCCGCCAGGGGAGGCCAGCGCGCCGAGATGGGCTGTGCCGAGCGGCTGAACCTGAACCTGATCGGGCTGATCCCGGAGGATCCGCTTCTTCCGCTGGCGACTCCCGAAAGGCCCGCCGCGCTGGGTTCTTCCCCAGCCGGCCGCGCGATCCGCGAACTGTCCCGCCGCCTGACGGGCGAGGACCTGCCGCTGACCCCGCTTCGGCGGGAGCGGCTGATCAAACGCATAGCGAGGGCGATTGCACAATGACCGCAAGAGGTATCTCCGGCGCGCGCGGCGAGCCCGCGACGCACCGCTTCAAGCGCATCGCGAAGCTGATTGAGGCCAACCGCTTCAATACGCACATGATGCGCTCCTTCGACTGGCCGTTCTTCCTGCTGGTGATGGCCATCGCGCTGTTCGGCGTGGTCTGCATCTTCAGCGCCACCGCGACCCCGATGGACACCCAGCCCCACGGCCTGATGCAGATGCTCCAGACCCAACCCACCTCCTTCGCCCGGCTCCAGATCATGTGGATCATGCTGGGCCTCTTGCTGATGGCGGCGATGGTCTACCTGGATTACGAGCGGCTTTCGCAGTGGGCCAACCTGATCTACTGGGCGAACATCGCGCTGCTGTTCGTCGTGCTGTTCATGGAAAAGGGCCGCGGCAACATGGCGGGCTGGTTCCACTGGGGCAGCGACTCCAGCCGGACGATGCAGCCCTCCGAGTTCGGCAAGCTGGCCATCATCATCGCGCTGGCGAAGCTCTTCGCCGGGCGGCAGAAGCCCATCACCACCGTGGCGGAATTGATGCCGGTGCTGGTCTACATCGGCCTGCCGCTGGTGCTGATCGTGCTGCAGCCCGACGTGGGCACGGCACTGGTGTACATCGTGATCTTCGCGGTGATGCTGTTCGCGTCGGGCACCGACTACAAGCTGATCATCGGCATGATTTGCGTGGCGGTGTTGCTGGCGGTGCCGGTGTGGTACTTCATGAATACGTCGGAGAGCAGCTTCCGCGCCAACCGCATCCGCGTCTGGCTGGACCCGACGTTGGACACCTCCGGCGCCGGCATGCAGATGGCCAACGCCCGCATCGCGCTGGGCTCCGGCGGGCTCAAGGGCAAGGGCATGTTCTCGGTGGGCAGCTTCGCCTCGCTGAACTACATCCCCGACGACCACACCGACTTCATCTTCGCCATCGTGTGCGAAACCTTCGGCTTCATCGGCGCGGCGATCATGGTGGGCGCGATGGCCCTGATGCTGATCCGGATGATGGTCATGAGCATGCGCGCCGCCGACGCCTTCGGTTCCTATGTGATCCTGGGCGTGATGGCGATGATTGCGTTCCACATCATCGAGAACATCGGCATGGTGCTGAACCTTTTGCCGGTCACCGGCATCCCGCTGCCGTTCATCAGCTACGGGGGTTCGAACCTGTTGACCAACATGATGGGCCTGGGCATCGTGCTGGGCATCTCGATGCGCTCCAAAGACCGAACGCGGATCGCGCGGCCCCGGATCGCGGCGAGACTCTAGCGATGAAATCCGCTTCGCGTCTTTCATCGCGAAGGGAAAAAGCTGCGCGGGCCTGAAAATCTGCGGATTTTCCGGGCGGCCCGCTGACGGGCGGTATTGTTTCCTCCACCAGTGTTCGCACTGGTTCCGGAAACGCATTCCCACCGCACCGGTCGGTGGGAATGATTTGAAAGCCGGGGAGGACACGCAGTCGCCGGGAACGGTGTAAAGGCTGGAAGGGCGCGTGGGCCGGTGGGAACGGACAAAACCGGAGAAGCGTGCAGCTGATGGGAACGGTATAAAGGCCGGAAGGGCGACGGTCGCCGGGAACGAATGGGAAAGGCCGGGGGATAGCGCAGCGCGCGCGGCCGGTCCGAGGGTGGGCTGGCCGCCGAGTTATAGCCATCGCGCTTTCGTTCACTAACGCGGAAAACCGGAGCCTATGGCAAGGCGAATGTTGGATGTTATCAGCACGAAATGGAGGGAAGGCGCTTGATCACCGCCGTCGGACTGAACCTTTCGATCGACCGGACCATCGAGGTGCCCCGTTTGATCCCCTACGGCACCAACCGCGCGCTGTCCACCCGCGTGGATCCGGGCGGAAAGGCGGTCAACGTGGCGCTGATGGTCGCGCGGCTGGGCGCGAAGGCGGCCGTGACCGGCTTCATGCGGGCGCGGGACGAGGCGTTCTTCGGCGACAGGCTGGCCGAGGGCGGCGTGGAGGCGGACTTCTGCCTGCTGCCCGGCGCGATGCGCGTCAACGTGAAGGTGCTGGACCGGGAGGCGGGCGCGGTGACCGAGTTCAACGAGCCGGGCGCGTTCGTACCGCCGGAGGACCTCGAGGCGGTGCTGAATCGGGTGAGGCGGCGCGCGGCCTCGGGCGGCTGGCTGGTGCTGACCGGTTCGCTGCCGCCCGGCTGCCCGAAGGACTTCTACCTTCAGTTGATCCGCTCCGCGCCCGGCTGCCGCGTGGCGCTGGACGCCGACGGCGAGGCGCTGAAAAAGGGCATCGAGGGCAGGCCGTTTCTGGTCAAGCCCAACCGGCGGGAATTGGAGAGCTTGACCGGAAAGGTGCTCGAGACGGTGGACGACGTGAAGCGGGCCGCGCTGGAGCTGACCGAAAAGGGCGTTGAGGTCGTGGTGGTGTCGCTGGGCGAACGGGGCGCGCTGGCGGTCCGAAAGGGCGAGTGCCTGTTCGCGCCGCCGCCCAAGGTGGAGGTCAAGTCCACGGTGGGCGCGGGCGACGCGATGGTGGCGGGGCTTGCGGTTTCGCTGGAGGCGGGGAGCCTCGAGGGCGCGCTCAGGACCGCGGTGGCGGCGGCGGGTGCGGCGGTATCCACCCCCGGCACGCAGGCGGCACCAATCGAGGCCTTTCGGCATATCTATGAAACCATAACAATTCAGAAGGTGATGTAGATGACGGGCGTAGCGATCATGGGGTGCGGCACGGTCGGTTCAGGCGCGATGAAGATGCTGACGGAGAACGCGGGGCCCATTTCGCGCGCGGCGGGGCGGGAGATCCGGCTGCAATACGTGCTGGACGTGCGGCCCGTTCAGGTGCCAGAGGGCGTCCGGCAGCCGGCCTCGCTGGACGAGGCGCTCTCCGATGAAAATACCCGGATTTTTGTCGAATCCATCGGCGGCTGCGGCATCGCCTTTGAGATGACGAAGCGCGCGCTCGCCGCCGGGCGGCACGTGGTGACCTCCAATAAGGAACTGGTGGCCGAGCGCGGAGACGAACTGATTCAGCTCGCCCGGGAGCACGGCGCGACCTACCACTACGAGGCCGCGGTGGGCGGCGGCGTGCCGGTGATCCGGCCGATCAACACATGCCTGGCGGGCAACCGCCTGCTTGCGGTCTCCGGCATCGTCAACGGCAGCACCAACTACCTGTTGACCCGGATGGAGAAGGCGGGCCTCAGCTTCCCAGCGGCGCTGGGCGAGGCCAAGGATCTGGGCTACGTGGAGGGCAATCCGGACGCGGATCTGGAGGGCTGGGACGCCCGCAGGAAGCTGGCGATCCTGGCGAATACCGCCTTCGGCGCGAAGTTCTCGGACGACAAGCAGATCCCGACAACCGGCATCAAGTCTGTCACCGGGGCGGACTTTGAGCGCGCCCACGAACTGGGCGGCACCATCAAGCTGATCGCCTGCGCCCGGCGCGTTGGCGGCAACTGGACCGGCTGGGTCTCCCCGGCGTTTGTGCCCAAGGGACACATGCTGTACGGCGTGGACGACGTGTTCAACGGCATTTTGGTCACCGGCGACTTCGTCGGCGACGTGATGTTCTACGGCCGCGGCGCGGGCTCAAAACCCACCGCCAGCGCCATCGCGGGCGACATCATCGAGATCGCGCGGGGCATCGGCCAGCCGCCGCGGCCGAGCGCCTGGGAGTCCGTGTCCGGGTTCGTCCCGGAATCCGATCCCAAATTCGCCTGGCCGGGCACCTTCATCCGCGCGCTTATGTAACTTTTCGGCAGCTTCAATCGTTTCCGGCGGCCTGCGCGCCCCCCGGCCTCCAATCATTCCCACCGACCGGTGCGGTGGGAATGCGTTTCCGTAGCCAGTTCGCAAACTGGTGGAGGAAACAGTTCCACAAGTCAGCGGGCCGCCCGGAAACGCCGCAGCGTTTCAGGCCCGCGCAGGTCTTTCTCTATGCGTTGAAAGACGCGAAGCGGATTCCAACGCCTTCGCTCAGAAGACGCGCAGCGGATTTTGGGCGCCCGCATATCATGCGGATTCACCTCATAGGCATGCGGGGAGGGGGGACACGCCATGAGCGAGCGCGGCGGGGGGTTGTATTGGGAGGGCGGCCGGGACAGCTGCCTCGTGCTGCCGGGCCTTTCCGGCGCGGCGGAGGCGGAGCGGCTGGCCGAAGAACTTCATCAATCGGGCTTTACGGTGTCAATGCCGCTTCGCGGGTTTGTCCGTGAAACTTCGGACGCGCGCCCGCCGTCCAATTGGCGAACTTGGCTGGACGAGGCCCGGGAGGAATTCGTCCGCCTCGACCGGGCGATGGATTCGGTCGCGGTCGCGGGCATCGGCCTTGGCGGTGCGATTTCGCTGATCCTGGCCGCGGAGTACCCGGTCTCGGCGGTGGCCTTGATCGCGCCCGCGCTCAAAGTGTCCGGGTTTTGGGGGCTTTGCAGCCGCGAAGGGATCCGCCCGCAGGACCTACTGGGGACGATCCGGCTGGCCAGGCGCAGCTTGTTCGCGGTGGTCGCGCCGGTGCTCGTCGTCGCGCCGGGGCGCAGCCGCTCCGCGAAGGCGGTGGCCTCGGGCGTCTCCTCCCGGGAGGTGCGCGTTGAGCCGGTGACGCAGTTTTGCCGCGAATTTCCCTGCGAGGCGGAGCTGCCGCAGGCGTTGGCCGCAATAAAGAACCACCTCCGCCCCGGCGGCGCCCAAAAGCGCTTGTAAACTGAAAAAAAACCTGTATAATGGAAGCGAAGTACGCGGGATTGAAAGGGAGGTACCCGATGACGAAAACTCTTGCCAAATGGCTGGCCCTGGCGCTGTGCGCCGCGCTGACCCTTTCTGGCTGCGGTTTGATCTCCGTGGACAAGTCCAGTTCGAACAGCGCGGCCCAAGGGAGCGCGGCGAGTCCCACTGCCGTTGCGAATTCCGCCGGGGCGGCGGACGCCCAGGTGGTCGCGGAGTACGACGGCGGCAAGATCACCTACGACGAGGCCCTGAAGGAGTACCAGATGTGGAAATCCTCCTACGAGGCCTACGGCTACCAGTTCTCCGGCGACGACGACATCAAGCAGCTCAAGCAGCAGGTGCTGGATTCGCTGGTGCAGGAGAAGATCGTCGGGGCCAAGGCCAAGTCGATGGGCCTCACCGAGCTGACCGACGCGGACAAGAAGTCCATCGAGGATCAGGCGAACCAGGAGTACGAGGACGCCATCAGCTATTACAGCGATTACCTGCAGGGCGATACCGATCAGGAGACCCGGCAGAACGCCATCGATTACCTGAACAGCATCGGCTACACGCTGGACAGCATCAAGGAGTACGATGCCGAGACCGCCTGGCAGGACGAGCTCAAGGCTCAGATCACCAAGGACGTGGCCGTGACCGACGATCAGGTCAAGGCCGCCTACGACACCGCCGTCAAGAACGACCAGCAGTCCTTCACCGAGGACAACTACAACTTTGAGAACGCCGCCACCTACGGCGACACCGTCACCTGGGTGCCCGAGGGCTACCGCGCGGTCAAGCACATCCTGCTGACGCTGTCCGACGACGATTCCTCGAAGCTCAGCGACCTGGAATCCCAGATCGAGGACGTCAACGTGCGCATCTCGGAGCTTGAGAACCCCGGCGCCACCGACACCCCGGAGGAGGGCGACGATTCCTCCGGCGCCGACGCTTCCGTGACGACCGCGCCCGACGCTTCCGTGACGACCGCGCCCGACGCTTCCGCGACGACCGCGCCCGACGCTTCTGTCTTCGCCGACGCTTCCGCGACAGCCGCGCCTGATGCCGCCGTTTCCGCCGACGCTTCCGCGACGGCCGCGCCCGATGCTGCTGTCTCTGACGCCGTCGTGACAGCCGCGCCCGACGCCGCCGTCTCCGCGGACGCTTCCGCGACGGCCGCGCCCGACGCCGCCGTCTCCGCGGACGAGGCTTCCGGCAATCAGGATTTTTCCGACGACACCGATTTTTCCGAGGACGATTCCGCCAACGCGGCCGACAACAGTGAAGCCGCCTCGGAGGATGCCGCCGCGCTGGAGAACCTGACGCTGCCCGAGCTTCAGCAGAAGCTCACCGACCTGGAGGCGCAGCTGGACGCGCTCAAATCCTCGCTGCTGACCAAGATGCAGCCCAAGGTCGATGAGATCCAGCAGAAGATCGCCTCCGGCGAGGACTTCGACAAGCTGATCGAGCAGTACGGCCAGGACGACGGCATGAAGACCGAGCCGACCAAGACCAACGGCTACTACGTCTCGCAAGACTCCCAGATGTGGGACGACGAGTTCACCACCGCGGCTATGGCGCTTGCGAAGGTGGGCGACGTCTCCGGCCCGGTGCTCAGCCAGAGCGGCGTGCACATCATCAAGTACATCGGGGATGTCACGCCCGGCGCCGTGCCGCTGGAGAAGGTCAAGGACGAGATCAAGACGCAGACGCTGGACCAGGCCAAGAGCGACCTGTACGACCAGACGGTGCAGGGCTGGGTCACAGAAGCCCACGCCAAGACCTATGTGGATAATTTGGTCGATCCGGCCCCGTCCGGCGCCGCGGCCCAGCAGCCCGAGGCCAGTCCTTCCGCTTCCAATTAATATATGTCGGGGCGCCGAGGAAGCCTAAAATTCCGGGCGGCGCGCTGACTGAAGAGTTTGTTTCCACCCCCAGTATGCGTGATATGCTCCCCCTGGAGTAGACAGTGGAAATAACGGAACCACTGCTACGAGAAGGAGGAGCATTTTTATGCCACGCAAGGTGAAGATAGGGGCGGAGGAGAAGATCGCAGTAGTCGAGGCGTGTCTGGAAGGGAAGATGGGCAGAACAGAAGTCAAACGGAAACTGGGGGTCAACAAGAAGACCTTGCGAGAGTGGATTATGCTGTACGAAGCACGAGGGCGAGAGGGGTTGATACCCCGGCCTCAGTACAGGCGGTACAGTCCGGCGCTCAAGGTACAAGTTGCTCATGAATACCTGACCGGGCAAGGTTCCCAGCTTGAGCTGTGCAAGAAATACTCCATCAGCAGTCCGCGTATGGTATCATACTGGGCCAAGCAGTATAATGGTCATAAGGGATTTAAACGACCGAACAGCGGGAGTGAGATCTATATGACCAAAGGACGCGCAACGACGCTGGAAGAGCGAATTGAGATTGTCAGGTACTGCATTGAGCAGGGGAAGGATTATGGCGCGGCGATCGAGCGATACCAGGTATCCTACCATCAGGTTTACGCTTGGGTACGCAAATACGAGAAGCTGGGTGTCGCCGGGCTGAACGACAAGCGTGGCCGGCGCAAGCCGATGGAAGAAATGACGGAGGTAGAACGCCTTCGGGCTGAGAACCGGATGTTGCAGGCGGAGAACAAGCGCAAGGAGATGGAGATTGCAGTTCTAAAAAAACTGCAGGAGGTCGAAAGGAGGCGGGGCTGAGCGGCGTGAGGCAGGAAGCGCTGTACGTTGCTATATCCGAGTTGAGTCAGGGAAAGCGCTTTTCCGTCGAAGCACTGTGCGGGGTTCTGGATTTGAACCGTTCTTCTTACTATAAGTGGCTCAAACGCCCAAAGAGCGCACATGAATTGGAGAGCGAGGAACTGCTGCACAAGATTGGCTATCTCTACGCCGAGTATAATGGGGTCTATGGGTACCGGAGGATTACGGATGAATTGAACAGCCGATACGATACCCACTACAACGAAAAACGCATTCGCCGGTTGATGCGTTTTGTCGGTTTGAAGTCGGTGATCCGCAGAGCTAGGCCGCAGTATCAGCGCTCCACGCCGGAAGTGACGGCGGAGAACATCCTGAACCGGGACTTCACCGCCAATAACCTCAATGAAAAATGGGTGACCGACGTGACCGAGTTCAAGTACGGGAATGGCGAGAAGCTGTACTTGAGCGCGATCCTCGATCTCAAAGACAGAGAGATCGTCTCGTTCTCATATGGGAAATGCAACAACAACCAACTCGTGTTCGATACCTTCGACCTGGCTGTCACGAAATATCCCGGTGCGCATCCGCTGTTTCATAGCGACCGCGGCTTCCAATACACCAGCAGGGCATTTAAAACGAAGCTGGATGAAGCGGGAATGACGCAGAGCATGTCGCGCGTGGGTCGCTGCTTGGACAACGGCCCGATGGAGGGGTTCTGGGGAATCCTGAAGTGCGAGATGTATTATCTTGGCGCCTTTGAAGACTGCGACAGCCTTGTAGCCGCCATTCAAAGCTACATCCATTTCTATAATTACGAGCGCAGGCAGCGGAGACTGGATCGCCTCGCACCCATGTCCTACCGACAGTTGATCGAAGGCGCTGCATAACATTGGACCCCGCACGCGGCGAGGTCCAACATTCTTCGGTTTTT
>Ga0183096_1002141_pt1 | contig 14278 bp, 13 predicted proteins | sample Biomet5_FD_127791 | JGI IMG/M metagenome (GOLD analysis project Ga0183096, IMG submission 127791) | Microbial communities from bioreactor (seeded with sewage sludge) at LBNL, California, USA - Biofuel metagenome 5 (version 2) (version 3) | ecosystem: Engineered > Bioreactor > Anaerobic >... | reverse complement strand
TGAATCCCGGAGTATACATCGCCATGAGCGGCAGGTTGTTTCCTTGGGATCATGTGGAAAAGAATCGTGCGAAAGGCGTATTTGAATTCGTGTGATGAGATAAGGGATATCAGGAGACGAAACGATTTTTTCACCCAAAAAAACAAAAAAAGAAGAGGAGTGACACTTGCAGTGCAGCTCCTCTTCACGAAACAAAAGGATTGTCTATGAGAAACAACAGGCTGGATCAGTGACTGCCTGAAGGAATCTCCGCTGTCTTGTGTTCGAACCAGACATAATAGGTTTTTTTGCCGGAAAGCTGATGGTCAAGGCCTGCTTTGACGTAAGACCATTCACCTTCGTGATGCTGTATTTTGTCTTTATTGTCAACACAGAGTGTGAAATCCGCCCCCGGCAGAGTGTAGTTCCACTGGTCAACGGAAGGGTGTCCTTTTTCAAACGTCCCGTCCGCCTCACCTTCTGATTCCACAACACCGATCAAGACGCGCGCCAGATTGCCCGGATGGACGATTGACCAGCTTCTGGTATGGGGACCTTTGCAGGACTGTGTATATGGTTCCGCTTGGGAGAGTCTCTTGAATACAGGAAGGATCATGTGGCAGTTCTCGTATGCGGCTTTATCGGATGCGACCATGTCGACGACGACCATCATGTATTCCATGTCTGTGACTGCATAGATGGAATATTTCTCCGCTTCAAAATCAGGAATGAAGAAGCAAACTTCCTCATCAATGTTGTATGCTTTGTGTTCTGTGGTGATGTATCCTACACCTTTTGAGAAAATATAGACGATTGTTTTGTCTGCATACAGTTTCGCTTTGTGTGTCTGCCCGGCTTTCAATGCACACTTGAAACCATGAACAAGTTTGTGAGTGCCATTCAACCACTCGACTTCCCCATATCCGTTTTTCAAGTCTTTGGGACCTTCATTTGCACGTGCTACTGGAATTGCCATTTCGCTTCCTCCTGGAAGATGAATACCAGCGTTTCGGAATTTTTACGCTGATAGGTTCATCATAGCATAAGTTTTTAAAAAATCAACAGTAAATTGAAATCAATTTTCATTATAAAGCAACAAATTTTATAAAAATAAGGTTTCTTAGTTGTTTTGTACGTTTTTTTCTTATAACTGTAAAACTTTTTTTTATTTTAAAGTGGTCATCTTTCGTTTCCATCGTCCACTCAGGTAATAACCATTGCAGATGATCATGGCGACAAACCAACCGCTTGCCATACTGTACCAGATTCCATCGGTACCATATTTCGCGGAAAGATGATATGCGAGCGGAATACGTAATGCCCACATTGCCAAGATGGTGGAACAGAACAGCACGATGGTGTCGCCGGCTCCTATCGCCACACCTTGGATAACTTCTTGAAGCGCATAAATGACATAAAAAGTACTGACAATTTTCAGGTACCGCAGTCCGATTGCAATAACATCTGCATCTTTGGCGAACAGTCCCAACAAGTTGTTTCCATAATGGTGGACCAGGATGGTCATGAAAATGGAAAAGGCTACTCCGAAGCTTTGGCTGGTGATGACCCCTTTCTTGATTCGTTCAGGTTTCCTGCCTCCGATGTTTTGCCCGACAAACGAAGATAAGGCTTGGCTTAGGCTCGCCATTGGCGTCTGGATGAATGCATCTATTTTCGAGGCGATGCTGTAACCGGCGATGGGAATCGGCCCGTAAGAGCTGATCAAGGACATGAGAAGAATGTTGCCGAGCCAATAAGCTGAGCCTTTCAGGGAAGAAGGGATGCCAATGGATAAGCATCGTTTCAGTAGGGTACCGGAAAACTCATGAGAGGACGTGTATTGTGGATACGAACGCCGAAGAGACAGAAGTGCCCACAGAAACGAAATCCCCTGAGCGATGATTGTAGCCCATGCTGTGCCTGGGACTCCAAGGTGCAAGCACAGAACGAACACAAGGTCGAGGATGATGTTCGCCAGGCTTGAGATGATCAGGAACAGAAGCGGGTACAACGAATTTCCTAATCCGCGGAAGATTGCGTTCACCACTTGGTATCCCACCGACATGATAGTGCCGAGAAAGGTAATCTGCAGGTAAATACAGGCCATCGGTTCGATGTTTGCTGGCGCTTTGCAAATTCCGAGGATGGAATGGGAAGTGAAGATCCCGATGATTGTCAGTGCGAGACTGAGCAGGAAGAAAAACAGGATGCTCGTGTGGATAACGGTTTTGAGTTTTCCTGTTTCTTTTGCCCCAGCAAATTGGGAGATGCTGACAGAAACTCCCATGCTCAGACCCATCATCAATGAATTGACGAGATGGGTTACCGGTGAAGTTACTCCGATTGAAGCGAGGGCTTGGGAACCCAGAATCTGTCCCACGATGATCGAGTCTGCTATGCTGTAGAGTTGTTGAAGAATGTTTCCCAGGAAAAGCGGAAAAGAGAACATGATGAGGGGTGAGATGATCTTCCCTGTAGTGAAATTTGTTTCGTTTTTCTTCATGCTTGCCATCCTGTATCCATAAACATGAAATCGGATTTCAATTATATGCTCATTCTTGAAACTGACAAGCATTTTTTAAGATTATTGGTTGTCTTATCTTGACTGAAATGGTACTCTTTAAAGAGAATAATCGGGAAAAAGTATGAAAAGCACTACCCTAAATAATGATGATGTCAATGAGAAGGAAGAACTGACCGAGGATCTTTCAAAAAATGCGGTATATCGAACCTTGAGGATACTAGAATCTCTTTCCGTGAATCAAGGAAAAACCCTTGATGAACTTGCGCCGATTGTGGGATTATCCTGTCCCACATTGTTCCGGTTCCTGCTTGTCATGCAGAAGATGGATTATGTGGAGAAGAACGAAGACAACCGGTATCGGTTGAAGCCGAAGTTGTTCGCCGTAGCCACACGAAGTATTGAAGATGTCGAGCTCACCAGAATTGCCCGTCCATATATGGAAGATACCAGTTATGAAACTGGCGAAACCACGGTTTTGGGCATTCGCGATGGCGATTCAGTGCTTCATGTACAGAAAATCATATCTAAATACAACACACGCTTTTATGAAAGAGTTGGAAAGCGTAACCCATTATACTGCACTACGATGGGGAAAATGCTTCTCGCCGGGATGAGCGATGAGGAATTTGATGAGTATCTTTCGCGTGAGCGTTTGATTCCTTACACCAGCAACACCATCACAGATCCAGAGAAACTGAAAAAAAACATCCTGTTGATCAAAGAAAGGGGATACGCTGAATCAGTATCCGAATTCGAACAAGGGATTCATGGTCTTGCTTGTCCGATTTGGGACAATGATGGGGATATCATCGCTGCGATTGATATCAATTGGCCTTTGTTCAGGGAGACACCCGACAAGATGGGGGAATGTTTGAAACGCTTGAAGGCGATAGCGTTGCAGATTTCTGTTCTTATGGGCTATGTGCCGGTAAAAGCATAACTGGTTCAATGTGGAATGAGGTTTCATGAATCCATCAATAGATGGATTCTTTTTTTTGCATAAAATTGCATAAAATTAATATGTTATTATTATAACAATTTGTTTATTCGTTTCTATTTAATTAGTTATAGGTTTTTTTGACGTTGCTTTATAGAGAAAAGTAAAAAACCAAATGTAATCAATAACAGCAAATCTCTTTGAAAATGAAAAAAGATTTTATTGACAACTCGTAGAAAGTACGGTTGAATTGAAATTGTTCATTAAGAGAAATGAAAACAGATTTTAGGTTTTTGCTCTTTATCTCAGGAGGTGAGAACTATGAAGAAACGTTTGATCGTCAGTCTCATGGTGCTTGCGGTTTTGTTCGGTTTCGTTTTTTGTTCAAAGAAAACACAGACAACCGCCACACCAGTGGCTCCCCAGTCTTCTGCTGTCCCTGCGCAGAAAGTGGCGGAGAAACCTGTAGCTGCACCCGCGCCAGCGCCTGCAAAATCCGAAAAGATCACTTTGACCCTTTGGAACAGCTCCCAGACGATGGTTGACTGGTATAATGCCAGCGTCATCCCTGAATTCCTCAAGCAGAATCCGGATGTTGGGAAAGTCGATATCTTGTACATGCCGATTCAGGACTTCACGAAGAAGCTTGCTGTCGTCCTTCCTGCAGGAGATGTGCCTGATATAATGGAAATTGAGGATTCTTGGGCGACACCGTATGTCACTGCCGGTTATTTTGACAAGAACACTCCGGAGCTGGATAACATTCTGAGCCAAATGCTTCCGGAATTCCAAGGGAACCTCACCTACAACGGCAAGCATTATGGTGTTCCTGTCGCTCCGTTCCATGAATTGTTTTTCTACAACTTGGATATGATGAAGGAAGCTGGCATCACCGCGATTCCTGACACTATGGATGAGGTGATTCAGGATGCCATAAAGATGACCAAGACGGATGAGAACGGAAAAATCACCCGTTCGGGTTTCAGTATGCGGCTTGGTGGTAACCCGAGCGGAACCTGTCAGAAATTCTGGGTTCTCGGATTGCTCCCCAACGGTGTGGATATTTACGAAGAAAGCAAAAAAACTCCTGGCAAGTATCATTGCGGGTTTGATAATGAAGGTGGGTATGCTGCACTGAAACTGTACATTGACATGCTGTATAAATACAAAGTTGATGATTTCGCCAGTATGAAAGATACCGCTGCATTTGCCAAGGAAAAGACTGCGATCAACATGAGAGAGGCAAGTTCTTCCAATTCCATCATCGCACAAGGTCCGAATGTCAACTGGATTTCCGCTCCGATGCCAAAAGGTGCGAAGCAGCGGGCGACTTTCCTCATTTCGTTGAACTTGTATGTTCCCAAAGATGGAAAACACAAGGACCTCGCCAGGAAGTTCATTGCATTGGCGACAAGCAGAGAGATGCAGGCTATTCAGGTCAAAGAGCGTGCTGGATACAATCCGTATAAGGACGCGAACAAAACAGAGGGGCTTGATCCTCGACTCGTTCCTTCATTCCAGACACCCAGCGACATGCATGTCTACACGGTTCCCGTACAGAATTCCTATGACCAGATCCAGACGAAAATCGGCGAGCTGTTGCCTAACATTTTCGCAAAGAAAGAGTTGTTGGATAATCCTGAGGGTATAAAGCAGGAAATCCACAATCTTGCGAAGATTGTCAACGATGTCTACAAAGAAAATGATGAATATGGAGAATGATGTTTGATGTCTTTCCAGCGCTCCTGTAGGGGCGCTGGTGTTGTTTTGGGGAGGAAATGCATGAATAGACTTGGGAGCAAACGAAACCGACAAGACACGATTTTTTGTTTGAGCATCGTGATACCGATTATGGTAATGTTCGCTGTCATACGGTTTATTCCAATCCTCCAGACCTTTGGAATCAGCTTTATGAAGAAATCCATGATCAAGCCGGGACAGAAGTTCATCTGGCTGGATAATTACAAGTATGTCTTGACTGATACCGAGTTTTATCGGTCTTTGTCGAATACGTTTTTCATTGCATTGTTTTCTGTAACTTTTTCTGTGCTTCTGGGGTTATTCCTCGCTTCCGTAGTAAATAACGCCAACATTGTCGGGATGTCTTTCTGCCAGACATTGCTGTTTTTGCCGGTGATTGTTTCCATGGTGCCTTCCACATTGATGTGGAAACTGCTGTTTGATTATAACTACGGTTTCATTAATCAAGTGATTGAATTGCTTGGCGGAAAAGGTGTTGATTGGATCAACAATGAATCGATTGTACGTTGGCCAATCGTTATCGTCGGCGTATGGAAAGAGATGGGTTATAATATGATGATCTTTTACGTAGGCCTGAAAGCCATCCCCCGTGACATGTACGAATCCGCGAACTTGGATGGGGCGAATAAGGGTCAGAAAATGTTGTATATTACGTTGCCTTTACTCAGACCCATCACATTGTTTGTTTGTGTCATGTCGCTGATTAAATTCATTAAGGTGTTCACTCAAGCGATTGTCATGACCAGTGGCAGCCAGAGCAGCGGCAATATATTCAAGACCTTGGTCTATTATATCTACCAACAAGGTTTCCAATTGCATTCCATGGGTCGTTCTTCTGCCGCATCCATGGTGCTTCTCATCATCATTTTCCTTTTGACATGGTTGCAGATGAAAGTCCAGAAGAAGGACTAGGAGAGTCAGGATGTCAAACAGACGATTGGAAAAGAAAACATGGGTTGACATACTATTTTTGGTTTTGTTCCTTATGTTGGTGATTATTGCGGTATTCCCGTTGTTTTGGATGCTGGTGACATCATTCAAAACCCCCGAGGAGATCAGTTCCATTCCTCCAACGATTATTCCGAAAAACCCGGTTGATAAGAACTATATGAAAATCTTTCATGATCAGTTCTTCCCCCGTTATTTTCTCAATAGCATCATTGTTTCTGTAATCGTGACGGTGGTGAGTGTTTGCGGTTCTGGGTTGGTCGGGTATGTGTTTGCGAAGTTCAACTTTCCGTTGAAGAATGTGTGTTTCTATGGAATTCTGATAACCATCATGGTGCCATTCGAATCGTTCGTGGTTCCACTGTATAATTTCGTGCGGTCAATCAAAGCGGCGAACACCTATCTCGGATTGGTGTTTCCCAGTATCATTAGCAGTTTCGGTATTTTTTTCATGAAACAAAACATGGAACAGATTCCGGATGCTTTGATAGAAGCTGCGAAAATCGATGGTTCAAGCAATTATCACACATTGTTCTCCATTATCCTGCCGCTGTCGACCTCGTCGTTGTCGGTTTTGGCGGTATTGCTGTTCCTCATTGAGTGGAGCGATTATTTGTGGCCGTTGATTGTCGTCACCAAAAAAGACATGTATGTTCTGGAAATAGGCCTGACCTTGCTTCAGGATGAATACTTCATCGATTATGGCGTGATGATGGCTGGATGTGCCGTCGCTTTGGTCCCTTGCCTTGTTTTGTTCTTGATTTTCAGAAGCAGGATTATGGAAGGAATCGCAATGACCGGCATCAAGGGATGATGTCAAAACAGTTTTTCCGTTTAGGCGGCGGCAATGACCATTGCCGCAGATATAATCACAATATTTGAGGAGCAGGAAATGAATTCGGAATGGTATGTGAAGAAAGAGGATATCAAACTCTCTTTCAAAAACGGTGTGGCGGAAACTGAAGTACTGCCGGGTATGTGGCCGTCGGTACATTCTTTTCGCGGACAGATGAAAGCAGGGGCTACATTTACAAGAGAAAAACGGCCAAGGGTGCTCACCACCTATTTCATCACATCAGGCCGAGGGTACATCCTTACTTCAGAAATGGCGTACAACATCAAGGAAGTGTCTTATTTTTTCACCAGTTTGGAAGAGGATTTCACCATGCATGCGGTTACTGACCTTGAATACACGAAGTTTGACCTTACCCTGAGCGATATCGACATGAAGTACTACAATATGAATCATCTTCATCTGCCTCTTTTCCGGAGTGAGTCGGATTTACTCCGGTATGACCAGAATGTGGAGATCGGCACTACCGTTCAGAAATCTGTGGTATCGGGGAAACAGATGGTGCGTATCATAGTTGGTTCAAATTATGCTGCTGGAGGTTCAGGATTTTATGAAATCGGGCACAACGCTGTTGCCCAGTGGAATGTATATCATGGTGAGAATGATATAGATTTTACTGTGAATGGAAAAACTGTACGCCAGCAGGCAGGTGATGTCGCATATGTGAAGGCGGGATTGCCACATGGATCAAAGGCTCGGGATGGGAAATGCCTGCAATACATTTATTATGAATTGTATGTGCAGGAAGAAGGATTCTGGAAAGTATACCCTGAGGGGCCGTTTGAGGATATAAGCAAGAAAAAATAAGAAGTCAAAGGCCGGAGCATAATTGTTCCGGCCTTGTTTGTTCCAAGAGCTGTCAGCGGAGTTTTTTCCCTTCCGCAGCCTCATAAAGGGCAAGAATGTTTTCCATTGGAGTATCATTTTGGATCAAATTGGATGGCGAGATAATCAAACCACCGTTTTGTCCGCACGTTTCGATGATCTTGCCCACTTCCGTATGGATTTCAGTAATCGTGCCGAAGGGAAGGAGTTGTTGCAGGGAGATGGTGCCATGCATGGTGATTCTGTCTCCGAAACGTCGTTTTGTTTCGGCCAAATCCATGCATTCCGGTTGGATTGGATTGATGATGGTGAACCCGCAATCAATCAAATCTTCCATGGCTTGGGTCACATCGCCATCGCTATGAAAGAATAACAGGATGTCAGGATTTTCTTTTCTGAATGCGTCCGTCATTCTCTTCAAGACAGGTTTGAGGATGGTCTTAAAAACTTCGGGAGAAAAAATAAGCGATTTCTGACTGGCTATGTCCCCGACAACCCCCAATATATCGACACCTGCTTTGACCAATCTGATCCCTACTTCAATGTAGTAGTCCGCAATTCGGTTCAATACGTAGGACACCATCTCAGGGTTAAGCAACATGTCGCACAATGTATTCTCATAACCTCTCATCTGCCAAGCTTGCTTGAATGGGTTCGAAACCGATCCCCGTATGGCGTAATCCCCCAAAGCTTTTACGGATGCGACTTTTGCATTGATGACTTCTTGTGACGGGACAATGTCCATTGAAGGCCATGGATAGGCTTTGTAGTCCTCTATATCTTCGGAATCGGCAAAAGGACCCCCGATCCATTGGGTGTACAGGCCATCTTTTCCATTTTTCTGCAGAACCCCCCACATATCTTCGAATACACCATTTTCATGGAAGATGAAGCGGCCTCCGGTCAGTTCCACATGATCTCCGAGGACACCGTTTGTCTTTGCTTCATAAGCGGGATTGTCGAAACCGATCCAAATGCTTCTCAAATCCACGTCAAGCTTTTTGTATAAAGCTTCAACGGAAGTGACATCCATGTACTTCATGAACTTTTCACGTACGTCATCTCTAAACCAAACGTCAACTGGAACCCTATCAGGCTTTCTGTGTGCGCAAGCCGCGAGTACTCTTTCTTTATTTGTCATTGTGTTTTTCTCCTATTTATGGACATCATGAGCTGCTTTTACCATTGCCTTAAGGTTTTCCAATGGAGTATCAGGGGCAAGATCACAACCAGGCCCCAGCCAAAATCCACCATGGAGGCCAGCATTTTTACACAAATCAAGACTCATTGCGTATATTTCCTCAGGTTTTTTTGTTTCCAGAACATTTGCAGGGTTGAGGTTCCCCATGATCGCTATCCTTCCTTCCGCGAGTTTCATCGCCTCTTTGACATCGATGGAATCAACGGAGAAGCAACCAACGCCGCTTTTGCTTACAGGAACAACACGTTTCATCGTATTTCCGCAGATATGGAACAAGAAGTAGTCACAGATGGGTTTGAAACGACTTACCATTTCCTTCAATGGAGGCAGGGCTGTTTCTTGGTACATGTCCGGGCTTATCAAGTCTCCGGAAGCAACTGGATCGGCTATATAAATCATGTCTCCGCCAGCTTTGACAAACCCTTCAGTGAACCGGTAGACCACTTCAGTTGCAAAGGAGAGCAGTTTGGGGATGTTTTCATCTTCATCGAAGATCGCTTCAAGGAATTTGGTGACACCGACCATCTGACTTGCCATTGTGAACGGCGCGAATCCTCCGACAGCGATGAACTTTCTCTGGCCGAGAAGTTGCCGCATGTTTCTCGTTTGGGTGACCATCAATTGGTACTCCTCATCTGCAAGAATTCGTTTTGTCACTTCTTCAATATCCATATCACGGACATCTGAGACTTCTTTGAGGGGGCAGTGGATGATTGATGTCGGTAATCCGACTTTTGAACTGTCAACGATCCCCCCCATGGCACGAATGATCACATAGGGGGAAACCCGACCACCGAACACAATATCAGAACCGATTTCCTCCATGGAATCTACCATGAGCTTCGCGCCCGCATCAGGCAGCCGCAACATGCCTATTGGCGAAAGGTGATTCCGTTTGATGGTCCATGTCACACCTGTGAGAATGGTGACGGGAATCCTTTCTGTTTCTTCAAAAAGTAATGATTTGATGATCAACTCTTTTTCTGTCATACGATATCCTTTGGGTGGTAATCAGCTTTTCTGTTTGGGCAATTGGCCCGTTGGCAGTCACTACAGGTGAAATAAGGCCTATCGGTGGAGAAAAAAACACCACACACCGTTTTGTTTGGCAGCATATAGGCATCCCTGACCATTGATGCATCCACTCGATCAAATGTTTCGATGGAATGGAAAAGCATACCCAACTGCGCAATAGGCCATAATTGTTCCGGACCGCTTCCTGGATTTACGCTGGAGAGTGTCTGGGTGTGGAGAAAATCCTTAAAGAAGGAGGAACATGCTTTGCGAGCGGTCTCTAAAGCCAATACTTTCATGGAATCCCGCCAGAAATCAAAAAACAAAGAATCGTAGTCTCCCTGTTCCATTTGTTCGATACCTTTACCGCTTGTGGCGATATAGGGTATCACTGTCCGTATCCCCTCCAGATGGGAAAGAACTTTTCCCTGAAAACGGTTCCCAAGAATGGTCACACTACAGGAATCATCCTCTTTTTGGAAATCCGATGTTTCCGTTACCACCGCACTGAAAGAGGGATGGAGTGATTCTTTTGCTTCACTGAAGAATTGGCCAGCTTGTGCCTGCAAATCCTCTTCAAGCACACCATAGTCAATTTTCTTGCTGAAATCATCCCAGTTGGGTGTGAATGGAACAACTGTATGACAGGAGAACATCAGCTAGCCTTGAGCAATTGGACTGCTTTGTCAGCTGCACAAGCAGCATCCGGCGTATATGCGTCAGCTCCAATGGAATCACAGAAAGCCTGCGTGACTGGCGCTCCGCCGACCATGACTTTGATTCTCCCTTTCAATCCTTTTTTTTCTACTTCTTTCACCACATTCTCCATTTCTTTCATTGTGGTGGTGAGGAGGGCGGAGCATCCAATGATGCTTGCATGGTTTTCGATTGCCTGTTGGACAAATTCCTCTGCGGAAACATCGGCACCAAGATCGATCACATTGATGCCTTTGCCTTTGAACATCATACCGACCAGGTTTTTGCCAATGTCATGGAGGTCACCTTTTACCGTACCGATCACAGCGGTTCCGATCGGATCCACATGCTCGTTTACCAAGTGTGGCTGAAGTACTTCCATGCCCTTGTTCATGGCTCGTGCCGCAACCAGGACTTCCGGGACGTATATTTCATTTTTTTTGAACTTTTCGCCGATGATGTTCATCCCTGCAAGAAAACCGTCTTGAAGAATCGCTTTTGCGGAAACTCCCTGGTCAAGCAATTGTTGGGCCATCACTTTCACATCTTTTGCTTTTCCTTTTTGCATTAATTCAGACAATTCCTGAAGACTTGCCATTTTTTCCCTCCGAGAAACCATTTCAGTTATATACCCACTATATGGGTAAGTGCTTGATTCGTCTTGGATTATATTGTACAAATTTGGATTATACAATATTGAAAATAAATTTCATTGTTTTGCTGGAGGTGATGGCTATGCAGGTAAAACTCCACATCATAAAAGGTGACAGTATTCTTGATAGCATGAGAAGAGCAGGATGTATCCTTCCTGATACATCGTGTGGAGGCAAGGGACTCTGTGGAAAATGTTTGGTAAAGGTTATCTCAGGTGGGTGCCCTGCAGGCATCCATTGTGCCTGCCAATGTCATCCGGATTCTGACGTGGTGGTTGATCTTCCCGGTGAAGCAATCCAGAACATTTGTGATTCTTTTCAGGGGAGTGTCATGGATGACATGCATGGGGTTGGTTATGGAGTGGCATTGGATATCGGAACGACAACATTGGCTCTTTTGCTTGTTGATTTGCGTACCGGTATCGTCATTGATAAGAGGACGGCTTTGAATGTCCAACGTGCCTATGGTGCGGATGTGATCGCACGTATTGCTTGGTGCAACGAGCATGCTGATGGGCTTGGAATGATGCAAAAGATCATTACGGAAGAAATCATCTCCATGATTAAGGAAATGATGGATGCCCAGAGAATTGATCAGACTTTATTGGCTCGCATAGTAGTTGCGGCAAATACAACCATGATGCATCTGCTCGTCGGCGCAGATCCTTCCGGCATCGCTGTCGCCCCTTTTACACCGCGATTTCTCAAAAGTCTGAATTACCAAGCTACAGAATTGTCCATGCCGTTCTCTTCCTGTACGGTTTCTCTCATCGGTGGCATCAGCGCATATGTCGGTGCCGACATTGTCGCCGGCATCTACAGCAGTGGTTTGGAAAAAGAGGGGGAAACCAATCTGTTGCTGGATTTGGGTACCAACGGGGAGATTTGCCTATGGGACAAGGATACGTTGGTCACTTGTTCTTGTGCATCAGGCCCTGTCTTCGAAGGCGCTTGCATTTCTTGTGGGACGGGAAGTGTGCAAGGAGCTATAGACAAGTTTTGGCAAGAGGCTGGAATATTGTGTTCCTCGACTATCGGAGGAACATCTCCTGTCGGTATATGCGGTTCTGGCATTATCGATCTTGTTTCCATTCTCCTTACGGAAGGAATCATCGACGAAACGGGAGCTATGGAACGGGATTATGTGATTCCCGGGATGAAATTTGGATTGACCCGCAAAGATGTACGGGAAATACAGCTGGCCAAAGCAGCTGTTGCGGCAGGGGTGGATACATTGCTTGCTTCCCGTTCAAGAAAAGCATCTGAGATCGATCATGTTTTTCTCGCTGGAGGATTCGGTTCGTTTCTCAGGCCGGAAAGTGCCATAAACATCGGTATGTTGCGTCCTTCTTGGAAGAGCAGGATTATTCCTGTGGGGAACACAAGTCTGAAAGGAGCTCTTGCCTTTATGACAGACTCACACGCCGTCAGGGGAATGGAAATGATCAGGGAAAACGCACAGTACATCGAACTTTCCTCATCTCGGTTGTTCCAGAAACTCTATGTGGACAACATGGTTTTTCCATCATGAGTAAAGTAATGAGCACTCCTGTCACTGACATAGATAAGTTGGTGCAACATTATAAGAAAATTTGCAAAGTCCCATGCAAAATACTCGACATGCGGGAGAAAACTGGTTCCATGCCTCATTGTCCGATGGCTTCCAATCCTTGCTGCGGTTGTAGAGACTATTTGTTGTCCAATGCGTTGCTTTCCGAACGTTTTGGTGGAAGCTATGTGTTTTTCTGCCATGGGGCGTTCATTTTCTGGGCAAGTCCCATCGTGATGGATGCCAAAGTAACCCATATTGTGTTGGTTGGACCTGTCCGTGTCATTTCGTCAGAAGAAATAGCGGAAGAATTGGCGAAATGGCAACCTATGCCGGGAAAAAAACTATTAGGGAAGATTCGCCACGTAACATCTGTCGATACGGATACCGTGCACAGCATGAGTGAAATACTCCGTATGTGTGCGAGTTGGGCCTCTGGTTTCCAGGAATACCTCATGACGGACAGCCAGCACATGTTTGGGGAACAATCAGATTTGTTTTCAGCCATAGAACGGTTAAAGCAACAAAAACAGATGCCGTTATATTCACTTGAAGATGAATTGAACCTGAAGGAAGGCATCATCCATCATGACTCAAAACAGGCACAAGCATCATTGGAGACATTGTTGGGTATCATTTTTTGTTCGTGCAGGAACAATTCACAGGAATTGCGCGACAGGCTTCAGGAAACCATCACATTGATGGCGAGAGCAGCTTTGACAGGCAATGCAGATGAGGATTCCGTGTGGGAACTCACCGAACGTTCATACAGGAGCCTTTTCCTTTCAATCGATTCCACCCATGTATTCGGGCGGATGTGCACGTTGCTCAGACACTTCCTTGCTTTGGTTCCCGAACATGGCCTCCAATACCACAAATCCACCAAAGACGCCATTGCATATGGTTGTCGCCATTACATGAAACGGATAACCTTGCAAGACGTGGCAGGTGAAGCCAATATGTGTGTTTCCTTGTTTTGCAGGACTTTCATGAACGATACTGGGAAAACATGGGTTGCATGGCTGACACAATTTCGCATCGAGAAGGCAAAATCCTTGCTCAGAACCACAAACAGTTCCCTAATGGTGATTGCGGAAGCGACAGGCTTCCCTGACCAATGTTACTTCAGTAGGGTCTTCAGAAAAGAAGAAGGTCTTTCTCCCAGCGTATATAAGAAGAATCTTTCTCGGTATCCCTCAGATACAAAAGAAATCCATTAGGCTCAGGCCAAGGGGTTTTCCTCATCATGTTCAAAGAACCCAGGGTCGTAACCGGCGTCTGTCGTGGCATTCTCTCCATATAATTCCTTGAGCAAATCCTCTTTCCCCTTTGTAGGGT
>Ga0183096_1002140_pt1 | contig 14283 bp, 17 predicted proteins | sample Biomet5_FD_127791 | JGI IMG/M metagenome (GOLD analysis project Ga0183096, IMG submission 127791) | Microbial communities from bioreactor (seeded with sewage sludge) at LBNL, California, USA - Biofuel metagenome 5 (version 2) (version 3) | ecosystem: Engineered > Bioreactor > Anaerobic >... | reverse complement strand
CACTAACCGTACCTTTGCAAACGGAGCGGCAGCGGTTCTTTACGAAAATCTGCTGTCAGATCTGGCAGATATGATGGAGTCAGATATCTTCCTGATTCCGTCTTCTATACATGAAATGATTGCAATTCCAGCTGCAACCTGCGGTTTTGATGCATTGAGATCGATGATCAGGGACGCAAATGAAAACGTGGTACCTGAAAGAGAAGTGCTGTCAGACAATCTATATTATTACAGCCGCAGCGAGGGGAAACTTTCAATAGCAGTCAGAGAGAAATGCAGTTAAATGCAGGGAGGAAAAAAATGAAAAGCATACTGAACAAAGTAAGAAAGCCGACGACAAGGCAGATCATTTCGACACTGCTGATGACAGTAACGCTGGCTGCCCCGGTAACCATAGGCAATTACACAGCTGGCTACGGAGAGATACAGCTGTGCGGAAAACATGCTGAAGTGAATATGCTGTCTACAGGACAAGGATTCATTACAAGAAACTGCGGATATCATGAGGGCATCGACTATATTATTATAACCAACAATCGCGGGACTGAAGATCCTGATGACGACAGACTGGTGAAACTGATACCGGTCGTGTGATGCCAAATGACTCATGAATTCAGTTGCAGGCTTTAACTATACATGCAATGAGCGAATTCACTGCGAGCTATACTAGACCTTAAATGTCGGGCAGACAGATGTTATGCTGCTGCCCGGCCGTAAATGTTTGATGTGGACTTTTTCCATCTAGTAATGTATTATGTTATCAGTGAGGTATTGATATTATTATTGGGAAAGGATATTAAACATGCTGAAAATCATGGGACTTACCAAGATATATGGTGAAAAAAAGGCAGTCGATGATCTTTCTATTGAAATCAAAAGCGGGGAAATATATGGCTTTATCGGTCATAACGGCGCCGGAAAGACGACGACGATAAAATCGTGCTGCGGCATACTGCAGTTCGATGCAGGGGAAATACTTATAGACGGGACTTCCATCAAAGAAGACCCTATAAAATGCAAGAAGGAGATCGCTTATCTTCCTGACAATCCGGATCTCTATGAATTCCTGTCGGGAATCAAGTATCTCAATTTTATAGCGGATGTATATCAGGTGCCGCAAAATGAGAGAGAAAACAGAATCAAGAAATACGCTGATGCGTTTGAACTTACGTCAGATTTGGCACAGCCGATAAGTGCATATTCACATGGAATGAAACAGAAGCTGGCACTCATTTCGGCCCTTATACATGAGCCGAAGCTGATGATAATGGATGAGCCGTTTGTCGGTCTCGATCCGCTGGCATCACATCTGCTGAAACAGTACATGAGGGAACTCTGCAACATGGGCGGAGCAATATTCTTTTCAACTCACGTTCTTGAGGTGGCAGAAAAACTATGCGACAAGGTAGCAATAATCAAACAGGGAAAACTGGTAACAAGCGGTACCATGGATGAAGTAAAGGGAGATACTTCTCTTGAGAACGTATTCCTGGAACTGGAGGAAAGCCATGTTTAAAGATCTGGTGACGATACGTCTCCGGTCTATGTTTGCAAGAAGCTCAGGTTCAGGCAATGGCAAGAAACATAAGACACGTGCCATTGCGTTCATTGCTTTGATGATATACTGCGCCGGATACTTTGCATTCCTCTTTGGCATGATGTTCAGCCAGCTGTGCGAGGCATTCATGTCGGCAGGATTAGACTGGTTCTATTTCGCTTATGTTGGAATATTGGCGTTCCTGCTCTGCTTTATCGGAAGTGTTTTCGTGACTCAACATCAGGTTTACGAGGCAAAAGACAACGAACTTCTGATGTCGATGCCTGTACCGCCAGGGTACATCCTTGGATCAAGGATGGTTTCCATCCTTTTGCTGAACTATATTTACGAAATAATTGTTTTTATTCCCGCGTGGTTCGTATATGCAAGAACGACTGAGGAATCTGTGGCAGGACTGATATTCTTTATAGCTGCAGCCATACTGCTGCCGCTGTTTGGAATGACTTTTTCCGTGGCATTCGGATGGATCACGGCTGCCATCAGCAGCAGAACGAGAAGAAAGAATGTATTTACGCTAGTCATAACGCTGATCCTATTCTTTGGATATATGTATATCATCATGAGGATACAGCACTATACACAGGTCCTGATCATGAACGGTACGGAAATAAGTGCGGCTATAAGGAAAGCACTGCCTCCGTTTTACTATATGGGCAATTCCATTGCCAATGGCAGTGTGGTAGAATTTCTCATTTTCGCACTATGCTGCATCATACCTTTTGCGCTTGTTTACATGCTCCTGTCCAGGAGCTTCATAAAGATTGCAACCGCAAAGCGTGGTGCTAAAAAGGTTAAATATGTAGAAAAGAGTCTTAAGACCAGCGGCATCAGGAAGGCCCTTATAAAGAAAGAACTGGCAATGTTTGCTGGAAAACCAATGTATATTTTCAATGAGGGTATCGGTCTCATATTTATGCTGATTGCAGGTATTTACATTGCAGTAAAGCATGATTCGATTGCCCAACTGATTGGCGGAGGTTATATACCGGCGCTTGTATGTGCGGTTCTGGGGGCTTCAGCAGCCTTCAACATCATATCGGCACCATCTATATCATTAGAAGCAAAGACTCTCTGGATCAGCCAATCATCGCCTTTAAGCGAGAAGGATATTCTATTGGCAAAGGCGGACATGCATATCTTGGTGACTGCGCCTTTCATCATTGTTCCGGCAGTGATCATGGGCATTGCCTGTGGGCTTTCACCAGTGGAATTTGCGGCAGCGATTATGTTTCCGCTGGCAATGACCGCATTTACGGCGCTCCTGGGTTTGGATGTGAATCTGACGTTCCCGAAACTGGACTGGATAGACGAGACGGCTGCAATGAAGCAGTCGATGTCCGTATTTATTACAATGATGGCTGCAATGGCAGTTGTGGCGGCAGTGTTTTTCATTTATATGCTTATATTAGATGCAAGCATTCCGCCAATGACGTATATATATATCGTTACTGCGCTTCTTCTGGCGGCTGCAATGCTTCTGAGGATAAATATACTGCGCAGCGGCGTTGCAAGATTCCGTAATCTGGCAAGCTGATAAAACAAGTGATTGACTGGCCGGGTCATGGCAATGCTAACAGGCGGCAGCCTGAATATTGGGAGATGATCATATGAAATATGCACTTACAGGATGTAGCGTAATCGATGGAACGAAGGACTGCAGTCTTAGAGAGAACTGCAATATCTTCGTAGATGGGGCGAAAATCGTCAGGATAACGGATGCGGCAGAACAGATACCATCCGATTATAAGACGATCGACCTAAGCGGAAAATACGTGATGCCTGGACTTATCAACATGCACGCGCATCTTTTCGGTACGGGAAAACCAAGCAAGTCTTTGGGCGGAGGAAAATCTCAGGAAAGACTTATCAAGTTCATGAACTCGTCCCTTGGCATGAAGGTACTTCTGAAACTTGTAAAGAACAGCGTGACAACGGAACTCAATTCAGGAGTTACGACGGTAAGAGGCGTAGGAGATCTGCGCTATTCAGATGTGATCATACGTGACCGAATCAATGCCGGCAAGATGAATGGACCGAGGATGCTCGTTTCAGGTCCGGCCATAACTGTTCCAGGCGGTCATGGTGCCGGAACTTTCGCTGAAGTTGGAGAAAAACCAGACGAACTTAGAAAGCTGGTGCAGGAACACAGAGAGCATGGTGTAGACTTCATCAAGATATGTGTAACAGGCGGCGTAATGGACGCCAAGAAAAGAGGCGAGCCAGGCGAACTGCGCATGAATATCGAGCAGACGAGGGCCGTGTGCGATGAGGCTCACAAATATGGCTATCTTGTCGCTTCGCATACAGAAAGCCCGGAGGGAGTTGAAACAGACCTTCTTGGAGGTGTCGATACTGTAGAGCACGGAAGCCGGCTGGACGACAAATTGATTGCCCTGTTCAAGGAGAAGGGTGCTAAGGATATCTGTACGATATCCGCTGCATTACCGCTGGCTAAACTCAGTCATGAAGTGACACAACTCAATGAATTCACTCAGTTCAACGCAGGAGTCGTTATGGACGGAATAATCGAATGTGCCAGAAAATGTCTGGACAATGGGATACCTGTCGCGCTGGGCACTGACGCTTCGTGCACCTTTGTGTCGCACTACAATACATGGATGGAAATGTACTACTTCATCAAATATGTGGGCGTAACAAATGCAGAGGCTATATACTGCGGTACGCTCCGCGGCGCTGAGATACTGGGTATTGACAAAATAACCGGTTCAGTTGAAGAGGGAAAATGCGCGGATCTTATTGTATTGTCAGACGATCCGCTTGAAGACATTACAACCCTTAAACATCCGGAAAAGGTAATTTTCAGAGGCAAAATCATAGATGACCCTAAGGTTAAAAGGCTGGATGTGATAGACAAAGCAATAGAACAACTCGTCTGACATCGGCTGCCAGGAGAAATCAAAAGAAAAGATGATTAAATACCAACCAATGTGGTATGAATAAGGCAAATTTAACTAATTTTCTTGAGGAGGAGACTTATGGATATCAGATTGACGCAGGCAGCAAGAGATCAGCTGTCAAAACCGATAAGCGACGGACGTTTTCTGAAGATCGCACTTGACAAATCAGGATGCTGCAGCTATACATTTAATCTTTACGAGGATTTGATGAGACCTGGCGATGAGATCATAGATGTAGAGGGCTTTAAACTGCTGATTGTGCCAAAGGTACGTGAGATCATGCAGAATGTGGAACTCGACTATGGCAGGAGAGGCGTGAGAAAGGGATATTTCATTACAAATTTGATCGATCGGCATTAGTACAAATATGAGCAAAATACGGGAGGCATAAAATGCTTGAAACAGGAATCAAGGGAAATCAGGAAGTTATGGTGAGTGAGGAAAACTCAGCGGCAGTCATGGGCAGCGGAGATCTTATGGTCTTTGCAACTCCGGCAATGATCGCACTTATGGAGAAGACCGCGCTGAAAAGCGTTGCACCTTTTGTAGGCGACGGAAATGGAACGGTGGGAATCTCACTAAACGTGAAACACAGCGCCGCAACGCCGCTTGGCATGAAGGTGAGATGCGAAAGCGAACTCACGGAGATAGACGGCAGGAGACTTGCGTTCACGGTAAAGGCTTTTGATGAGACAGGAGTCATAGGAGAAGGAGTGCATGAGCGCTTTATAGTAAACAATGAAAAGTTTCAGGCAAAGGCTGACGGTAAGGCTAAGAAATAGTTTTAACAGTTTTTAAAGAAAAAGAGACGCATCTATGTTCCCCAAAGGAATCATTGATGCGTCTTTTGCATTCGTGGAATGGTTTATATGGTTTACACATTGAAGAGGAAATTAACGATGTCTCCATCTTTCATTATATAGTCCTTGCCTTCAGACCTCACGAGCCCTTTTTCGCGGGCTGTGGCGAGATTTCCGCCACATTCGATAAGTTTATCGTAGGCGATGGTCTCAGCCCTTATAAAGCCTTTCTCGAAGTCAGTGTGTATTTTGCCTGCCGCCTGCGGAGCCTTGGTTCCGTTGGTGATAGTCCATGCACGGGCTTCATCCGGACCTGCAGTCAGGAATGAGATCAGGTTCAGCAGTTTGTATGAGGCGCGTACCAGTTTGTCCAGACCTGATTCGGTGATGCCTAGTTCTTCCAGGAATTCAGCTCGTTCGTCATCCTCAAGCTCTGAAATCTCCTGCTCGATCTCGGCGCATACGACTACGACCTCAGCACCTTCAGTGGCAGCGAATTCGCGCACCGCGTTTACATATTCGTTGTTCTGGTCATCAGCAGCATCGTCGTCAGAAACGTTCGCTACATAAATTACAGGCTTGTATGAGAGAAGTTCCATGGCATCAACTGCTTCTGCTTCCTCATCGGTGAACTCCATGGCCCTGGCTGATTTTCCCTCTCCCAGGAAGGCATAGACCCTGTTCATCAGGTCGATCTCTTTCTGGAGGCTCTTGTCACCTTTAAGGTTTTTAGTTGCCTTGGCAATGCGCTTGTCAAGCACTTCCATGTCGGAAAGTATCAGCTCTGTGTTGATGGTTTCAATATCAGACAGCGGATCGATCTTACCGCTTACGTGTACGATATTGTCGTTATCAAAACATCTTACAACGTGTACGATGGCAGCGACCTCGCGGATGTGTCCCAAAAATTTATTACCAAGACCTTCACCTTTGGATGCGCCCTTGACGAGACCTGCAATGTCACAGAACTCGATAGTTGCATATATTGTACGTTTGGAATTATACATTTCGTGAAGGACCTTAAGACGCTCGTCAGGCACCGCAACTACACCGACGTTTGGCTCGATGGTGCAGAACGGATAGTTTGCAACTTCGGCTCCAGCCTTTGTTATTGCATTGAAAAGTGTGCTTTTGCCAACGTTTGGCAGTCCGACTATACCTAATTTCATAATTTTGTCACTCCTCTTTTTTGTTTTTGTTTATTGTTCAATACTATATATAATATCAGGCAGAATACAAATATGAATAAACTCAATACCTGAGCCTGCCTGAATGGTCCAATCATAAGACTGTCAGTGCGCAGCTGCTCGACTAGTCCGCGTTCCACAGAATAGAGCATGCCATAGAGACATGTTATCTGTCCGTAGAATTTACGGCGGCGGGAAACATAGAGCAGGAACCAGAACAGCAGGAAGCACCATATGGATTCATACAGGAAAGTAGGGTGAACATACTGCCCGTTGACGAGGATCGCCCATGGGAGATCTGTCGGCGTGCCGTGGGCTTCTGAGTTGAAGAAGTTTCCCCAGCGTCCGATTGCCTGTGCCAGCGCTACCTGAGGGAACACCAGATCCGTAAAATTGAGGAAATCGATCTTGTAGCGGCGCGTCAGCACGAAAACTACGATGAGTCCGGCGATTATGCCGCCGTGTATGGCCAGTCCGCCGCCTCTGATGTTGAAGATTTCCTTCCAGTTGTCTTTATACTGATCCCAGCTGAATATTACATAATACGCTCTGAGACCAATGATGGAGAATGGTATGATCCAAAGAGCACAGTCAAGTACATGATCCTGTTCAATGCCGAATTTCGGCGCCCTATAGTATGAAATGATGATGGCCAGCACGAAAGCCGTGCCTATCAGAAGACCATACCACATAACATCAAGGCCAAAGATTGTAAAAGCTACTGCACCTGGTGATTGCATAATTTCTCCTTTCGTCAAATCAAAAATCTCTTCTATTATATCGGAATTTCTGTTAGAATTCAATGTATGAAATACGAAAACATTGTAAAAGGGAAATTTATATTGCGTGAAAACCGGTTTGTCGCCCAGGTGGACATCGGCGGCAGCGTAGAAAAAACTCACGTCAAAAATACCGGACGCTGCAGAGAACTGCTGATTCCGGGCGCCGATGTGTATCTGGAGGATCACGACGGCCGCATGAATGCGCGCAAATACCGCTATTCACTCATTACGGTCAGCAAAGCCGGCAATCTCATCAACATGGATTCTCAGGCACCGAACAAAGCCGCCGGCGAGGCACTTGCTGCCGGGATCGTCAGGCTGCCGGGCATGGGCGAACTGACGGAGATCCGTCCGGAGACGGTGTACGGTGATTCACGCTTTGATTTCTATCTCAGCGACAAAGACGGGCGCCAGGGCTTTCTGGAGATCAAAGGCGTGACGTTGGAAGATGACGGCATTGCAAAGTTTCCAGACGCGCCGACGGAGAGGGGAATCAAGCACCTCAACGGTCTCTGCACAGCAGCGGCCGAAGGCTTTTCTGCAGGAGTTTTGTTTGTTATACAGATGAAGGGCGTTAGAGAGTTTAGACCTAATGACGAGACGCATGCAGCATTTGGAGAGGCGCTGCGTCACGCAGCAGGAGCAGGGGTCTCGGTGCTGGCTTTTGACTGCCGTGTGACACCGGACACTATGACCATAGAAGATCCTGTTTCTGTCAATTTATAGAAATTTAATGAACCCTATTGCAAACCGCATACAGGGGTGCTATACTTTACTCACGAAAACGAACATATGTTCTTTTTACGCCGCGCGATGTGTGATGAAGTGGAGTGATGGAAAATGGCGGTAATGCATGTGGACGCCAACTCAGCATATCTGAGCTGGACGGCGGCGGCGCTGCTTGAGAAGGGGTATCCCATAGATATAAGGACGGTTCCGGCAGTGATCGCCGGAAATCCCAAGAACAGGCACGGCATCATATTGGCTAAGTCGATCCCGGCAAAGAAGGCGGGGATAGGGACAGGAACCAGTCTTTTTGAGGCTAAGCAGAAGTGCCCGGAGCTGATGATCTTTCCGCCGGAATATGACCTTTACCTGGCTTGCAGCGATAGCATGTACAGTATACTTGGTGAGTATTCGCCACTGGTGCAGCGATACAGCGTGGATGAGTCTTTTGTTGATGTGACGGGGTGTGAAGGACATTTTCCAACGCTGTACGACATGGCGATGAGCATAAAGGAGCGAATCAAGGGCGAACTGGGATTCACGGTTAATGTCGGAGTTGGTCCCAATAAACTTCTAGCTAAGATGGCAGGCGAACTGAAGAAGCCGGATATGGTGCACACGCTGCTGACAAGAGAGGAAATGGAAAGCAAGATGTGGCCTCTCGACGTAAGTGAACTTTTCATGGTCGGGAGGGCCTCGGCCAGAAAACTGCATAAGATCAACGTTAATACCATAGGTGATTTGGCTGTAACTGACCCTGTGCTGCTGAGAAGCCTGATGAAGAGCCACGGCCAGCTCATATGGGAATATGCCAATGGAATAGACGGTGACAGGGTCATGCCTGAAAACACGATCATACAGAAGGGCATAGGAAATAGCATGACCATTAAATACGACGTTCTTGATTCATCGGAGGCGGCATATTATATTTTGGCGCTTACAGACAGGGTCGCCGGCAGGCTTAGGAAACATGGCTGCAAGACATCGCTCATATCCGTAAGCGTCAGGAACAGTGACATGGCCTGGTATACTCATCAGCTGAAGCTGCCGTTTTTCACCGATGATACAACAAGAATATACCGTTATGCCATGACTCTGTTCAGAGAGTGCTGGAAAGGTGAACCTATAAGGCAGCTGGGCGTGCGCGTATCAGATTTTGTGCGTAAAGACGAGTACCAGCTTTCGATGCTGGACATAGAAAGCATTGAAAAGGAGGAAGCGGTGAATGCCGCTGTAGACAGTATAAGAGAGCGGTTTGGCGACAGGGCGATATATCGCGGAGTGTTTGCCAACACGGATTATAATCCGATAGAAGGCGGAGTAAATAACGGTAACTTCCTTATGATGGGAGGTTTCCGACAGTAAGGAGGGGACTGGAATGAAGATAGTTGCACAGCCGATAGATGTGATAGCGACATTCGGAAGAAAAGAGCCGGTGCCCTATAAGTTCAAGTATTCGCAGGAGTCTGGGGAACGCGTTGAAGTGCGTATAGACAAGATCATAACTATTGAAAACATGAGGATAGCCGGAATAGAGACCCTGATATATACCTGCCAGTCGCAGATAGGCAGTGAGCTTAGGCTCTATCAGCTGAAATACATAATCGGGCAGTATAGGTGGGAATTATATAAGATATGAGTCTTTGCAGCGGGTTTCCTAGCAAAGAATAAAAAACCTGTTATTTGTGAAATTTATGGTTGACATTCTGCCTGTATTTTGGTAGTATATTTCTTGCAGTGATTTGTGTCAAAATCATGTGGCGGTGTAGCTTAGTTGGCTAGAGCGTCCGGTTCATACCCGGAAGGTCGGTGGTTCGACTCCACTCGCCGCTACCATTTTTTTGGGCGTTTAGCTCAGCTGGGAGAGCATCTGCCTTACAAGCAGAGGGTCATAGGTTCGAGCCCTATAACGCCCACCATTTTACTGTAATGCGGCCAAGTAGTTCAGTTGGTTAGAATGCCAGCCTGTCACGCTGGAGGTCGACGGTTCGAGCCCGTTCTTGGTCGCCAATTTTAAAAAAATCCCATAATGCTTTGCATTATAGGAAGATATGTGCTAAAATATCTATTGCAAACGTTGAGCATCGAAGGTAATGACATAATGATGACAGTGTATTGCGTCATTTTAGCCAAATAGAAAGTCAGCAAACAATATGGTGGGTATCGTCAAGCGGTTAAGACCCAGGGTTGTGGTTCCTGTATACGTGGGTTCGAATCCCACTACCCACCCCATTTTTTTTGCAGATAAATACATAGGGGTATGGCCAAGCGGTAAGGCAATGGATTCTGATTCCATCATGCGCAGGTTCGAATCCTGCTACCCCCGCCAATATTAATGCAGCGCGCTGAACGCAGTGCGCAGTGTGGCGACATAGCCAAGTGGTAAGGCAAAGGTCTGCAAAACCTCTATCCCCCAGTTCGAATCTGGGTGTCGCCTCCAAGAGTTGGGGGATTTTCCCCCAAAAGTGAAGTCATGGTTGAATAAACCTTGACTTCTTTTTCTTTTGTAATTACAACCTTATCGATCAAAGCGTCAATAGTGTCTTTTGTAACTTTCGCCTGAATGTGTGACACGAATTCGTCTATCTGTTTGGGGTAAAATCTTTCAGGCGGTTCCTGTGAGTTCAGAACCTTGATTTCTGACGTGTATTTTCTTATCTGATCTGAAATAATAGGCGTCAATTCATCATCGCATAACGCCAGCTTAGCTACAAGACCGTCGACTATCTTCTGCTTGTCGGTGATCTGTTTTTCTATGCTTTTCTGGAAGTCTTTGAATTCTGCATCTTGGTTTTTAATGTATTCGGCAATATAGATCTTAAGCTCTTCCATAGCGTCGTCAGTCATAAGATCTCTTAGATACTGCTTGACGCATGATTCTACTACTTCAATTCCTAATCCGTTGCCGCATCTGTTCTTGCAGTGGTAATAAGGCCTTTCATTTCTTCTGGTAGCGTAATGCACATACATTCTGCTTCCGCAGCATTCGCAGTACACTTTTCCTTTCAGCAGCGTTTCTCTGTTGCTCATTTTGTACTCCCTTCTTCTATTCTGGACGATTTCCCATACCTCATGAGGAATTATAGCCGGAATAGAGTTTTCTATGCGTATAGCGTTCTTTTTGGCCCTTCTGTTATGCTTCTCTGGATTGATATCATATATGTATGTTCCGGTGTATTTTTCATTTCTGACGATATCGTACAGCGTCGCATAACCCATTTTCCCGCCGCGTTTACCTACTACGCCTGCTTCATCCATGTCTTTAAGTATGCTTCTAAAGCCTATACCCCTTAACGCACAGTCAAAAATCTGCCTGACCCAGAAGGCTTCTGTTTCATTGATGACATATTTACCGTCAACTACATCATATCCAAACGGAGGAACACCGCCGTTGAATTTAGCTTCAAGTGCGTTTTCCTTCTGTCCCTTCTTAACCTCATCGGCCAGATCCATGATGTAATATTGGCTCATCGCCTGGATCACTGCCTTGATAAGCACGCTGTTCTTTCCCTGCCCGAAGTCTTCTGTCACAGAAATAAGAATGCAGTTGTTTTTGTTCAGCCTGTCCTCATAATTCAAGTGATCAATCATCCTTCTGGCGAATCTGTTATACTTATGCACCAGCACAACATCAAAATCTGCAGACTCTTTGATCATCTTCTGAAACTGCGGCCGTTTGTCTGATTTAGCTGAAACAGCTTTATCGGCGTATATATGAATGATATTATATCCTTTGGCTGCTGCGTACTCACGGCATGCGCGCACCTGGGCATCTATTGACTCTTCACGCTGCATGTCCGATGAGAAACGAGCATATATTACTGCTTTCATATAATTACCTCGTTTGATTTTTTTGTTTTAAATAAGAATCTAAATATGTTATCAATAGCAATATTGGGAATACAATCATAAACGAAATGATGAATGGTAAAACAGCTAATAGTATACTTTCGTTATCTGTTTTTAAAAAAATAAAAATTGTAAATAGTATTGAAGTTATAAGCCAAGATATAATAGCGTATCTTAAAGAAACCCCTTTGATATCCTCAGCAGCTACCATAACTGCTAATTTTTCCACATCATTACTAATTGTATTTTCTACTTCTTCTATCTTAGTAGGAACAGGTAAAATATCAGTAGCTGCCATTATTCCTTCTACTATTTTTCTTCTGTTTAAATTATCAAATATTAATTCATGATTCCCTTTTGCTAATACAGTTACTTTAAAATCTGGTAAATAAATATATCCTTTTTCATAGTTTATAACAATAGGATAATGATACATCTTATTCATAATTAACATCCTTTCAAAACCTAAATATCTACGTTTATAATATTAACTTGGAACATCTGAGGGATAGGAGAAATAATGAGAAAAAGCCATGCAACTTTAAAATGTAGCCAGATATATGCAATTTACATTAAATCTACTTACACGATGATTTACAATGACCTTTACTGCGGAAAAACCCAACTTATAGTTTTAGTTATTTAGTATTCACTTTTTTCAACTCAGGTGTTCCATACTCCTCGCGTATTTTGTTTATCTGATCCAGTACATCGCCGTAATCGTCTATACGCTTTATTTGTGATTGTATAGTAGCCCTGACTGCTTCTTTTCCTGGCGCGTCCAATGATCTGTAATCCTTTAATATTTCAATCTCATCATCTGATAAATCATTTTGAACATCAGATTTGCTTTCTTCATTAATTGCACTGGCATAATAAGCGATTCTGGCAGCCTGCGACATAAAATTAGAACTGTCAAAACCATATATTTTGCAGAGCTGTTTTATGCTTTCAACGTTTATCTTTCTTTGACCTTTCTCATACCTCTGTATTGTCATTGGCGTAACTCCCATTTTGTCAGCCACCTCGGTCAATGTTAAACCGCTATTGATTCTAGCCTGTTCCAGCAAAGTACCCAAGACATCATACAGGACCTTTTCCATATAAGCCATAATTCTGCCTCCTTTTTCTTAATTGTAAACCAAATGTGGTTAAAATGCAATGATCAATATAAAAAAATATCCGAAATTGGTTGACACGTTTAAAAATGGGTGGTATTATTTAGTTATCCAAAATCGGATAAACAAATTGGAGGTGATTAGATGTACGATAAAATGACCATCGAGCAGATAAGAGAGAATCAGGGAAAGAGCAAGTTAGCTGTCGCGCAGTCAGCAAACATACCTTATACCAGTTATCTAAGATATGAAAATAATCCTGGCAAAGCTCCTTTCGCTGAAGTTGCCAAGATCTGCAGAGCATTAAACGTAAATTTTGAACAAGTAAGCATTTAATTTTTTTTAAAAACTATTTATCCAATACTGGATAAAAGGAGAGCAACATGAAAGTAATGGTAAGCGCCACCTACAAGGACGGCAAAAGGATATCTGAGCAGTACGCCATCATCCCAGGAGAGAAGATAGCGGAGCTGCTGGTCAAGAACCGCAACATAGTCCTGAATGAAGAGGACAAGAAAAACTCATAGCAGGAGGCCGGATTATGACAGACTACTATCAGACCTGTGCTTTTCCAAAGCCAGGAAACACAAAGAAAAAGAAAAAACAGAACGGCTACAAAGATAAGCCGAATAGAATATGTATCTACACCGGCGAGAGCGGAGCAGAGCGCCATGAAGTCTTTGCCGGAAATAACCGTCAGACTTCCATAGACTACGGATTTCAGATCGATGTCTGTCGCGCAAAACATGAAGAGCTGCAGGACAACAAGACACCTTGGGCTCAGGAAGAAAACAAGAAATGGAAGTCATATTTTGAAAAGAAGTATGTTGAGAAGCTGGTTGATGCCGGCATGGATCGTAAACAGGCGCTGAAGATGTGGATGGACCTTATAGGCAGAAATTACGTTGATGAGTATCAGCCGGAATAGGAGCTTACTATGAATAGTGAAACAGCAAAAATGATAGACACTAAACGCATTTTTATCGGCCACTGTGAGAATGCGCTGATATCTGATCCGAGGCTTTCCGTCCTGTCGGTCGAGTATAAGGCAATACTGCCGGAAGACTCTGAAGAGATAGACGAATATGTCACAGTGAACTTTCTAGGAGGCTCACATAAAACGATGTGCATAAGCGGATCAAGCAATCTTTCCGTCATGAGCGTGTTGGCGAGGGCGGTAAGATGATCTGTCCTAAATGCGGAAGCGAGCACTTCCGTGAGAGCCGGCAGTGCCCTGAATATAACTCCGAGCCTGTATGCATAGACTGCTGCATCAAATGCAGCTACTACGACAGGGATGGCGGAATAGCCTGCAGATGGTATGTGGAAAATGACGCGAGACGTG
>Ga0183096_1002137_pt1 | contig 14286 bp, 7 predicted proteins | sample Biomet5_FD_127791 | JGI IMG/M metagenome (GOLD analysis project Ga0183096, IMG submission 127791) | Microbial communities from bioreactor (seeded with sewage sludge) at LBNL, California, USA - Biofuel metagenome 5 (version 2) (version 3) | ecosystem: Engineered > Bioreactor > Anaerobic >... | reverse complement strand
CTCAACGGGAGGGTCGCTGGTTCGGATGAAGCAATAAAAAATAAATTGGTGTGGTAGTTCAGCTGGTTAGAATATCCCATCTCAACGGGAGGGTCGCTGGTTCGGATGAAGCAATAAAAAATAAATTAGTGTGGTAGTTCAGCTGGTTAGAATATCCCGTCTCAACGGGAGGGTCGCTGGTTCGGATGAAGCAATAAAAAATAAATTGGTGTGGTAGTTCAGCTGGTTAGAATACCTGCCTGTCACGCAGGGGGTCGCGGGTTCGAGTCCCGTCCATACCGCCAAAAAGCAGTTAAATGAAAATTTAGCTGCTTTTTTTGTGTGGATAAAGAAACATGGCTCCAACGATTTGCTATTACAGTTGAAGCCATTTCTTATTTTTTTTCTTCACCTTTTCATTCATGATTTTTTCGTAATGAGGGTGGCCGAGTTTTGATTGTGCCAACCTGTTTATCATGAATTTCAAGGCGTCGGGATTTCCAATGACGTAATATTCCTGGTTGTATTTGTTGTCGTAAATCAGCCAGGCCTTGCCTTCGCCAAAAACGGAATATTCCCAATTAAAACGCCTTGATAAGGGCCTATATAATTTGACATTCATAAATATTTGTTTTGGAAGTATTGTAATGTATTGATATATAACGATCCGCATTGCCTGTTGATGAATAGGCAGCTTGTATTTACGAACCCGGCATCAGTTGATCGTAACTTAACGATATATTGCCCCTGGATTTCAGATTCAACTTCTTCAGTATCCTGCATATTGTTACCCCGATGGAGTTTATTGTCTTATCCAGTTTATGGGCAATCTGGGAATTGGTGAGCCCTAAGGCTATCAGCCCAAAACAGGTGGCCTCGTAATGCGAAAGGGTCGGATACATTTTCATGACCGTCATTAAAGTAAATTCAGGTAGCTCCCTGAATGATTCCGGGTTGATGATTTCTGACAGTAGCTTATGTCCGGTTTCCTCCCCTGTAGCAGGGTTGTTTTGCTGGATTGTATGGAACGATGATATGTTTGTAAACTGGAAAATAAAAATCTCAGATAACCTGTCCCCTAATTTTGCGCCTGAACATTTGATCAAAACCTGCCGGTTCCCCGGCGTTTTTATTTTTAAAACCCGGTCGGAGAAATTCCCAACAACCATCAATTCCGAAACGAGCTTGTAAAATAGTTTCATGTTTTTATGGTACGACCGTGTTGGGTCATCGCTTTCGTTTTCCTTATGGTGCCCGATAACATTCAATGCTAACGAGTTGCTCCCCAACAGGACGCCTTTTTTGTTGAATATCAGGGTACATACGGGAAGATATTCTATGGGCAGGTAAAGTTGGGATTGGAGGTTTATGTAATTAAGTGGTTCGTACATGAATTATTATTTTTCCTCGTTGATAGTTTAATAATGAATATATGTTTTTATCTATTGATGAGGTGAACAAACAGTTTTTTCATAGAAAAAGCACATGTATTAAAACAGTATTTACATAATGAGAACCATTGAAAAATATAAATTTCAAGCTTTCCAGTGTAAGAACTGAAAGTTTAAAAATCTTGCTAATATATTTTTGATAATTTCTTTTTATTGCCCTCTCTTGGCTTTATAACTATTTATCTTATTGTTAATTATTTGGTATTGTGTGTGCTAATTGGCCGAATTTGTTTTGTAGAACATGAAAACGTACAACCATTTGTAATCATTGCCTTTTAGTCTTACCGCCGAACATATTATCCCGGTTGTTGTCAATTGGCTATTTTTGTACAGGCCAATGGATACCGGTTTGTTTGAGAAATCCCCGTTGACGTTCAGTTCGTTGATCAGCCTGCTCAGCAACTGGCAGTTCAGGGCATACAGCCGTTTGTTGAATGTCAGTTCGCGGAAGTTCTCCACACAAAATAAATCGAGTGCCGGCTGGTTGCAAAGCAGCAAGTCGCCTTGCCCGTCAGCGACGACAATGGCTACCGGAAGCCGGTAGGAATCCAGGTACATGGACGAATTGTCCCGTATGTACCCATAGTCTTGCCCGGGCAGTTGAAATAAATGATTCATGCATTCCATAATCCTGATTGTTCAAGTAAAATACATTTAAAGGTAAATTTGAATAATAAAAGATGCCGGGCATCGGACGCGTTACATTTCCTGCCCTTGTAAAAGGGAAGCGTGCCGGAAATCCCGGTACACAATTCCCTTTTTTTTTGAAATCATGGGCGATATCATCACGACATCATCTCCCCATTGTCAGGTTCGCTCCACCTGTGATTTTAATTACCTTGGCTTTTAAAACTATTCCATGAAAAAAAGCGAACCTATTTGTTTTAAAATCAGTATTTTATTGCATTTTATTTACACGCCTGTAAAAAAGTTGATTAAAAAAACGGTTTGTTCAGGTATGATCTTTATAAATTGAAGGTTTTGTCTTAGCAATTTTGTACCTGCCCAAAGCAGGTGCATTTATATCGTGGTTTGCCCGGTTAACGGCAAACCCGTTTTCTCGGTACATAGCAAAGTTGATGTTTTCATTGTCATACCTGTTCCTCTGGAGTTTTTGTCCAATTTGCCCTGTAAATAACCGCATTCGCAACCGCGAATGCGGTATTTACATTGTTATAAGACCTGTGTCTCACGACAAAAGCTTAAATAAAGGCAATTAAGGCTGGATTAGGTTAAACAAACGTAATTATCCTATAAATTTACATGCAATTGATGAAGTCTTTTTTCCTTTGTCAATTTCATTATAAACCACAAACCCACATATACTCTTACAGTTGGTTTGTTAAGATAAAAAGATATGTCTCACGACATGATTTGATTCGGCTCCACCCGAATCGATATTCAACTAATTTAAAAATAAATTTTAAGTCTAATTTTAATTATCCATATAATTGATAAACTTTCCTTGCGTAGAAATTATTTAATAAGTCATCTGTTAATAACTTTGGTATAATGACGAACTACAATCACAAAAAAGGTAACCTTGCAGTCGTTGAAATGTAATGAGTTAAATCGAACATTTTCAGAGTCCTGAATCTTTTTTTAATAATTTTTGGCTTCTAAAAAATTTGAAAAAGAATAAGCCCGAAATTGAGATCCGAATCCTTTAAATTTCTCAATTATAGTGTTAGCATGGGGATGATAAGAAAACTATATACTGAGATAATGAAATACATCTACAATTATCGGGCTTATTTGTATGATTAAAAATTGTTTTAGAATTTAGTTCTTATAAAATATCCCATTGGATTAAAACGGAATTTAATTGAAACTTATAGTGAAAATGGCTGTTTTGTATTTGTTCCGTTTTCAAGGTAGAAAATATAAAAACATCATTACAAACTTCAGTTGTTTGTGAAAAATCAGTCTGATATTAATCAGTTAAATGCTTATTTAATAATGAATAGCTTCAAGCTAATTGTTCGATTTTTATTTTTTGATATTTTTCGTTTCCTACTAAACTCAATCGTGTGAGTACACACAATGACGTGTTGGCTTTACTTCTTCGTTTTTACTCTTTGAATGATAGCTTTTGTAATATCCTTTTTGGGGTCAATATAAGCTATTGTTGAACGGATCTGCTCCATAATATACACTGAAAAGAGTTTGTTACTTGTGGCGTAATCAGAGATTACCTTATTAATGCGTTCCATTATAGGCTGTATCTTGAGTGTGTAATACAACTTTGTGGCATTGTCGTAATTCCATACCTTTTTTTGGTACATCTTGTTTTCATCCAACAATAAACTCAGGTTTAATGTGTCGGAAGGTGTCATCCGGCTTTTTAACGATGATAATGTTTCGTTATCTTTGGGTTGATACGGTTTTATTAAATTGTTATAACGTTGTTGTAATTCAAGGTTGTTTTTTTCTAATTCTTTTTGCTGGCTATTTTTTATACTATCCAACTTATTCATGTTTTGTACATACTCCGGTATAGATAATAATATACTATCGCCATAAACGTATGCCGACTGTTGGGCTAATAACGACGAGGAATAAGCAATCATTAGGAATACAATAATTTTTTTCATTTTCATTTTCATTTTTTACAGTAAACTTTGTTTATATTTTGTTATTGTTGCGTTCAGCATGTCTAATTCATGTTGTTGTGATTCAATTTGCTGTTGTTGTAAATCAATTTCATTTTCCTGGTTATGGAGTGTCGCCTGTTGTTCCTGGACGGCTTTTACAAGGGGCACCGTAAACAGCCCGTACGACAGCGAATAAAGGTCCTTGCCGTTTTGGGGTTTCACCAACCCATCAAAGTCGTAGCCGAGGCTGTCGAGTACCTCTTCCACATCCTGCGCGGCAAAGCCGGTATGGATTTTAGCCCCGGCCAATTTTCGGCTTTCGATGGACGAAGGGTCTTTGCCGGCTTTGTTCCCGGTAATGGCATCCTGCTTGCCCAAGTTGAACGTGTAGCTGATGGGTTTCAGTTTTTCGATAAAGGCCAATCCCGGGACATCTTCCCGGATGTTCTCCTTGATCCGTTTGTCGGAGCGGTTGGTCCAGTCAACCTGCCCCCCAATGCTGGAGGTTGAGGTATTTCCAAGTTGAACAAAATTTATGATCGAACCAGAAAAGCTGATGTTGGTTCCGATTATTGTTTGATTACCACCATCAATTACGGTAGTATTAGAATTCACGCTATAGCCAATTCCTGTTATTCCCTCGGCGTTGTATGTAGTTGTTGATAAAAAAGCAGATCCTCCTATTGCTAACAAACCACTATATAAAGTAGATGACGAAGTTCCATTACAAAATGCAGATTTTCCAACAATAACAGAATTGTATCCTAAAGTCTCATTCTCTGCGGCATCACTACCTATGTATGTTGACCAATAGCCTCCTGTTGTTGAATAGCCAGCATGAAAACCAACACCCGTTTCATTTTGCTGGGTGGTGGCTGACAAAGCGCCAACTCCTATTCCTGTGTTTTGGTTTTGAGTTGATGCTGTATTAACATTCTGTAATGCCATTGCACCTAATGCTGTATCGTAAGTTCCATTATTATTAGGATTGGAATAGTATCCAAAATTAGTGTTGTTTGCACTATTATTTATTCTTCCCGAAGGAGTAGAATTTACTTTGAATACGAGGTCTGTATTGTCTGTTGTGCCGATAAAGTTAGTCCCCGCGGTTGTCCCCGAGTTCCCTGCAATCGACCATTTGCCGGCTGCCTGGGCGGCAGAAGTTGCTATGATATCTCCCGACGCGTTTGTAGCGAGTACTTTGCTGGGCAGGTTGGTTAGCCTGACGCCCGATGTGCCGGCTGCGCCCGATTTGACTTCGAGGGTGTTCCCCGGTGCTGCCGTATTGATGCCTATGTACCCTGCCGGTGCTGAAACCGACCCGGAGAGCCCTGTTCCGAAGATACAGTTGGCAATGCTCATTTGGTTGTCGGCAGTAGGGGAGGGTACGCCGGCTAAATACCCGATTGTCAGGTTTCGGTTCCCTGTTGTCATGTTCCCCGCGCTGCACCCGATGGCGGTGTTGTAGCTCCCCGTGGTTATGGCTGAGCCTGAATTTTGCCCGAAGCTGCTGTTGACCGACCCGGTGGTGTTCGCTGCCATTGCAATTGTCCCTACGGCGGTATTCCCCCATCCTGTTGTGGTAGCATACATGGCATTCATCCCGATCCCTGTGTTTTGGTCTGCGGTGCTGAACTGGAGCGCCCCAGCCCCGAACGCCGAACTGGAACTGCTGGTGGTGTTTTGTTGTAAAGCGACGTTCCCTACCGCGGTGTTGTGGTTCCCTGTGGTATTCAATGCCAAAGCCTGGTTCCCGATAGCTGTATTGCTTGTCCCCGTGGTGTTGGTTGTCAGGGATGAATATCCGGTGGCGGTATTGTTGCTCCCTGTTGTGTTGTTCCTCATGGCTACGGTTCCAACGGCTACATTGTTAGACGCGGAAACACTGCTAAATAATGAAGCTTGCCCAATTGCCACATTGCCACTCCCCGTGGTATTTGCGTTTAATGCTACCTGGCCAATAGCGGTATTGTAATTCCCTACTGTATTCACAATTAAAGCCGCTGAACCTACGGCGGTGTTACAGACCCCTGTCGTATTAGCGTTCAATGAATATGAACCCAGGGCTGCATTGGAAGATCCCGTAGTATTGTTTGTGAATGAATTGAACCCAAAGCTGGTATTGGACAAGGGGCGGTTCAACCTTCCTGATTGAGTCGCGTTTATCTTGAAGACGAGGTCTGTATCGTCGGTCGTCCCTATGAAGTTGGTCCCCGCTGTCGTCCCCGCGTTCCCGGTAAGGGTCCAGCTTGGGAAGGATGTGGCGATGATGTCGCCCGACGCGTTTGTGGCGAGTACGGCAGCGCCGGTGAGGTTGGTGAGCCTGACGCCCGATGTGCCCGAGGCAGTTGATTTTACTTCGAGGGTATTCCCGGGGGCGGAGGTGTTGATACCGATGTTCCCGGCAGGCGCGGAGGCCGACGTCCCTGTCAGCCCTGTTCCGAATATACAGTTGGCAATGCTCATTTGGTTGTCGGCAGTGGGGGAGGGTACTCCGGCTTGAAACCCGATTGTAATGTTTTGGCTGCCTGTTGTCATGTTGCCCGAGCTGCACCCGATGGCGGTGTTGTAGCCCCCCGTGGTTATGCTTGAGCCTGAATTTTGCCCGAAACTGCTGTTCCACCACCCGGTGGTGTTCGCCGTCATTGAATATGTCCCTACGGCGGTATTCCCGCATCCTGTTGTGGTAGCAGTCAAGGCATTCATCCCGATCCCTGTGTTTTGGCTCCCGGTGCTGAACTGGAGCGCCCCGGCCCCGAACGCCGAATTGAAACTGCTGGTGGTGTTTTGTTGTAAAGCGACGTTCCCTACCGCGGTGTTGTGGCTCCCTGTGGTGTTCGATGTCAAAGCCTGGTTCCCGGTAGCTGTATTGCTTACCCCCGTGGTGTTGGTTGTCAGGGCTGAATATCCGGTGGCGGTGTTGTTGCTCCCGGTGTTGCCCGGCAATGCGTTGTATCCGAAACTGGTGTTGAGCGCGCTCGTGTTCAACCGTCCCGAAGTAACCGAGTTCACTTTGAATACGAGGTCGGCATTGTCGGTCGTCCCTATGAAGTTAGTCCCCGCGGTCGTCCCCGCGTTCCCGGCAAGGGCCCAATTCGAGCTTGGGAAGGAGGAGGCGATAATGTCGCCCGACGCGTTTGTAGCGAGTACGGCAGCGCCGGTGAGGTTGGTGAGCCTGACGCCCGATGTGCCCGAGGCCGCCGATTTTACTTCGAGGGTATTCCCGGGGGCGGAGGTGTTGATACCGATGTTCCCGGCAGGCGCGGAGGCCGACGTCCCTGTCAGCCATGTCCCGAATATACAGTTGGCAATGCTCATTTGGTTGTCGGCAGTGGGGGAGGGTACTCCGGCTTGAAACCCGATTGTCAGGTTCCGGTTCCCTGTTGTCATGTTACCCGCACTGCACCCGATGGCGGTGTTGTAGCTCCCCGTGGTCAGGTTCGCGCCTGAATTTTGCCCGAAACCGGCATTGAATTTCCCCGTGGTGTTCGCTGCCATTGCAATTGACCCTACGGCTGTGTTCCCTGTCCCTGTCGTGGTGGCAAACATGGCATTGAACCCAACTCCTGTGTTATCGTTTCCGGTGCTGAACTGGAGCGCTCCGGCCCCGAATGCCGAACTGAAACTGCTGGTGGTGTTTTGTTGTAAAGCTACGTTCCCCATGGCGGTGTTGTGGCATCCAGTGGAGTTCGATGCCAAAGCCTGGTTCCCGGTAGCTGTATTGCTTGTTCCCGAGGTGTTGGTGGTCAGGGATAAATATCCGGTGGCGGTGTTGTTGGCCCCGGTGGCGTTCCTGAGTGCCTGCGCCCCCACGGCGGTGTTGAAGGATAACAGGAGGGTATCGGACGATAAGGCCATGACCCCTATGGCCACCTTGTTGTTCCCCCTGGTGTTCCGGTACAAGGCGCTTGTCCCTACCGCCACATTGTCGTACCCTGTCTTATTGAGGTACATTGAGTTCATCCCTATGGCGCTGTTTTCGTAGCCGCTTGTGTTAGCGTTCAAGGCTCCCGTGCCCACAGCCACATTTGAATACCCGGTAGTGTTTACGGGCAGGGCGGCGCCACCGATGGCCGTGTTGTAACTCCCTGTTGTATTTGCCATCAAGGATTGGTACCCGATGGCGGTGTTTAAGATACCGGCAGTGAGGTATTCCAAGCTGTAATTCCCCACGGCGGTGTTCATTGTCCCGGTAGGGGAGCTGTTCAATGTATATAACCCGAAACTTACATTGTTGATGGAGCCCGAGCTTAACCGCCCGGCCTCTATGGCATTGCGTTTGAAAACAATGTCCACGTCGTCTTTGGTTCCGATAAAATTGGTCCCTGCCACGGTCCCGGAGTTGCCGGTAATGAGCCATCCCGATGAACTCCCGGTGGTGAGGTCAACCCAGCTGACCCCGTTCCAGAACTGGATGGTGCCGGTGGTGGAGTTGTAGATAGTCAACCCGGGCGCCGCGGTATTGCCCGACACCGAAAGGGCATCGCGCTGGGTGGTTGTCAGCTGTGGCAGGCGAACCCCGCCTTTTTTGTTGGCCGCATCCACCTGCAACAACGAAAATTCTGCCGGGGGCACATTGCTCCCTACTGTTACCTGTGCCTGTACAACATTACCCAGTAACGTTACCATGGCTGCAATCGTCAAGATAATTCCTTTTTTCATATTACAATTTTTAATTTGGTTTGAAAATTTTAGTTGGAGAAGGTTTATTCGATTTGTTTTAAATTTTTTTTTGAATTTCAGGCAAGAATTTCTGAAGAAAATAAATGCTACATAAATAAATAATAAAAAAATTAGTATAAACGGATTAAACTGTATTGGTGAATCGTTATATTGATTGGGATCATCGGTTCCACCACCGCCTCCTATTGGATCATCATCCCCCGACCCAATATCTCGTTGCAAAGGTTTATTGAATAAACTATTACTGGTATTTATATTTGTTGTCAATAATGAGGCTGTAATATTGTTTTTTTGCTTTGAAAACAAGAAACTTGTAGAACTTGGATGTAAGATGCTTCCATAAACAGAATTGTTGTCAAATTCTTTTTTTGATGAGCCACGATTATTTATAGATATTGTTTTAGTTGTTGAAAAATTAATTGTGGATAATTGTATTTCGGAAAAAATATCAATGAAAGAATCATGGTTTTTCTTTGTGTTGTCTTTTCTTCTGAACTTAATTATATTATCTTTTCTTTTGTCAATATCAATAATTTTCTTTTGTGAATTATTGATATTTAAATTTTGATCACCATTTATTACTTTTGAATAAAGATGATTTGCGTAATTAATAGTTTTATTATCACTGTATTCCACGTTTAAAAAGGATTTATCGTGAGAATAGGATGAAGCACCTTTGAAAATATAAATTATGGCGTTTGTACATAAAAATAAAACTATCCCTGTAAGTATTAAATTTTTTCTCATGTTCTATAATTTGGTTTTTTGTAAATAAAATTTAATAACAGTAAAAATATATCACTCTTTTTTTACTATTTTAATGGATAGGTAGCGAGTCCCAACTATACATGCAGCATAAACCCCCGAAGCATATTTGTTAGGAATGGATATTTGTGGATAATTAGTAACGGATATGATCTTTACAACTCTTCCATACATATCGTACAATTTTATTACTGACTTCAAATCAGACTCACTAAGATTGTTGATAATAAGGTTGTCATTGGAAAAATATCCATAAATTGCAGTGTTGGTATCTTTTATTGGTTTATTGATTGTTGGTTTTATAAAATAAACATTAAACCGATTTGCGGAATCATTGCTGTTAACGAGAAAGGTATATGATGGCTGGTCTTTTAAGTTGATTGTATCTTTCGTTGTTTTATCGACCAGCCAAACTCCCTCGCTGCTCAGCGTTTCCATGTTTGAAGCAGTTAATTTATATGTAGCACTCGTATCTGTTGGTCTTACGGCCAAAGTAACACATTCGGTGTTTAAAGGAACTCCGTTTGCAGAGAGCTTTGCATTGTTTGCTGAAAGCGTGTATAACTGAAAGTTATTTTGATCAGGATTATACGCTTTATCTACATCGTAATTATCTTTCCCTGCAACTGCATTTTCTCTTAATCCAATAGCCGCCAGATCATATACTTTATCATTGTCAATAGGTGAAAGCCTGAAATTAATCTGGTTGGTTACCCCTGAAATTGATTGATTCATTTCTGATTTTACAGCATCTGGTGTACCATGAGAATATTTCCCATGCCTCAAGATGCTTTTGTCTAAAGTCAAGGTCCCATTTTGAACAGTGTTTTTGGATAGTCGAATTAAAAAGATGCTCATTGATGGAATTTCGGTGTAATTGCTTACAACTATGTCGCTGCCTGAATTAGAGATGGTCATTGGTTGATAGGATTGAGAACCGGTACTATATACATATAGAGTTGGTGAGAATGTTAATCCGGAACAGCTTTGGAGTTTCTGAGCTAATTGCTTTGTTGATATCGGGCAGGTATATGAATTACCAATCAACCAATTTACTGTAGATGTCGGTATTCCGGCAACGGTTTTAGATGTGAGGTTGTCTTCTGCAAATAATTGTTCAGAATAGGGAGTAGTGGAATAAACCTTCCCGTTGAAAATATACTTGTCTTTATCATACGCGGATGCGTCCGAACCAGTATAGTTTAATCCGTTTGTGGCAATTAATGTGCTATAATCAAAACCTGATGGACGAGGTTTAATAAGATAAGCCGATGTGGGTATTAGAACTTGATTTGGGTACTTAATGTACTGATCAGCATCAATGTATCCATCAGAAGGATTCGTATCCTTATTTCCATAAACATATGTTACATTGTCATAAGAACCATCAACTAACGGATGCCTGACCCAATTCCCTGCAAAATAACCAGAAATTTGAGTGTTATAAAAGGGTGAAGCAAAAGGAAATAGGCTACTCGAACCTCGATAAAGTCCAACCTCTCTTTCGACAACTACTGACCCCGCATCTACCAAGCTGGCAGATGTTCCTGAACCGGTAACTCTAAAGGAAGCATCATAATCATATCCATTTATCCTGTCAGAACGCAAAACGACATTTCCTTGAGTGTTTGTGGTCCCTCTATGTAAGCTTATTACATCGATTCCCATCCGTGCCGGGATGACTAAGGAATCGTTACTATCCAAAATTACATTAGGGAAAGCAATGTAGTATGATCCTCTATCGAAAGAGGTACAAGTTAAACTATCACTTGAAGAGGTTGAAATGTATCTTTTTGCGTTACTTCCGTGGTTATTCACAAACCGGAAGATTCCTGTTGATAGCGTTAACGATGTAGCCGCATTTATGCCAAAGATATTGGTTTGGGCATCTTGATAGAAATTACCGGCTAAGTCTGTCGTACCATTGTTTATCATAATAACAGAATCTCCTGAGGCCTCTGTTAAATGACGTATTGCTCCTGAAATATACAAATTTGTATTTCCACTTGTAAATGATCCTATATACATGCGACCTGTGTTTAGGAACACTACGTTGTTTGTTTGTGCCGTAAGATATGCAAACGACGAAATTAACAACAAATAAATGAATGAAAGAAAAGTTGTTTTCATAATTTTTTATTGATTAAGATTTTAGTGTGTTTACAAGAATCCTATGTTGATTATAAAATTAATTAACAGGTTGGTCAAATAAAAAATTGCAACGACGATTAAATCGATATGCTGATTTTGGTTCAAGTATTTTGCCTCTTCCATTTGTTATTATCCTCGAAGGGCTTATTCCATACATATAAACTAATTCTGCCTTAACTTTTAAAGATCTCCGCAAGCTGAGTTCCTTATTGTATTGCGAAGAACCTAAATAATCACAATAACCCCTTATCTCGACCATTAGAGTGGGTATGCTTTTCATTTTTTCGGCCACGGATTCTATAGTTTTCATAGCTTCGGCATCTAAATTTGTTTTGTCAAAATCAAAAAATACACTTCCAAAGCCATTAATTTCATTGAGCCCAATAGTCCGCCCCCAAAAATCCACGGGCGTGTTTCTTGGCGTATTTGGTTCTTTATCCCTATTGTCGGGAACTCCATCATTATCGCTATCGGTACCATCGCTTTTGAAATAGTACATATCATTTGAATTTATAGCATTACCGTATGGCCCTTTTGCCTCAAAACCGGGAATGGTTCGCCCATAGAAGTCAACGATACTCCCTTTAGGGGTATTGGGTTCTTTATCTCGATAGTTTGGAACTCCGTCTTTATCGTCATCCGGCCCATCCGCTATTGTTTTTGATATTTGATCGACTTTAGGCCTTAAATCATCTATCCCAGAATCTTTTAATTTTTTCTCAGTCGAATCGGCCTTGCTTTTTGCACCGTTTGCTATTGCTAATAATTCTTTATACTTTATATCGGGATCAATGTTCCTGACATGTTCTTTAATTGAATTTTTCCCTGCTTTCCAACGTAACATAAGCGTTCCTAATGATACAAAATCATTAGTAACACCTTTAAAATTTTCGCCTCCATCAGCTTCTTTTTTGTTCGTTCCTTCCAGATTATCTTTGTTGTGAGAGCGATATTCAATCTTAAGGCCTAAAGCAAATGATTTCGATATATTGTACTCGATAGATAATCCAACAGGGACAGTTAATGCCCACCCATCTTTTATCTCATCGAATTTTTGATCGTTTTTATAAAGCGTTGAATTATAGTGTGCTATGCCACCACCGAGAGATGTCCAAACACCCCATCTTGAATGAGGCATGCCAAATAGGTTCAATATGTCAACTGACACATAAGGGTTTAGATGGAACATGGTGCTGCTGAAGCTATAGTTAGGAGAAACAGCTCTTAATGGTAAATAATAGAATTCAGTACCTATTCCCCAAATCGGATTAATGGTGTATTCCGATGAGGCACCTAATGATACTTTAGTTTTAGAATTCGGAATAATGTCATTATAGGATTGTTTTACATCTCCATCAAATTTATTGCATCCGACTTCTATTGTAAACGACCAATGATTTAAAGATTTTTGTTGCCCACAAAGACCTATAACCGTAAACATTTCAAGAATGTATAAAAATATTACACGTTTCATATTGACTTTATTTTAAGTTTATCCGGATCAGATTTTTTTGTTTTTATAAAAAATTGTATTATAAAACAAGTAATGTTAAGAATGTCGTGTCCTATTTCAATTTATTGCCTCGCCCTCATCCCATTAGCTATCGGGACATCCGTTGAAAGAAACCTTGCTGGACTCTGTATTGAAGTTGAGCGACATTGTTTTTATCCTGTTCTATTATTCTGTTGGCAAGCTTGATTATTAAAAATATTCTTGTTTTAATATTAGTTTTGTATAAGCAGGGGCTTGACTGGCTTTTAAATTGTGATTTTTTTTCAGATGCGTAAGAAAGGCTAATTTTACATGCTGTTTGACAGCAACACGATATGTGAAAAACACATGATTTTGATAGTATAATTATATGTCGAATTTTTATTTATAGAAAAATTTTATTTACTATTTAATTTTACTGATTACCACTCCTTCTAAAAATAAATATTTTAAAGTGGTGGCATTTTTTACTGTTGTCATGTTGTATCTTCAAAATGTTTATGATTTATTTTAATTATTTTATTACGATATTTTTTTAGTACATACGATATGTTTCGTCCTTTTATGAATTATTTTTTTGTTTTTATGAAAATTGTTATTATATTTATCTGAAATAAAAACTTTTAATAAGATTGCCTATTGTTGTTGGACAATATCTCTGTAATTTATCGAGGAAGTTTGTTGTAAAAAACGGGAACTAAAAATGTCATTATATGTATGGGATTTACAATTTCTTTCTTCTGATAGCCCAATTTAATGAGAGTTTATTGTAAGTGTTAAGTTTATTACACGCTTCGTATTTGTTAAATAAGTATGAATTGCTTATATCTTTGCATTGCGACAATTGTTGAGTTTTAATTAAAAGATAATGGTAAACAGCGATGCCAAAGAACTTTTATCAAATTAACTAATTGTTTGAGTTTTATTATCTATCTGATTGTTGGTAAAACCCTAATAAAAGATTTGAATGTCGGTTCAAATTAATAATCGTTTTTTTTGTTTGTGTGTGTAAAATCATTATCTTCATTTTTATATGTGATACAATAAGGGGCAAAAAACCAAAAGAACAAAAAAAAACGCAGGTGGTTACATGTAACATACAGTAAAACAAAATAATGTGTGTTTATGTATTATAATGTATGTGGAAATTTTTAAGCGATAATGGCGCATA
>Ga0183096_1002136_pt1 | contig 14288 bp, 14 predicted proteins | sample Biomet5_FD_127791 | JGI IMG/M metagenome (GOLD analysis project Ga0183096, IMG submission 127791) | Microbial communities from bioreactor (seeded with sewage sludge) at LBNL, California, USA - Biofuel metagenome 5 (version 2) (version 3) | ecosystem: Engineered > Bioreactor > Anaerobic >... | reverse complement strand
GCGTGGCCCGCCTGCGCGGTCGCGTCGGCTCCAGCCGCGGCGGCCCCGTTTTCCGAGAAGGTGCCGAAAGCGCCGACGACGGATTTGATGCTGTCTGTCGCGGTCTTTGCGTCGCCGGCTTTCGCGGCGGCGTCGGCGGAAGCGTTCCGTGCCGTTGTCGCTGCCGTATCCGCCGCGGACTTGGCCGCCGTATAAGCGTTGAGCGCGTCGGCCTCCGTCTCTGTTCCGATGGCGCCCTGCCATGTTTTATAAGCGCTGTTCTCGGCGTCCACCGCGGCCTGCATGGCGTCCGCCGCGCTGTATGCCGCGTCGGCGGCGTCCGAAGCGGCCTTTGCGGCGGTGTCGGCGGTCGTGGAAGCGCTCTTCAGCACTTCTCCCATCGTTGTGCTCTGCACATCGGCAGAAGCCGCGATGTCTTTCGCGTCCGCCGCGGCCTTTGACGCCGCGGACGAGACCTCCCGGGTATAGCCGACGGCCTTGTTCACCGCCGACAGGATCTCCTCCCGGTCGGACAGATTCGCGCTCTGCGCAACGGTGTCGGCATCTGTCGCATCGCTGAGCGCTTTTGCAGCGCTTTTCACGACCGCGCCGATATCATCCGCGGAGGCCTCGTTGCTCATGTTGATTCCGTTATAGTAGATATCGCCGTTTGCATCCACCTTGAACGGCGTTTGGCCTCGCGGCGTACCCTTCGTGCTGTACCCCGCGAATAAATAGCTGTCGCCCATCGTGGCGTTTCCCGTGGAGAGAACTTCGTCACGCAGCTGCGCGACCTCCTCCGCCATGGCGCTCCGGTCGTCGTCGGAAAGGGTGCCGGTGGATGCCGAGACGGCGTCTTCATAGGCCGACTGGATAACCTTGTTCAGCTCGCTCACAGACGAGTCTACCTCCGTGAGCCAGTTCTTCGCGGTTTTGACATTGTCCTGGTATCTCTCCGTGCCGCTCAGCCTGTTCCTGGCAAGAAGGCTCTTCGTAACACCGACGGGGTCGTCGGAAATGCTGTTGATCGCCTTCCCCGTTGTTTCCTGTTCGACATACTTTGAAAGCCTGTTCAAATTCCCATTGAGATCATACAGGTAGCTGTTCATCATCATATTGGTCGTGATGCGCATTTTTTTATCTCCCCGCCTGCCCGGCGGTCAGCTCAAACCGACCGTTCCGGTCCCGTTGATTAACTTCTCCAGCATCTGGTCGATCGTCGTCACGACCCTTGAGCACGCGCTGTAGACCTGTTGGTACTTGATCAGGCTGACCGCCTCCTCGTCGATGGAGACGCCGGAAACCGACTGCCGCTGGCCCTCCGTGCTCTCCAGCAGGGACTGCCTCGTGCTGAGGCTGTTCTTGCTGCTTTTGACCTCAAGGCCCAGTTGGGAGACAATGCTGTCCAGACAATCGCTGTAGCCGTTGGTACTGGCAAGCTTGGACATTTCGGTGGCAATAACGCTGTTTCCGGCATTCGTCGTCCCGGAAGTGGAGTTCAGGTCGATTTTTTCTGCTGAACCCGCTAAATTCCACACGCTTTTCAAAACCTCGTCCGACAGGGTGAAATTTCCTCCCGTTATCAGGCTGCATGAAGTGCCTAAGTCCTTGAACAGGTTAATTCCATTAACGGATTGGCCTCCGTTTTCATCGTCCGGGTACGTGTAACCCTTGTTCATGCAGGTATTGAGCGTTTGGGCGATCGTCTGCGCGAGGTCGTTCATGCGGCTTATGTAATAAGGGATTCCGCCATTGGTGGCCGTATCGCTGTCCCTGAGCAGCAGATGCGCGTTCAGTTCACCGCTGCTCACATTATCCGAATTCAAGTAAGTAGCCCCGAGCTTGAGCACATATTCGTCATCTGCCCCGTCGTACTCGGCCGTCTCGCTGGTGCCCGCCGCGGTCAGGGTATTGCTTCCGTCAATAAGGCTCTTTGTCGCGGAGGTCATCGTGCTATTATCCACGTACTGGAGCGTAACGGACGTTGTCCCGTCGCTTGCAAGGGTACAGGAAATTTTATCGGAAACGGACTTCAAAGACTTTATCAGGCTGTCCCGCTGATTCGCCTGTTCATCGGTTATGCCGCCGGACGTACCGGAGATTTCCGTGTTCAGTGCCGACAGGTTTGTGCAGAGGCTGTTGATCTCATCCGTCGCGGTGGTGATGCCGATGCTGTTGCTGCTCTCGCCGCTCACAAGCGTCTCCCCGCAGAGGCTGACATTCACCATGCCGTCGTCTGCCTCTTCATACGAAATGTCGGCATAGCCCGAAAGCTCATCGAGAAGCCTGTTGCGGGTGTCCCTGAGATCATTGGCCTTTTGGCCCGAATACTCATATTCAAATATCTGCTTGTTGAGGTCGGCGATCTGGGACGAGAGCTGGTTGATCTGCGTGGAGACTGTTTTTACGGAAGTGTTCTGGTCGTTATATAGGTCGACCATCTCGTTGTAGATCATATTGAAATTTTCGGTCATGGACAGCGCCGACTGCTGGACGGTCGTGCGCGCGGCCTCGCTTGTCGTGTCCTCCGCGAACCCGTTCAGCGCCTTGAAAAAGCTCGAAATCGACGCGGTTATGCTGGTGCTGGTATCGGTCTCATTGAAGAGGTTTTCAAGGTAGGAGAGCCCCTGCGACCGGTATTCGTCGCTGCTGAAGTCCGAATACTGGTTTCTGTACTGCTGATCCAGATAGGCGCTCCTGATCTGGTCGATGGATAAAACGGCCACGCCCTGCCCGACGTTGCTGCTGCTCGTGACCTGGCGGATCAGGTATCCCCCGCCCACGGCTTCCAGCGGCGCGGTCTTGACTTTCTGCATCGTATAGCCGTCCGTATCCGCGTTGGAGATATTCTGCCCGCTGATATTCAGCCCGATCTGCGCGGCCGTCAGGCCGGATTTCCCGATTTCCAGCCCGGAAAATGTTGAAGCCATCGTGTTACCTCATACCTGTCTGTCTATCAGCCCCGGTCGGGCGCGCGCGGCGCCGGCGCTCCCCGTGCGGTCATAGACGCCGCACGGCTGTCCGCCCCCCAGGATCGCGTCAAGCATGACGGCGGTATATTCCCTTCTCTGTTTCAGCAATTCGGCATTCGTCCTGTTGCGCGCCGCCAGCTTCTCCAGTACATCCGAAAAGTCTGCCCCCGCCCGCGTAAGCCTGTCCTTCAGGGCGGGGTCTTCCGTCCTTTCGGCCAGCGCGGAGAGGCAAAAGCGGCTTGCCTCAATATCCGCCCGCCTCGCCAGCGTTTCGGCGATCGCGCTCCGCTGCTTTTCCAACCCGCCCACTTCGGCGATCAGGTCCGTCTCTCTGCCGAGAATCTCCTGTAGCTTTTCCCGCTGGTTTCCGATGATCGCGGCCTCTTTTTCTTCCGAAGCGGAAAGCAGCCTGGAATAAATTTCCTTCTCCCGGAGGAGGGTCTCAACAAGTTCGTCGGTCGCAGACATTTTTAAAGCCCTCCCGGCGCGGCTGTCTCCCGCTCCCTATTAAGAAGCCCGGCCTGCGCCATCATATTTTGACATCGATATTCCCGCCGAGTATCCTGTCGGCGACGTCGTCGCTGCCGACCTTATAGGTACCGGCTTTCACCTGGGAAGCAATTTGGGCGATATGGTCTTTTTCCGCCGGGCTTCTGGTGTCCATGTCGTCCTTGACGGCGTTGAAAACCGAAGAAAAGCTCTTGGCGTCGACAGAGAGCTCCACCCTGTCGGATACTCCGCTCACGTTGGGCTCCGCCGGCTGCTTTGAGGCCAGTTTCTTATAGCTCTCCACCATGCCGCTATGCTGTACTGAATCAATTTTCATTTTGCTGTCTCCCCGAATCGGAAAATTTGGCGTCTAAGCGGCGTCGTTCTTAATAGTGCTGCGTATGCATTTTGTCGATTTTCCCGCCGTGCGCCGTATTCTGCCTGTCGTCGGCCTTCCCCGGCGCGGCTCTCCGCTCTCCGGTCTCGGCTTTCCATTCGTCCATGCAGCGCCTGCAAAGCCTCCCCGAGGAAATCGGGGCGCCGCAGATCGCGCAGCGCAGGTCGGCTTCCCGGTCGGAAATCTTTCTGGAAAGCCGTCCGTCCTTAAGAAAGCGCAGCACGGCTTTCTCACAGACGCCCGTGTTTTTAACGATATCCATCACGTCTATATGGCCCGGATTGTCATACAGGTATTCCCGCACCCTGACGAAATCCTCGTCAAGCTTCACGCTGCATTCCGGGCAGAGATCCTGGCCCATGCTCTGAAACAGTCTCCCGCAGAACACGCATACTTTAACGCTGAATTGGCTCATATCATTTCCTCCGCCCGGCAGGTCTTATTTCCTGATGTTGTTGGCCAGGCCCTCCATCTCGTCCGCGGTATCCAGCGCCCGGCAGGAGAGGGAAAACACCCGCTGCGCCTGCATCAGGTCGGTTATTTCATCGGAAAGCTCCACGTTGGACCCCTCCAGCGCGGCCTGGCGCACCTTAAAGCCGGTCGCCGCGGCCGCCTTTCCGGAGGCCCCGGTCTCGGCGAACCTGCTGTCGCCTGTCTTCGAAAGCCCGCCGGGATTCGAAAACTTATAAACGCCGAGTTTTACCGTCTTCCCGTCCGCCGCCGAAATGCTTCCGTCGCCGGCGGCGATGACCGCGGTTCCGTCGTCCGGCAGCTTGATTTTCTGCCCGCCGCTGTCAAGCACATACGCCCCGTCGTCCGCCGTGAGATAGCTGCCGTCGCCCTCTTTGGAAATGGAAAACGAACCGTTTCTCGTATATCGGATATTCCCGGCGGAATCCCGGAGACCGAAAAATCCGCTGCCTTGGATGGCGAAATCCAGCGCGTTTCCCGTATCGGCGACCGTGCCCTGCGTGAAATCCAAATCCGTCGAAGCCGGCATAACGCCGGTCCCCTTTGCCATATTGGCGGCCCCGCCCGCATTTTCCGGGCTTTTCATCGTGGTGTAAAAGGCGTCCCTGAAGTTCAGGCGGGAGCTCTTGTAGCCGGTCGTATTCACGTTTGAGATATTGTTGGCGATGGTGTCGATCCTGAGCTGCTGGTTGCTGATCCCGGACGCGGCTGAATAAAGAGACTGTATCATTGCGGCATCACCTCAGGCTTCCCAGATTGTTGACGGCGAGGCCCAGCGTCTCGTCCGTCATGCTGAGCACTTTTTGATTGGCCTCATAGGCGCGGTAGATTGTCATCATATCGACCATCTCATCCGCGATGTCCACGTTGGAGGACTCCTGATACCCCTGAAGGATCTGATATCCTTTCGCCGCGGCGGGGGTTCCGCCGCCGTTGGCATAATACAGATTGTCCCCCTGCTTGCGCAAGGTGCCTGTATCGGCAAAACTGACGATGCGCAGGGTCCCCGCCCGGCTGCCTCCGGCCGTTACGTTTCCTTCCGAATCCACCGAGAAGTCTTCGGAACCCACCTTGATCGGGCCGTCGCCGCCGAGAACGGAGTAGCCGTCGGACGTCACCAGATAGCCCTGCGAATCGACCTCGAAATTGCCGGCGCGCGTATAGCGCTCCCCCTGGGGCGTCTGCACGGCGAAAAAGCCGTCCCCGGAGATCGCGAGATCGCAGTTTCTGTCCGTCTGTTCGGGACTGCCGTCGGAAAAGTCGGTATAGGCCTGATTCACATACGTGCCGAAGCTGTAGGGTCCGACCTCGTTTGCCGTGCCCAGCACGTTCGGGTCCCCGGTCTCGTCCAGCATGACTTTTTCAAACGACGAGGACATGACGTCGTCTTTTTTGAAGCCGGTAGTCTGGGCGTTCACGATATTATTTGTCACGACATCCATTCTGGATCTCTGCGTCGCCATGCCGGTGGCGGCCGTATACAAACCTCTGAGCATTGTATCATCTCCGAAAAAACAATATTTCTCTATTTATATATCGTACTTTTCCGCTCTGAACTTAAACGGCCGCCGCCGTTCATATTTTGAGATCGATTCTGCCGCCTGTCGCGGCGTCCCCGTTTTCCGCCGTCTCCTGCCCGTTTTCTTCCTGCCGGCCCCCGCCGCCATCCCCGTCTTCCCCGGGAGCGGAATCCTGCCGCCGGTCTTTTTCGCCGGTGAACCGGACCTTGTCCGGCGCCTCCTGCCGTGTTACGGCGCACGCTTTCTTCCGCTCCTCGACCTGCCTCATCGTGGCGGCGTATTCCTGCATCAGCTCGCCTTTCCGGACGTCGTTCCCGGCATCCTTGGAATAGTCCGCCGTACGCTGCACCATGATCTGGGCGTCGATGCCGTTCAGCGCCATTTTCCGCACATCCTTTCCAATTTGACCGGCGCGGCCGGGAAGCGGCCGCCGTTACGGATATCAGGCCCGGTACGGCTGCAGCGACAGTTCCCGGTCTTTGTAAGTGAACGTCGTGAACCGGATCGGATTTGTAACGGTCATTTCCCCGAGTGAGATTGAGAGCCTCACGCCCGGAAAGACCGTATCCCTCACGTTGATCTCGCCAAAGGCGGAGGCCCTGGTTCTCTCCTCGATGGCGTTCAGTTCCTCTTCCTCCTCGCGGATCAGCTTTTCATGGTTGATTTTCCCCAGCACCGCGGTTTTTTTGAGATTCTGCCGCTCGTCGGAGGCGTCCGGGTTCTGGCTGAGATATCTGCAGACCTTCTCCAGTTTTTCAAGCTCGCCTCTCAGGCGGGACAGCTCCGACCGGAGGAACTGCAGCCGGGCTCTCTGGGCCGGCGCCATGCCGACGGACACTTCGGTCTTCGTGTTGCTGTCGGCGCCGATGTTCACCGCCGTTACGCTGTTCTGGGCTCTCAGGGTTCCGCCGATGAGGCTCCCGTGCTTGCCTTTGGCGTCGATGCGGTCCCCGCTTTCAGCCCGGCAGTGGATCATCGAATCGACAAGGATGCTTCCCCCGGCTCTGACGGCCGACCGCTCAAGGTATCTGGCCCTGATGTCGCCCCCCGCCTCCAGCGCGCCTTTGTCGTTGCCCTGCATACCCCCGCGCAGTACGATATCCCCTCCGGCGCTGAGCCTGGCCGTGCCCACGGACCCGTGCACGTCGATATTGCGCGACGCTTTGACGCTCAGGTCCGAAATGACGTTGCCCAGGATCACGACGTCCCCGTCGAAGTCGATATTCCCCACCGACAGGTCCGCGTCTCCCCTGATGGTGTAGCAGTCTGAAACGGTCAGCGCGTTGTTTGTAAAGTCTACCCTGCCGTTGATCTTTGAAAAAGCGGTGAGCCGCGCTTCGTCCCAGACGATGTTTTTCCCGCCCGGAAGCCTTACGTCCCGCCCCTTTGCGGGCCTGAGCTCCCTTCCCCGGACGGTATATCCCGGCGTGCCGACGGTGGCGGGCTTTTTCTCCACCAGCTTCTGCCCCGCTTCCACGGACGTGTAAAGGTCCAGCTCCCTGTAATCCACTTTCCCGTCCTCGTCGACAGCCGGCTTGCCCGAGTGCTCGCGGCGGAAATGGAAGATCAGCTCGGCGTCCTCTCCGTCCTGCGGCGGGGTCCCCCGCGCAAAGCGGACCGGAGTATCGTATAATTCCCCGTCCACGGTCCTCCGGATTGCGGCGTGATCGACGCCGTAGGTCACGCCGGACGAGGCGATTTCGGCTTCGGCCCGCTCCACGGTCATTTTCCTGCCGCCGCTGCCGGGAGCCCTCAGCTCAAGGAAAGCCTCCGTCTCATCCGCCGGTATCGTCACGCGCAGCTCCGCGTCGAGCGGGGCGGCGTCCCCGCCGGCGGTCTTTTCGTTGGGCGGCCGTGCCTCTGTCTGTTTTTCCTTTTCCATGCTTCTCACTCCCCCGTTCAGGACAGGGCCTTTTTCATTTTTTCTCCGACGGTGACCAGAATTTTGGAATGGATCTGGGATACCCGCGATTCCGTGACCTGCAAGACGCCGGCAATTTCCTTCAGCGTCATTCCCTCGTAATAATACAGCGTGATCACCAGTCGTTCCTTTTCCGGGAGCTGCCCGATGATTTCAGTCAGTATCCGGTGGACTTCCTTGTTTTGCAGGATCTCCTCCGGGTTGTCCCTGCCGCCGTCGGACGCGCATTCGATATAGTCGGCGCCGTTGACGATATCCTCGAAATACAGCAGGTTGAACATGTGCGCTTTTTCAAGGATTTTCCGGGCTTCGCCCACCGACATGTTCATGTAATCGGCGATCTCCTTGTCCGTCGGGCAGCGCCGGAGGTCACTTTCCAGCGTCTCGATCGCCTCGTTAATCCCGTTGATTTTTTTCCTCAGGCTTGACGGCGCCCAGTCCTGTTTTCTCAGGTAATCCAGGATTTCCCCTCGGATGCGGGTGGAGGCGTAGGTTTCGAACTTCACCCCATAATTGATATCGTACTTATCCACCGCGTCGATAAGCCCGATAACGCCGCAGCTGATCAGGTCGTCGCTTTCACTGTATTCCCTGTACTTCGGCATCAGCCTTCTCACGGTGCTTTTAACCAGCGGAATATAGTGGCTCAGTATCTGATTTTTTACTTCGGGGTCCCTGTCCGCGGAATAGCTCCGCCAGAGCGCCTCTATATCTGTCTTTGTATCCGCTACCATATTCACTCCATATCCACCGTCTGAATAAAGCCGGCGGGCGTCATTCATTGCTTTTCTTTCGCTGACTGAAAACGACGAATTTCAGGAGAAGGTCCCTGCTCTTTCCCGGGCAGTCCGCGAAATGCACCGCCGCCTTCTGCTTTCCGTCTTCGGCTGCCTCCACTCTTGTCACCCGGGCCTTTATGCCCTCCAGTTTCCTGCTCATGCCGAACCGATCAAGGCTGATGTCGCAGTCGATGGTATCGCCGGCCTCCAGCAAGCCGCCGGAGAGGAGCAGCATCCCGTCCTCGCTGATATTCAGCGCCTTTGTCTCGTAGGTCGGCGTTTCCTCGGTCTCTCCGCCGCCGGTTTTTCTTACCGTCACGTCCAGCATGACGTTGGTCCTGTAGCTTTTTCTCCGCTGTACCCTTTTCGGCTCGTCGACGGCGGTGACTCTGGCGAGCGGGATATTGTCGCTCAGGTCCGTTCCGTCCACGCGGACACGGAAAATCAGGATCCCGTTTTTGGCGGTGACGCTCATGGGATAGACCCGGCCCTTCTTCAGGGAAACCGTCGCAAGCCCGTTTTGGGGAAGCGCGATGTAGAAGCCGCCGTCATCCGCGGCCTTTTCGACGAGGGTGCCATAGCTGCCGCCGTTCACCGTGATCCTGGCGCGGTCGCCGATTTTCAGCAGTTTGTTGATGTCCATAAAATTCTTTCCATCCAAAATGTTGTGGGTGCGCGTCGGATTCCGTTCAGGCGCGGATCACGCTGCCGGAGCGCACCTCCACGTCCTGCTCGATCTCGTTATAAGAAAGGACCGGAAGGTCGGGGATGATCTGCTCCGCGATCCTTCTGAACCTTCTGCGAACCAGCGGGGAGGTCAGGACGATCGGCGTTTTTCCGCTCTCGGTCAGCTTCTCGACCGCCTCCCTGAGGTTCGTGACGATGGTCTGCATCTGGGTCGGGTCGATGGCCGGGTGCGCGCCGGGATCGTTTGGTTTGGACCGCTCGGTAATCAGCTGTTCCAGCTTCGGGTCCAGCGTAATCACCGTCGCCTCCTTGCCCTGCACGAAGCGCCTTGTGATCACCCGTTTCAGGCTTTGCCGCACGTATTCCGTCAGCAGGTCGGTGTCTTTTGTGAGGCCGCCGTAATCCGCAAGCGTTTCAAGGATCGTCGCCATGTCCCGTATCGGCACGTTCTCCCGGAGGAGGTTCACCAGGATTTTCTGTATTTCTCCCAGGGAGAACAGCTTTGGAACCACTTCGTCCACCAGCGCGGGCTGCTGGCTCTTCAGATTGTCGATCAGCGTCTGCACCTGCTGCCGGTCCATGATTTCACAGCTGTATTTCTTAATCAGTTCGGTCAGATGCGTGGCGATAACGGAAGGGGGGTCAAAGGTCGTATATCCCAGAAGTTCCGCCCTTTCGCGCAGGTTTTTGTTGATCCAGAGCGCCGGCATCCCAAAGGCCGGATCGACGGTTTCGATCCCCGATATGGTCTCCTTCGCCCCGGCGCTGTTGATGGCAAGCACTTGGTCGGCCATCACGCTGCCCCTGGCGACCTCCATCCCCTTGATTTTCAGCACATACTCGCTGGAACCGAGCTGTACGTTGTCCCTGAGCCGGATCGACGGGACGATGATGCCCATTTCCAGTGCGCACTGCCTGCGGATCATGACGATGCGCTCCAGCAGGTCCCCGCCCAGGTTCGTATCGACCATGGGGATGATCCCGTATCCGAATTCAAGCTCGATGGGTTCCACCGTCAATAAGCTCACGATATTTTCCGGTTTTCGTTTTTCCGCGGCGGCGGTGGCGGCCTCCGTGCTCTTCCCCTGGCTTTCCGCTTTCTTTTGCTTGCTGACGGTGTTATAGCCGACGGCCGCAAGCACCGCCGCGAGCACCAGCATGGGCGGCTTCGGAAGGCCGGGGATGAGGCTCATGAGCGCGAGGATGGCGCCGGCGCCGATCATGACGTACGGTTTGCCCAGCAGCTGCGCCGCGACATTCACGCCGAAGCTGCTTTCCGACGCCGCGCGGGTCACGACGATGCCCGTGGAGGTTGACACCAGCAGCGCCGGAATCTGGCTGACAAGTCCGTCGCCCACGGTGGCCAGCGTGTACACGCTGATGGCCTGGGAAAATGCCATCCCGTCCATCGCCACGCCGATGATAAGCCCGCCGATGATATTGATCAGCGTGATGACGATGCCGACGATGGCGTCGCCCTTGATGAATTTGCTGGCGCCGTCCATAGCGCCGTAAAAATCGGCTTCCCGCTGGATGTCGAGCCGTCTTTTCCGGGCGGTCGCCTCGTCGACGGCCCCCGTGTTCAGGTCCGCGTCGATGGCCATCTGCTTTCCGGGCATGGCGTCCAGCGTAAACCGGGCCGCGACCTCCGCGACGCGCTCGGCGCCCTTGGTGATCACGATGAACTGAATCGCGATGATAATCAGGAACACGATCACGCCGACGACGAGATTGCTTCCGATCACAAAGCTGCCGAAGGTGGAGATCACCTGTCCGGCGTTGCCGCCGTTGCCGAGGATGAGCTTTGTGGACGCCACGTTGAGCGCGAGCCTGTAAAGCGTGATAATCAGGAGGAGCGTCGGCAGGATGGAAAATTCCAGGGGCTCCTTGATGTAAAGCGTGACCAGCAGGATAAAAATGGACATCGTGATATTGATGATCAGGAGGATGTCGAGGACGGCCGGGCTGAGCGGAATAATAATCAGCATGACGACCGCCAGGACAATGCCGCCTATGAAAATATCGGCCGCTTTCATCTGCTCCCGCTCCTAACCCTGTTTTTCATCCTGTAAACGTACGCCAGTATCTCCGCAACCGCCTGGTACAGCTCCCGCGGTATTTCATCCCCGATCTCGCAGCTCCGGTAAAGGGCCCGCGCCACCGGCCTGTTTTCCACGATCTCGATTTTGCATTCCTTCGCTCTCTCCTTGATTTTCTGCGCCAGAAAATCCGTGCCCTTGGCCAGCACCAGCGGCGCGCCGTCCTCGTTCTCCCTGTACCGTATCGCGACGGCGTAATGCGTGGGGTTCGTGATAACCACGTCGGCTTCCTGCACCTGCCGCATCATGCGCATCCTGCTGACCTGGCGCTGCCTGCGCCGGATCGCGCTTTTGATCTGCGGGTCGCCTTCCATCTGCTTGTACTCTTCCCTGACCTCCTGCTTGGTCATCATCAGGTCCTTCTCATATCTCCACCGCTGGTAGAGATAATCCACGCCCGCGATAGCGGCAAGCACGCCGCCCATCTTCAGCGCGATTCTCAGCGCGATCTTCATAAAGCCTGAAAAAGCGTCGCCCACGCCCTCGTTCATCAGGGCGGGAAAGCCCTTCATCGCGCCGAGATATTCGGAATAGGTGAAATAGCACAGGAAGACGACCTTCAGCATCGCTTTGACAAACTCCGCCATCGTGCGGCCGGAAAAAATCCTTTTGAAGCCCTCGATGGGATTGATCCTGCTGAATTTCGGCGCCAGCGCCTTCGTGCTGAAAACGAATCCCGTCTGCAGCACGTCCGCCAGGATACCGCACAGCAGCGCGATCACCAGGACCGGCCACAGGATTCTCAGCCCGTCCAAAAGGGATTGGGCATACGCGCGCATCACCGTGTTGGCGTCGACCGACACCGATCCGGACACGACGCGGTCCGCCGAAAGGTCGTTGCCCAGCACCGCCGACAGATCGGCAAGGAAGCGGTCCCAGGCGATGTACAGGAAGCCGGTCAGCGTGACGATGGAAAGCGCCGTGCCGATCTCCCTGCTCTTGACGACCTGGCCTTCCTCTCTCGCCTTTTCCTTCTTCTTTTTGGACGCTTTTTCAGTTTTTTCGCCGCTGTCCTGACTGCTCAAGCCGACGCTCCGATCGTACTGAACGCGTTTTCCACGGCGCTGAACATCTGGGAAAAGATCGTCCTGCTGAAGTCCGCGAAAAACGGGACCAGCGCCGCGAATACCGCGAGGCCCACGAAGAGCTTGACCGGAATGCCGATCACGAACATGTTGATCTGGGGCACCGAACGTATCAGCACGCCCATGGCGATTTCCATCGCGATGCCGGCGGCCAGGAGCGGCATGGCGACCATGACCGCGAGGACGCAGGACAGCGAAAACGCCTCCCAGATGGCCATGACGATATTGGTGCCCACGACGACATGGCCGATCGGGACCTTCTCAATCGTCGAGTAGAGGATGGCGATGATCTTGAGATGCCCGTTGACGCCGTAAAAGAGGATCAGCAGGACGAGATTCAGCAGATTGCCCACGACGGGCACCTGGGAATTGTTCTGGATATCGTACACGCTGACGATGCCAAAGCCTATCTGCATATCCATGAGCTGCCCGGCGGAATAGACAAGGTCGAAAAACACGGTCATGATAAAGCCCATCGCCGCGCCGAACAGGAGCTCTTTCGCGCACATCAGGAAATACCCGGGCAGCGACGCGGCGCCGGTCCAGTTCTCCGGAAAGGGGAAGGCGGAGAGGAACAGCCAGGTCAGGGCCAGGCAAAACGAGACCTTGACGATTTTGGGAACATTTTTGCGCCCGAAGATGGGGGATGGGATCAGGATTCCGCTCACCCGCAAAAACAGCAGCAGCGAGTAATCGAAGTGATTGCCGATTTGATTGATTAGCTCCGTCATCGCGCCCTCCGTTTCCGCTGCGGCGTCCGATCCGCGTGTATTTTCCGCCGCCGGCGCTCAGCCGACGCAGGAAAGAATGGACTGGTACAGGTCCCGGGTGAAATCGGTCAGGTTTCCCAGAATCCAGCCGCCGAACAAAAGGATGGCCAGCAGTATCCCGACAAGCTTGGGGACAAAAGAAATCGTCTGTTCGTTGATCTGGGTGGTCGCCTGAAAAATGGACACGATAAGACCGATCACGATGGCGATCAGCAGCATGGGCGCGGAACATTTCAACGTTGTGAGCACCGCGTTTTTCATCACGGTGACCACCTCGGCCTGAGTAATCATATTATGCAGCTCCTTTCGGCAAAGCCTTGCGTCTCTAGACAAAACTCTTGATCAGCGTCCCCAGCGTCAATTGCCAGCCGTTCACGAGGACGAAAAGCAGAACTTTGAACGGCAGCGATATCATGGCGGGCGGAAGCATCATCATTCCCATCGACATCAGCGTGCTCGCCACCACCATATCGATTACGATAAACGGGATGTAGATGAAGAAACCGATCTGGAACGCTCTTTTCAGCTCGCTGGTCAGGAAAGAGGGGATCACGACCCTGGTGGGGATCTGCGACACGTCGTCGGCTTTTTCGATGTGATCCAGCTTCGCGAAAAAGCTCAGGTCGTCCTTATACGTCTGCTCCAGCATGAACCCGCGGATCGGCACCATGGCCTTCTGGGCGAACTCCTCGGTGGTGATCTGTCCCTCCGAATACGGCACATACGCGGTGTCGTTGACCTGCGTGATGACCGGGTGCATGATAAAAAACGTCAAAAAAAGCGCCAGTCCTATCAGCACCTGGTTTGGCGGCACGTTCTGCATGCCGATGGCGTTTTTGGTAAAGGAAAGCACGATGATGATCCGCGTGAAGCTGGTCATGCAGATCAGCAGCGTGGGAATCAGCATGATCGCGGTCAGCAGGATCACGATATGCAGCGTATCGGTGTTGCTGCCGAATATTTTATTGATCGTATCCCCGGTGTCGGCCATCGCCCCCGCCGATATCGCAAATCCGATGCAGACGGTCAGACAGACCGTCGCAAGGATCTTAAAAGTACGGCTCAATCCCTTCTCCTCCCCTTCGCCATGCTGCCGCGCCCTCCGCGGCCAAACCCGGA
>Ga0183096_1002135_pt1 | contig 14290 bp, 15 predicted proteins | sample Biomet5_FD_127791 | JGI IMG/M metagenome (GOLD analysis project Ga0183096, IMG submission 127791) | Microbial communities from bioreactor (seeded with sewage sludge) at LBNL, California, USA - Biofuel metagenome 5 (version 2) (version 3) | ecosystem: Engineered > Bioreactor > Anaerobic >... | reverse complement strand
CCGCCGACGTAGTAGGGCAAACCGCACGCGCCGTAGGAAAGAAAGCTGCCGCGCTCGTACACGGCGATGTCCGCGTCCGGCTTTTCCCGCTTCAGTTTGGAAGCGGCGCTCATTCCGGCGGCCACGCCGCCCAGCACGATTGCTTTCATATATATATCCTCACGTACGTTTTTTTGGATGCTTATCCGTTAAGACCCTGCAGGCGCTTGAGCACCGCTTGCGTAATGGCCTGCACGTCCACTTCGCTTTGCGCGGGGTTGGCCGCGCAGCCACAGCCCTTGCCCGTCAGGGGGCTGTCGTTTGCGGGGGAGTTGCCCGCGATCACATCCTCCAGGTTGGTGGGCTTGGCCGAGCAGGGCGGCACGCCGCCGGAGGTGATGCCCAGCTTGTTGCGGATGGCAATCAGCTCGCCCACCTGCTCGCAGCTGAGCACATTCGCTTTGCCGATGATGTTGCCGGTGTACATCAGCACCATCGCGTAATGCTCGGTGGATTCCAGCCGGTACCACGCGTCCATGAGCGTGGGGCCCCACGCTACCGCGCCGTGGTTAGCCAGCAGCAGGGCGTTGTAATCCTTGGCGTAAGGGGCGATGGAATCCGGAATGCCCTGCGAGCCGGGCGCTTCATAATGTACACAGGGCACGGTGCCCAGGTTGACCAGCGCCTCGGGATAAATGGCGCGATCAAGCCCGATGCCCGCAATGGCAAAGGAGGTGCTGATCGGCGGGTGCGCGTGGCAAACGCCGCGGGCTTCGGGGTTTTCCTGATAAATGCGCAGGTGCATTTTTACTTCGCTGGAAGGGCCGCGTTCACCTTGTGAAAGCACGGTGCCATCCATGCGCATTTTCACCATATCCTCCTCGGCCATAAAACCTTTGGATACGCCGGTGGGGGTGGTCCAGAGGATGTCGTCGGCCACTTTGCAGCTGATGTTGCCGTCATTGGCGGCCACAAAGTTTTTCGCGTACATCCGCTTCCCGATTTCAACGATCAGTTTTTTCGCTTCGGCGTCCGTGGGGTACCTGAGAGTGTTCGGCATGTTTTCACCCACATATCTTCCTTTAGTAATGTGCTTACGTTGCGGGGCATATTCGGCTCTGTTTAGTCGAAAACACGTTCAGTAAACCACGCTCTCATTATAGTGAACGGATGGAAAGTTGTCAACTGTATCTTTCCATAAATGGCATACTAAACTGAGCTAAAACTAAACAAAGCATTTCAGAAAAACGACGAAAAGCTATATAAATAAAGGGATACACGGTAATTTACACACCGTTGCAAATGACTAAAAATATTTGAAATTTTCACTTGCCTTTCAGTTGGAATGGTGCTATACTGATCGCAACAAGGGGTAGGGTTATTGAATGCCCCCCAATGAATTTAATAGGAGGTTTACCATGAAAAAGATTCTCGCTCTGGCTCTGGCGCTCACGATGGTGTTCGCATTGATCACCACTTCCACGGCTGAAGCCGCGAACCCCGTGACGGGCAAGAAGGTCGCCTACATTATGCAGCTGACTTCCGCCACTATCTTCCAGATGTGGAAGGATTCCTGCGCCGACCTGTGCGCCAAACTCGGCGTGCAGTTTGACTTCTTCTTCTGCGATAACGACATCAACAAATGGCAGGATACCATCTCCAGCTGCGCCGCCGCCGGTTATGACGGCCTGCTTGTAAGCCATGGCAACAAGGATGGCAGCTACGTGTTCCTCAAGGGGATCACCGAGCAGTATCCTAACATGAAGCTCGTGTGCTTCGACACCCAGTTCTACGCGGACGGCCAGGCGCAGAAGCTGCCCGGCGTCACCCAGCTGTTCCAACAGGACAAGAGCCTTGTAACCGTTTTGCTTGATAAGTTCATCAAGGATTTCGGCGAAGGCGTGCGTCTGGTCAAAGTATGGCGTGGCCCCAACTACAACAGCCCGTTCGATCGTCGCGAAGTCGGCTGGCAAGAGTATGAAGCTGCCGGCAAAATCAAGACCGTTGGCGAAATCCAGCCCCTGCAGGATACCCCCGACTCCGCTAACGCCGTATCGGCCGCTTATCTCCAGGGCTTGAACCGCGCGGACGTGGACGGCGTAGTCGTGTATTACGATGCGTACGGCCAGGGCGTGTACAACGCCATCGTGGAAAATGACAACTTCAACGGCAAAGTCGGCGCTGCGCTGCCGATGGGCTCCGTGGATATCGACCCCGTTGACGTGACCAACATGCTTACCCACCCGGAAATCTGGACTGCCGCCGGCACCACCGACTGGACGCTCAACGGCGAAATCGCAATGCGTCTGCTGCTGCTGGAACTGGCCAACCAGTATGACAAGATCTACGATCCCGCTACTGGCAAGACCGGTGTGGACGTGGTTGAAGTTCCCGGCTCCGCGATCCTCGCGACCAGCCTGAAGCCCGATTCCACCGTGGAAAACCTTGGCACTGTGGCGCCCGACACCTACGGCAACCTCTCCTATCTGTCCATTGCCGATTGGATGCCCGCCAACCTGATCCACTAAGCCATAGCACACCTAACGCTATCTGAGCAATGTTTTGACAAGGAGGCGTCGGAGTCTTTGCTCCGACGCTTCCTTCTTAAAGCGTACTGCTCCTTTATATGAGAAGAGGGAAATTTATGGATAAGCTTACGCTTGGCACAAGAAACGTTTCCATTGAATTTCCCGGCGTGAAGGCGCTGACAAACGTGAATTTCGAGGTCAGCACCGGCGAGATCCGAGCGGTTGTCGGCGCCAACGGAGCCGGGAAATCCACCCTGATGAAGATACTTGCAGGCGCCAACCCCGACTATACGGGCGAAGTGTACCTGAATGATAAAGTCATTGACCTGCGCACCACGATGTCCGCTAAAAAGCACGGCATCCAGATCGTGTATCAGGAGGTCGATACCGCGCTTGTACCCACGCTGTCCGTGGCGGAGAACGTCATGCTCAGCAATATGGTTATGGATTCCCGCAACCCCATGATCAACTGGCCCCGCACCCGCCGCGAGGCGCGTGAAATTCTGGAGCGCCTGCACATCAACGTAAGCGTACGCAAGCTGGTACAAAACCTGACCCTGGCACAAAAACAGATGGTGCTTATCGCCAAAGCCATCGCCTCGAAGTGCAGTTTTCTGATCCTTGATGAACCCACCGCCCCTTTAAGCGACACGGAAACGGCGGAACTGTTCCGGTTGGTCAAGCACCTGCAGGCGACGGAAAATATCGCGATCATCTTTATCTCCCACCGCATCAACGAAGTGTTGCAGATTTGTGAAAAGTACACCGTCATGCGCAACGGCGAGATTGTCGATACCTCCCCCATTAACGCCAACACCACCACCAAAGAAATTGTGGAAAAGATGCTCGGCCGCACCTTTGAAGAGCTTTTCACCAAGGAGCCGGTTCCCGTCGGCGATAAGGTATTTGAAGTGTCGCACCTCTCCGGCGCGGACGGCAAGGTGAACGACGTATCCTTCTACGTTCGCAAGGGCGAAATCGTAGGCATCGCGGGACTCGTGGGCGCGGGCAAATCGGAGCTATGCAAAACCATATTCGGCGCGTACAAGAAAACCGCCGGCACCGTTACCCTGTATGGGAAAGAAATAAAAATCAACATCCCTACCGACGCCGTGAAGCACCGCCTCGCCCTTGTGCCCGAGGAACGCCGCAAGGAAGGCGTGCTGGTAAACGAGAACGTTACATTTAACCTGTCCGCGGTCTGCATGGACAAGTTTTGCAAGTTTTCGTTTATCAACAGGCGCAAGGCGGACGCCAACGCGCGCCACTATGTGAAGGATCTGGGCATCGCAACCCCCACCATTAAGCAATACGTTAAAAACCTGTCCGGCGGCAACCAGCAAAAAGTGGTCGTGGGCAAGTGGCTGGCGGCGGATTGCGACGTATACATCTTCGACGAGCCCACCAAGGGTGTGGACGTTGGCGCAAAGAAGGATATCTTCCGGTTGATCAACGAAATTACCAGGCAGGGCAACAGCGTAATTTACGCCTCCTGCGAAAACGGCGAACTGCTTTCCATTTCCGATCGCCTGTACGTGCTGTACGATGGGTGCGTGATGGCTGAGCTGGAAACCGCTAAGACCAACGAAGACGAGATTATGCACTACGCCGTTGGCAGCCAAACCCAATATGCCTGATTCCGGAATTGATATTGAAACAACGGGAGGAAATCCACCATGCAAGCAACGCTGGGTACTATTTCGAGAAGGACGGAAAACGGTAAGAAAGTGTTCCGCTTCCTGCTGAACTGGGCAGCCATCATCACGCTCGCGCTTTGTTTTGTGATCTTCACTCTGATTAAGGGCAGCAGCTTCATGTCGCAGAACAACATGATCAACATTCTGCGCGCCATGTCGATCACTACCGTTTTCGGTATCGCCGCTACGGTGACGATGGCGCCGGACGGGTTTGATATGTCGGCCTGCACGCTGGCCAGCTGCTCCTCCTACGTATTTGTGAGCATGTACCTGTGGTACGGCTTGCCTGTGTGGGCCTGCGTCCTTGTGACCATCGTGGTTACGCTGCTGATGTATCAGCTCACGATGTTCCTGATCCTCGTTTGCAAAATCCCGGATATGCTGGCAACGGTAGCGCTGATGTTTGTGCATCAGGGGTTGGGGCAGTGGTACATCGGCGGCGGTGCGGTTTCCACCGGCATGCGCCTGCCCAATGGCGCGGCTCCCGCGCGTACCGCGCTGGAGGATTCCTTCTCCGCTATCGGCCGCGCGCCGTGGATTATCATCATCATGCTGGCCTGCGTGCTGGCCGCCTATATCTTCCTGGAATACACCAAGCACGGCCGCTTTATCTACGCTATGGGCGGCAACAAGCAGGCGGCGAAGCTGTCCGGTATCAACGTGAAGGGCTACCGCTATCTGGCGGGCATGATCACCGCTGTGTTTATCGCCATCGGCGGCATGCTGGTCGCTTCGCGCGGCAGCTCCGCACAGGTTATGGGCGCGGATAACTACCTGATGCAGGCAATGGCGGCGGTGTTTGTGGGCCGCTCGGTCGGCGGCGCTGAAAAACCCAACGCGCTTGGTACGCTGGTAGGCGCGATGCTGGTTTCCACCCTGGAAAACGGCCTGACCATCTGCGCGGTTTCCTACTACGTGCTGCCCGCCGTCAAGGGCGCGGTGCTTGCGCTGGCGCTGATCGCGGCTTACGCGGGCAAAAAGGAACAGTAAGCGGGATTTATTTTGCGGGGCGCTGCCCTCTGCCTGCGGCCGGTTGCCGCGGCGGGATCGCACACCCATGCTGCCGGGTTCGGGTCTGATGCCCGCGCCCCGGCGATCCACAGGGGAACCACGCCGCGTCACAGGCGCAGCGTAACCGGGTTTCAGGGCTTTATGCCTGCCGAATGAAAACGCGCGGCTCCGATGGAACAATCATCGGAGCCGCGCGTATGAATGACAAGTTCTTCTTTGAGGTTCGCAAACTGAGCGACAAATACCAGAAAGCCGCGAACCTTGAGGAAATTTTGAAGGCATTGCCCGACGATGAATACGACTTGCTTCTGCTGGAACTGCCCGCGGGCGTTGCGCAGCTGAAGCGTGAGCATTTCATATCCAACCTGTTCAACAGCCAGAACGTACCACAGTTTGCGAAGCTGTTTGACGATACGATGCGTGATATGGCATCGCTGAATGCGGATATCTTCTCCGTTGGCACGGCCGGTGGTGAGAAAGTCAAGCTGTTCAGCGGCATCAGTCAGTACATCGTGGAGGAGACTAAGCGCGACGGTTTCTGCCGTGCCATTGTTAATAAGCTGTTTCAATGCAACTTCGGCGAGATCTTCAATGAGAAATACGACTTCTTCGCTACGATCTTTGAGTACCTGATCAAGGACTACAACAAGGATGGTGGCGGCAAATATGCTGAGTATTACACTCCCCACGCCGTGGCAAGGATCATGTCCGAGATACTGGTCGTCGGCGAAGTGTCTAATGCCAAGTGCTATGACCCTGGTGCAGGAACCGGCTCCCTGTTAATGAGCCTTGCACATCAGATCGGCGAAGATCGTTGTACCATCTTCTCGCAGGACATCAGCCAGAAGTCATCCACACTCCTGCGCATGAACCTTATCCTTAATAACCTTGCCCACTCCCTGCTGAACGTTGTACAGGGAAACACCATGACCGAGCCATACCACCTGCTGCACAAAACACCTAAGGAAGGCTTTGACTACATCGTCAGCAATCCGCCGTTTAAGCTGGACTTCTCTGACTGGCGCGACAGCGTGGATGCTAACAAACAATCCGCTGTGGAGGACGAAAGCGAAACCGCCAAGGCGTTCAAGAAACGCTTCTTTGCCGGTGTACCGAACATCCCCAAAAAGGACAAGGACAAGATGGAGATATACCTCTTGTTCCTGCAACACATCATTTCCTCCCTCTCCGCCAAGGGCAAAGCCGCCGTGGTCGTGCCGACAGGTTTCCTTACAGCGGGTAAGGGCAAGGCAACTAACATCGCCAACAAGATTCGTATGCAACTTGTTGACAAGGGATGGCTTCGTGCTGTCGTATCCATGCCCAGTAACATCTTCGCAACCACAGGAACAAACGTGTCCATCATCTTCATCGACAAAGGTAACGCATCCGGTAAAGTGGTATTAGTCGATGCTTCTACCCTTGGGACTAAAATCAAAGATGGGAAGAACCAGAAAACGTTGCTGTCTGAAGATGAGGAACAGCGGATAATTGACACAGTCAACGGCGCACAAGATAACGATGAGTTTAGCGTGGTAAAAACATTCGCTGACCTTAAGGCTGGCAAATACTCGTTCAATCCCGGAAGTTACTTTGATATCCAGGTTGTTTATAGCCCGATAACGGATGAAGAGTTTCAAGCGCACATCACAAGTTTTGAAACACGGTTTGGAGAGCTAATGAAAGAAAGCCGTGATACCAATGATGCGATTTTTAAGGCACTGAGGAGTCTGCGATATGAGAGTAAATAATGAACTGCGGTTTCCGTTAACCGATCCGTTGAATGCTGCCGATACGGAGCAGCAGACCTATGGATGCCGCCATTCAAATCCAGAGATATGCAACGCTTGCTTTTTAGAAGATGTGTGTGCGTTTTCATCGTCTGACAACATCTGCAAAAGACCGTCAAAATCATGGAAACGGTATTATTACAAACTGCTTGAGGAGAAAACTGATGGCAAAGACAGTTGACCTGAACAGTCTATGTTCCGATGTCATCGATTGCCCTCACTCAACTCCAGTTTGGCAGAATGAAGGCGTTTATGTCGTTCGGAATTTCAACATCAAGCATGGAGAACTTGATTTTTCCGAAGCTTCGTATGTGGACGAAGAAACATACAAGACACGGACACAAAGGGCTGTTCCCGAGGAGGGAGACCTCATCATCTCGAGGGAAGCTCCAATGGGCGATGTTTGTATTATTCCGCATGGGATAAAGTGTTGCTTAGGGCAGCGGGTCGTCTTGCTCAAAGTAAACAAGGACATCTGCAACCCGTCATTCCTTGTGTTTGCCATCCTTTCGGATTATGTACAAAAGCAGATTTCTGTTGTAGACAAGACAGGATCAATCGTCAGTAACCTGAATATTCCAGACCTCAAAAGCCTCAATATCCCGTCTTTCTCCAAACCTGAACAGGATAGCATTGCATCCGTATTATCGAGCATCACAAAAAAGATCAGGTTGAACAATCAGACCATCACCCTGCTCGAGCGAACTGCAAAGCTCCTCTACGATTACTGGTTCGTTCAGTTCGACTTCCCCAACGCCGAGGGCAAACCCTACCGTACCAGCGGCGGGGAGATGGTTTATGATGAACAGTTGATGCGAGATGTGCCGAAGGGGTGGAAATACAAATCGATAGAGGATTGCACAGAACAGATTCGTACCGGTTTAAATCCAAGGCAGAATTTTGTGCTTGGCAAAGGTTCCAATCGCTATATAACCATCAAGAACATCGAAAACGGAAGCATCGACTTCAGCAAATGCGATTATGTGGATGACGATGCCATTTTCAAAATTCATAGGCGTTCTGCCATCTCTGTTGGCGACATACTCTTCACAAGTATAGAACCCGTTGGTCGACTATATCGTATCTGGGAACAGCCGCAAGACTGGGACATCAATGAATCCGTTTTCTCGATTAGAACAGCGACCGACGTGGTGTCAACGGACTACCTATATGCAACGATGAACAGCGACTATTTCCGAGCGACCTCCTTTACGTTGAAAACGGGTAGTGTTCAAAAAGGTATACGGATTGGAGACCTCCAGTCGATCAGGATTGCATTGCCGCCTGATCCAATAATGGAGCAGTTCTCAGAAAAAGTTCAGCCATTGTACCAAAAAATGTGGAGAGTCGAAAAGGAGAACGCTGAACTCACCGCACTCCGCGACTTCCTTCTGCCTCTGCTGATGAACGGGCAGGTGCGGGTTTGCAAGCGAGGCTGACAAACGAATGTTTCCACTAACTAAGGAAAGATGGTGGGTTGATGAGCCGATCATCGCATTTTGCAAAGAACCGACTGGTTGCTTTCTTTCATTGGAAACACTGGAAAGCGGCACTTGAAGTGTTCGTTTCGATTTCGACGATTATATCCATGCTGCTGGTTTATTTGACTTTGCGTGAGATGCAAATCGCACGAGATAACGCTTATGCTCCATGTCTGATAATTGAGGATAGCAAAGTCAATATTAGGTGGGATGGTTCAGAGTCAGCAGCGCTAACCAAAGATGAGAAAAACCCACTAATGTCTGAAGGTGAAACAGAAAACCCTCTTTTTGTGCCATTCCATGTAAAGAATATCGGCGTTGGCATTGCAAGGAATGTGCATATGGAAATCAATGTCGAAAATACCATGAGCGGATGGGTGGATCTCCTTAACAAGGAACTGGTCAACAAATCAGGTGTATACCCATACAAGCTCAAGAATGACAGCGGTGTGCTTTACTTCGATAACGGAAGTCATCCAGTAGGATCAAACCCAATAATGGTCGACGAAAAGCTGTATCTGATGGCAAATGCTGCAGATGATCTACAATGCGCATTTTCCCCATTGATGGTTTTGTGCATAAATGAGTTTATTATTAATTGGAAAGACGAGCTGCTTTCTGCAAATCCAATCAGGGTTTATATTACCTACCAGGATGTTCAAGGCAAGAACCTAAGCACAGAGCTCTTTTTATATGTTGATATAGACTTTTTATCACGTGAAGCTGATGGAAGCGGATATGCAACATATACAATTAGGGCAAAATAGTCATTCGGCATTTGCACGCGGGTACTCGTCGTCCTCCACGATTCCTCCTGCCACTACAGATGTATGGGCAGTTGTGGATTAGCAGGTAAGCAGGCAAACGCAGGCTTCTACATATACGATGGGGAGGAGGTGTCATCATGCCAAGAGCAAACGCATTAATTAACAAAGAAACGCTGGCGTATATATGTATGCATATAGGCGTTACAAAACACTTTCTTGCCCAGCGCACGCATTTCTCAGAGGAGACAATTGCAAAGTGGCTGACCGCTGATGATGCCGCCGTTCCAACCATCAATCAGGCAAAAACACTGGCGAAAGCACTCCGAGTGCCGTTTGCTGGGCTGTATATGAACAAGGAACACATCAACTTCAAACACTTGCCCAATCTACACAGCTTGCGGACGATGCCGGATGGCATCGCCATTGATGATAGCGCACTAAATCTTGCAATTGTCGATCTTATACGCGCCCGAGACTTGCTGTACTCATCGGAGGAAGAACTCGGATTGACGAAAATCCCCTTTACTTTGCCGGCGACTCCGGACTCCGCATCCCCTGTCGAGTACGCAAGAGCTGTCCGCTCTTTTTGCGGGCTTGAACTTAGCGCGCAGTACAAATCCACATCTGCTCGCCAGTTTTATCTATACGTCCGGCAGAAACTCGAAAGCAAGGGGATCTTCGTTCACTGCTTTACGGGCGTTGAGGTGGAAGCTGTACGTGGTATCGCAATCTTTGATGAGACAAACCCCATCATCGGGATCAACGACGATGATCGTTACCCTGCCAAGACATTCTCCATTATCCATGAGTTGGTGCATATTCTCAAACGCCAGTCTACACTTTGTAATGATATGTATACATCCTTTACCACGCAGGGTGAGGAAGTATTTTGTAATGCCGTCGCCGGGGAAGTTCTCGTCCCGGCTGAAGCTCTAGTAGCCTACTTTGACGCGCATACCATAACCAGCATTTCTTTGGACGGTATTAAAACTATTGCTGACAGGTTCAGTGTAAGCCGTGAAGTCATCACACGAAGGATGTTCGATACCGGGCGATTCACAAAAGATGCCTATGACACATTCACTAATGAAATCCGCCGATCTTTCGAACAGGAGCGAGAAGCTGCGAAGGTTGCACGATCGGAAGGCAGAACGCAGCCAGTACCAAGGAATGTAAGCCGAGAAGCCGTCGACAAAACGAGCACTTCCCTTTGCCGCGTGTTGCTCATTGGCTATGGAGAGGGGATCTTCAGCAAACAAGATCTTTCGGGGCTCCTCGGTATTAAAGAAAAGCATATACCGAAGTTTATTGCGGAGGTGGCGAAGTGGTGATGAACGCATCATTAGAGCAGCAATCCATGTTCGCCCCACCGTATAGGTACATCATTGATACTTGTTCGATCCTCTCACAAAAATCAGATGAGCCTCACCGTCGCAACGTCTACACAACCTTATGGGAGCGAATCGATGAGCTGGTGAGTAAACAAGCTATCGTCACCTGCAGCGAAATTAATGACGAAGTGGACGACGAGCCTATCCAGCAATGGCTCGCCAAGCATCACTGCGTGGTGCTGGATATCGATGATCGTATCCAGCAGCTTGTCTCCCGCGTCGTGACCGAACACCCTGAACTGATTGACTTCAAGAATGCTAAGTCTTCTGGAGATGCCTTCCTGATTGCAACAGCAATGAAGTATGGTCTTTCTGTCATCACCGAGGAAAACAAGGCATCCCCGAAGAAGGTTCCCCAGATCTGCCAGGCCTACAGCATCCACTGTTACAACATAACCGAACTCGCCGAAAAAGAAGGGTGGCAGTTTTAAAGTTTCAATCGCCTACATGCTTATCTGTCTATAATAAAATATGGCAGGAGTTCATCGATACAATAGAAGGAATTGAAGATATAAATCTCGCTTGATGAAAACAGAAAGAGCCAGTTATTTCATAATACTGGCACTCTATGTCTAATATCCGCGGTGACCTTGTAAACCAAGTCGACATCGATCTCCTCACAACCACCCTCCAGCTTGCAATACTCCAGCACATCCATCCCTAATCGCCGCGCTAACTCGTTCTGGGATACCCCCGCCTCCCGCCGCGCTTTCCGCAGCTGGACATGCGCAGGTTCCGCCCCCGGAGCCGCGCCTTGCGCTGAGATCGCCTCCATGAACCAAAGCTCCTCGTCGTGGAAAAGGTACACATCCGATTGAACCTCATCTACGGTCACCTTGCAGGTATAGCGCGTCCCCTGCCCACCGGATTTCAAACTGGCCGCCTGCCGCTCATCAGTAACACAGTCGATCTTCACCGGCGACCCGCCCGGCAACTGATACGCCATCGGCTGGATGCGACCGCCCAGCTCATGCCGCGCAACCACGGTCACATAATCCTTGCGAGTAGTAGGCACTGGCGCGGAGTTGGGCGCCTGGTTCTGCGTCGCCATGATGGATCACCCTCCATTTCTACATACCATACATTGCCACGGGGTGGATCGTGTGATCCGCTTTCGGATCCAATGTCGCCGCCTTGCGATCGATCAGCACGATGCCCTTTTGCACGATGTTGTTGCCAAACCGATTTCGTAGCATATCGACATTTCGCTCCAACTGCTCCATGCGGGCTTGCTTTTCCGCGCTGCCAAACAGATCCATTTGTACAGGCACGCTCTCTGGCACCAGCGTCCCGCAACTGATGCCCAGCCCTCGAAACGGATACATCCTCGAGTATCGCTCGTCAAACAGCTTCATCGCTTCGCGGATGATATCCACCGCCAGATTGGTGGAAGACCCCAGCATGTGCTGGCAGGAGTGCCAGTCCAGCGAGGTGGCGGTTCGGTTGTTCCCGTCTGTATACTTGATTACATTTCTGACCGCGATACTGATATTCCGACTGCGAAACCCGTGCTCCCGAAGCCGCATAGCGACGCACTCCGCCAAGATTGTGAAAATGCAGAGTGCGTCATCCCGGTTTTCGATGTCACTGGGCGCCGTGGTTGAGTTCCCGATGCTCTTAATGGCCATCGTTTCGCTCACCGGCATAACGGGCGTTATATCCACCCCGCACGCGTAGGATTGCAGCATATCGGCGGTCTTGCCGAATTGGCGCCGCAGACAATCCGAATCAAACTTTGCGAGATCCCCGATCGTCTGGATGTTGATATCCGCGTACTTCTTCGTGGTCTGTCTACCGACATATAAAAGCTCGGATACCGGCAGTGGCCATACTTTTTCTCGGAAATCGTCTCTGCGGATGACCGTGGTCGCGTCCGGCTTTTTCAGATCGGAACCGAGCTTGGCAAAGATTTTGTTGAAGCTTACGCCCACGGAAATCGTCAACCCAAGCTCCTCACGCACCCGGCTTCGGATGGCGTTGGCGATCCGCTCCCCGTCCTCAATCGTTACGCCGGGGTTACTCAGATCGACCCAGTTTTCATCCAGCCCAAATGCTTCCACACGATCGGAGTATTCCAGATAGATCTTGCGCATCAGGCGTGAAAAGTGCAGATATCGCTCATAACGAGGGTGCAGGATGATCAGTTTCGGGCATACCTGCTTGGCTTGCCAATTGGCCATGCCGGTCTGAATCCCGAATCCCTTGGCAATCGCGTTAGCGGTCAGCACGATGCCGTGCCGATCCTCCTGGCTGCCGCAGACCGCGACCGGGTAGGGGCGCAGCGCGGGATTGTCCAGAATCTCTACAGAGGCGTAGTACTTGTTGGCGTCACAATGTAGAATCACCCTGTCCATTCATATCGCCTCTTTCAGCTGCCAAAGCGCATGGTTTCGTCCATGGCGTAGGACTATTCCCGTCCTGTCTGGTGAGCAATCCATCCCGGATCATATGGTCGATATGCCCCTGTACCGAGGAAGGAGATAGGATAGCGCAGCTGTAATCTCATCACGCTCATCTTCATGCCTCCCGCCGCTGGGCTTGTCCCATTCTGCAGTACTCGAAGCCTAACAATTCGCGAAAGCCCGCCTCGCGGATACGATCTGCGAAGGTCGCCGGTTTCCCCGTGAGCGAGGCTTCGTCGTCGTATCCTCCGTCGTCCTCAAAATCCTCCCAAGGCATCTCAACCCGTACCGTGCTGCCGGGTATCTTTTGCTCTGTCAATCCTTCCATGATCTTCACTCCATTCAATAATAGATAAAGTGCATGGGTTAAGTGCATTCCGTACATTTGACTACGATATGAGAGCCGTTGCTATCGGTATAGTGGCTGATGGTGAAGTCCTCCGGCATACCTTCAAATATAGGGAACGCCAGATAGCCCGTTATACCATCTTCATTCACGACCTCGAATTTCCGTATGACCTTCTTGGGCTTTGTTGCGCTGGTTGTGGGTGCTACACTTTGAGGTTCCAGTGGCGATATGGTCAGCAAACCGTCCCTTTGCAAGCGTTGTAGGTGTCCATATACCGTGGACGTAGACTTGAGGCCGATGGCGTTGCCTATCTCGCGCACGGTTGGTTGAACCCCATGCAGAGCGATATAGTTCTTAAAGAAGTGGAGAATGCGAATGCGAGTGGGCTGCGGCGTGACCATTTAAACCACCTCCTTTACGGCTTCTTCTTCTCGACAAACCATCTGCCCGTTATTCTCTGCCCATTCACTGGGTTGTGTTCAAAGAACAAGTACTTCTCTTGATTCCCGATGCAGACGGTATATCGGTCTCCCTGTCCGCCTGCCAGCGCTGCGACACTGGGACGGACATCAATGAGGCGGTCAATCCCGTATTGATGCCCATCCTCCCATGTCAGCGATTTCGGGATCATTTGCCCGGTACTGTCAAAGTCAACGGCAACCGATACGTATATCCTGACCGCCTCATTCTTTTCTTGCGCCTGCACGATTCTCTCCCCTTTTTTGGGTAAAGCAAACACACCTACCCATTAGTCGGTTGATCACTTGGTGAACAGTTTAGTCATCGTCTTTGAATAGCTCGGTTAAAACGTTGTATTCATCCGGCGTGGCCAGTTGATCCGCGCCTACAATCCCTAACACACGGCCCACGCGACGAGCATGATCGTCCTCGTAGG
>Ga0183096_1002134_pt1 | contig 14300 bp, 14 predicted proteins | sample Biomet5_FD_127791 | JGI IMG/M metagenome (GOLD analysis project Ga0183096, IMG submission 127791) | Microbial communities from bioreactor (seeded with sewage sludge) at LBNL, California, USA - Biofuel metagenome 5 (version 2) (version 3) | ecosystem: Engineered > Bioreactor > Anaerobic >... | reverse complement strand
ATCGATGCTCCCAGAATGGTATTTGCCGTGATCAGTTCTCCGGTGATATTCTGAAGCTGCAGTATGTGTGACCAGGCAACCATGCTGAATTTGTTTTGCCTGTTTCCTGAATCCTCTTCACTCTGCTTCTCAGGTTCTGCTTTCGCCGATGTCTCATCGGCGGTCTGCTTTTCCCCATGACTGATATTGTCCACACTGAGCACATATGGCGATGCTGACAGTTTCCCCAGGGCTTCCTCTTCATTGTCAGTCGACAAATTAAGGATCAGGCCATTTTGGCTGATCTGTTCTGCCGCTCCGGAGGCCTCCAGATTTTCCGGTGAGGTTTTGATGTAACTGCATAGGCTCTCCAATTCCCTAACCAGCATGAAGGCACGGACGTTTTCCATCTGACAGTTTGGTCTAAACATGACACGCCAGACTGATTTGCCTCGCTCGGCCGCCATTTCAATATCTTTCGCCGGCGGCTGTTCTGCCATTGGCGTTTCAGCCGATTCTGCCGCAACGTCTTCTGTCTTTACGCCGTCAGCGGCCGCGATATTTCCCTTCACTATGTCGATATCCGCCTGAATCGCGGCAATCACGTTGTCCGCGCTTCCAGGAACAAAGTCCTCAGCTGCAACACGTCGATTTTCTTTCCTCACATAGTCTGAGAAAAGATACATCAAATCAAAAATACTGCTTTCAAAACCCTTCGCACGTTCCGGGTCATCGCGTAACAGCGAAAAGAAATCCTCCATTTTATGGGTGCAGTTGCTGATGTCCGTCAGTCCCATCATGGCAGCAGAACTTTTGATAGTGTGCGCCACTCGGAAAAAGGCGTTGATGTCCTGCGCAGAAAAGCTGTTGTTCTGCATCGTCTTTGCCTGTTTGGAGTCAAACTCCTCCATCAGCTGAGCCGTCTCGCGCTGATACAACTCAACCATGGATTCCAGTTCTGCGCTGAAAAATCCCACATCATCACCTCCTCTCAAGTTTCCTTTACGCGTTATGCGTCATATTCGAATGAATCCACCAATGCCTTAAGCATCTGCATCTGACCAGTCAGTTCCTCGCTTGATGCAGCGCTTTCTTCAGCAGTTGCCGAATTCTCCTGAACTACGGTGGAAATCTGCTCAATACTCTGACGAAGCTGCACTACTGCAGTAGCCTGTTCACTTGATGCGTGTGAAATAGTCTGTACCTTATCCGCCGCATCCTCTGCTGATTTGGCAATCTTCTTCAGGTTTTCTGAAGCGACTCCCGCCATATCAGCGCCCTGTATCATCATGTCTACCGTCTTGCCGATCATTTCGCTAGTTGAACGACTAGCCTCTGTAGTCTTTTCAGACAGGCTGCGTATCTCGTTAGCAACTACCGAGAATCCCTTTCCGGCCTCTCCCGCTCTTGCTGCCTCAACGGCTGCATTCAGCGATAGTATATTGGTCTGGAAGGCAATATCTTCGATATCTTTGATTATGCCAGTGATTTCCTTAGCCAAATCACGCATCTGATTCATGGTTTCGTTCATCTGCATGACCTGATTGCTGGTTTTGATTATCTCTTCGCCAACTGTCTCTGTCAGGCGGCTGGTAGCAACGGCGTTTTCAGCATTAGCATTTACACGATCAGACACGTCGTTGATCGTCGCACTGAGTTCTTCAACAGAGCTTGCCTGTTCCAACGTAGCCTGCGATAGAGACTGCCCGCTGCCGGCGATCTGCTCGGCGCCATTGACAACCTGCTCTGCGCTTGCGTTGATTTGTATCAATGCATCCGTCAGCTTCTGCGATATCTTCGTCAGTGATTTTTTGATAGAAACAAAATCTCCCTTGAATTCTACTGACGACGTATAGTTCAGTTTACCGTCTCCGATTGCAATCATGGCAGCGTCTATCTCCTTGATATACATCCGCATGGCCGCTATGGTGTTCCGTAAGCCCGATGCAAGCACACCAAGCTCGTCTTTGCTTTCGTAGGTTATATCCTGCGAAAGGTCTCCCTCTGCCAGCTGTTTTGCTGCCCTCTCCATTTCATCCAGCGGACGTTTGATGCTTCTTGTCAAGGCAAGACACAATACCATCGTCAGCAGCAGTACCAGAATGCTCATTATCAGAGCCAGCGTCTTCTGCTGCTTAACAAGGCTAATAGTGCTGCTGTGTTTATTTTCCGCACGCGTCTGGGCACGGTCAATGATCGTATTGATTGCCGTTCTCATTTTCACTGCATTGTTCTCAATGTCGCCGTTAGCAAGCGCCAGACCCTGATCTATCTCGCCGCTATCGTACAATGCAAGCAGCTGTGTGTTCTGCTCAGTGATCGTCTTATACATCTCATTTATGGTATTGAGTTCATCTTGCGACTTCAGAGGCAGCTTACCGAGATCTTCAATGTCTGTCCCCATGGCCTCAAGGTATGAATTCATCTCATTCGTTCTCTTCGTCTGGTATGCTGCTGCATCGGCTGCTTTGCGGTTTTCTGCGTTTTCCGCTGCCAGGGCTACTCTTGAAAGACCCTTGGCATATCCCTGCAGATCCGTCATCACCATTTGGCTGACATCCACGATCTTAAACTCTTCGTTATAGAAGGTCTCCATATCGTTGCTTATCTTATTCATGCTCATCTGTGTCACTATCATCATAACGCCGACAAGCACAATCACAACTGCAAATGAAAGGATGATCTTAGTGCCTATTTTCAAATTCTTTAGACGTTTCATATCGTTCCTCCTTATCCAAGCAAATTGATTACCATTTCAGAAAGCTGTTCTTTCTTGAATGGTTTAACAATGAATTCGCTGGCACCGCTGCGCACAGCTTCCATAATGGTTGCATCCTGACCAATTGCGGAACACATGATCACCTTGGCGTCAGGTGAGATGGCAAGGATGCGTTTCAGCGCCTCCAGGCCGTCCATCTCAGGCATGGTTACATCCAGCAGGACAAGGTCCGGGTTTTCTGCTGCAAACAGCTTTACGGCCTCTGCGCCGTTAGCTGCTTCAATAAAATTGGAATAACCAGCGGATGTTAAAGTACTGCGTATCATTTTGCGCATAAACGCTGCATCGTCCGCGATCAGTATTAGTTTCTCACTCATAGTCTGTCAACCTCTCTTAATATTATTAGAATAGTATCTGATGATTTCATCTGCAATCATGTCCGGCGGCATAAGCCTATCCACGCCGCCCAGTTTATACGCCACACCCGGCATTCCAAACACCGCACAGCTCTCTTTATCCTGTCCGATCGTGTAGGCTCCGCTGTCGTGCATTTTTTTCATTCCTTCGGCCCCGTCTCTCCCCATGCCCGTTAGGATGATTCCCAAGGCATGCGGTCCGGCGGTCTCAGCCACAGAGCGGAACAAAACATCCACCGATGGGCAAAACCCGCCGTACTTTTCTGTGCCGCCAACGCTTACCCTGTAGCCATGTTCCGCCTTTCGGACGGTCATCTGACAGCCTCCCCGCGCCACAAGCGCCGTGCCTGGCTTTATCAGATCTCCGCTCCTCGCCTCTCGTACCTCGATTGCACAGTATTTGTCGAGCCGCATGGCATAAGCATTCGTATACTCCGGCGGCATATGCTGCACAATCACAATGCCTGGAAGATCATCGGGCAGTCTCCTCAGTATCTGCAGTGTAGTTTCGGTACCGCCAAGAGATGCTCCAATTGCAATCACCTGTTCCTGAAGCCTTACGCCCTTTTCGGCAAAAGCTTTTCTTTCTGCCCGCTTAGCAGAACTTTCTTCTTTGAATGCAGGTTCCGTGACCACAGACGGTGACGCCGCGGTCCTTTTCGCAGGTCTTGTTTCAGATCCAACTTCTGCCAGCATTTTCAGTTTCAGCTTCAGCAGCAGCTTGAACTGCTCAGCAGTCCTTGGATCCGTATCCTGTATCTTCTCTATATAGTCCCGTGCTCCCATTGATATGGCCTTTTCGCATGAAGGGGCATCCCCCGAAACGACAATCACGGGTATTTTCCATTTGTTTATTATTTCATTTAGAAGTGCGAAACCGTCCATATCTGGAAGGTTCATGTCCAAAGTAATGATATCCGGCTTGATCTGCGGTATCAGTTCCAGTGCCTTTCTCCCGCAGTCTGCCATTCCGCAGACCGCCAGACAGTCGTCAGTTTCAATATTCTGCTGCAGGAATCTCTGATAAAGCAGCGAATCTTCAATTATCAGTACCTGTATTTTTCTTTTGATCATTTGCCCACCCCCGGTTTCCTGTAAACCGCCGGCTGAATGTATTCAAGCTTGTTTGGTATAGCAAGCAGGCTTTCTGTGTGTCCAATCATGAGATATCCCCCGGGGACCAGCGCTTCCGTCAGCTTCTTGATCAGCAAGGCCCTCTCTTTGTTCTGAAAATATATCAAAACATTTCTGCAGAAAATAATATCGTAGGTCGGAGCCATATGCGGAAGGCTCATCAGATTTTGACGCTGGAAGCGCATCATATCGCACAATGACTGTTTTACCTTGAACTGGCCGTCATGATACTGTTCGCAGTACAGTGACTGCCACGATAAGGGCAGTCTGGCATAGTCAGCACTTCCGTAGATTCCCTTCTTCGCCGAAGCAACAGCTGTGGCTGAAAGATCGGTTCCTGTTATGGAAAACGGAATATGCAGCATGCCTGCGCTGCTGCAGTCTAAAAGTGTCATGGCGATTGTGTAGCACTCCTGCCCCGTTGAACAGCCAGCGCTCCAGATTTTCAGCGGTGCAGTTCTGTTTGCGGGCAGTTTAGGTATTATATCTCTGCAAATGAATTCAAGATGCTTTTCTTCACGGCAAAAGAAAGTATAATTCGTCGTCAGAAGATCCATCATCCTCTGTTCCATAACTCCAGACTTGTCAGCCTTCAGCTTTCTCCAGTATTCAGCATATGTATCAGACTTGGAGTAGGCGAGTTCTATCCACAATTTACTTTCAATCAGATATTTCTTCTTGCCCAGATCCACGCCATAGTGAATCCTTATGTAGTTGTGGATCTCACTGAATTCTCTCTCGCTGAGTTCAATCATCAGATTCCTTTCCTGTCCAGAAGCAGTATCCCCGTATCGCCAAGTTCTTCAGCGTTCTCCAAATCAGTCATGCTGATGGTTCCCATAGTTTCCACACTGTCAGCAGCATAAGCCATATATCCTGACTGTCCGATGCATAGCACCACCAGTTCAGATGGTTCCCTGCGTTTCAAATTGAAACATCTGACGGGCATTATTATTCCTTCATCATATACAACACCGCAAATTCCTTCCGGTGCGTCCGGTACGGCTATTGAAGACGGATCGGACAATATTTTCAATACATAGGCGGTCGGGACCGCATACCTCACATCGTCAAGACGTGCAAAAACATAACTGTCTGAATTCATTACCCTCGCTCCTGAATGAAACGCGCCCTAAGCTGGCGGCAATCTACCAGATAGCATAGTTCGCCGCTTTTTTCCACATAGGCGATCCCCGCCAGCCATCTGTTGTCTAAAGTACGTACTTCTTCAGGCATTTCATGCTGACAGGATGGCTTCAGTTCTACTATCCCTGACACTTTTTCGACCGACAGAGCGGCAAAACCAGCATCGTCTTGAAATATGACCGCGCATCCGCCTTTTGTTCCCGAGACACTTATCTCCGGCATATTCTGAGGGACCTCAGCCACTATCTGCCCGACGTCCGACAATGGCAGCACATAGGAAATGCCTCCGGCACTGAAAGCCAGAAACTTCTCTTCCTGTCCGCCTGCATGTTCTGATTGCATAAACTCTCCTTAGGTCAGTTTTTCCAGGATCCGCTGTAAAGATTCAAACTTAGGATGCAGCAGTATGTAGCTGGTAAATGCCTGGTCCAAATAGAAAAAAGTGTTTTCAATAAACAGCAGGTCACTTGTCTCATCCTTGAATTTGCCAAGGAATGTGTCTAGTATATCTCTGTTCGTGCCCAGCTTAAGGTTAGGCAGCGACACGGAAAACTCTGACTCGAGCATTGCGGCTAACGCATTGAGGTATGAATTACACATGATATTCCCTACCTCACGTATGGATGATTCCTGCATATCGTTCATGTCAGCCAGACTGTCAACGGTTTCGCCAGAAAGTTCTTCCGCAATGACCTTGGCAAACTTCTCGTTCAGCAGAAAGGTAATCACACAGTCCAGATCACCGTGGACGTCAATAACGACTCCAGCATTCTGATTGCCAGGGAAATCAATATTATCTCCCAGGCTGTCAATGTCAGTTATGCGTATATGAGGCAAGTCCATCTGGATCGGATGGCAGGTCAGCTGCGACAGAGACGTCAGTGCATTGCCTGTACCTATGTTTCCAAGTTCCAGAAGAACATCCTTATGCATATCGTTTAAGTCTTTAAAATTCTCTACGCTCATCGCTCATCACTCCAAATCTGCTGCAAAGTATCATATAGCAGCTTAGGTTCAATAGGTTTCGCCAGATGCTTATCCATGCCGGCTTCCCTGCAGTTACGTATATCTTCTTCAAATGCGTTAGCAGTCATGGCGATTATCGCCAGTTTATCAATATCCGGGCGTCCGGACTCCCGTATTTTGCGTGATGCATCCAGGCCGTTAAGTACCGGCATCTGGATATCCATGAGAACCGCATCGAATTCTCCCGGTTTGCAGTGAAGTACAATGTCAACGGCATCCTGTCCGTTGTATGCTGACGTTACTTTGCATCCTTTTCGCTCCAGCAGTTTGCGGGTGATTTCCATATTTATCGGATTGTCTTCCACAACAAGTACGCTGCGTCCGCGGAAATCAACGCTTTCTTTTTCTGGTTCTTCAGACATTACCGACTGTACTGCAGAAATCGGAAAAGCCACATTGATGCGGAAGGTGGTACCTTCTCCTGGAGTACTTTCAACACTTATTTCACCGCCCATAAGGTCTATCAGATTCTTAACGATGGCAAGTCCCAAACCGGTTCCATTCTTAGTCTGCGGTCCCGCCTGCTCAAAAGGCTCAAAAATGCGCTCCTGTGCATCTTCAGCGATTCCAATTCCCGTATCGCTGACCTTCATGTCATATCTGATTCTGTTGTTTTCTGTGTATTCTCTGCTGACAACTACGGATACGCTTCCACCATCAGGCGTAAACTTGGCTGCATTCGACAGCAGGTTGAAAAATACCTGCTGTATCCGCATCTTATCCAGCATTACCAATGTCTCCGGCGTGTCAGGCAGCTGCACAAAATTGAAGGCGATCTTCTTCTGATCAAGCTGAGGACGCATGGATACCAGCACATCATGTATGCACTGCCACACATCTCCTGGCTCTGGATTAAGTTCAACGTGGTTGCTCTCAATCCGAGACATGTCCAGAATGTCGTTGATCAGGCTTAGCAAATACTGGCCCGAAGAAGAAATCTTCTCCAGATAATCTCTGATTGCTTCTGGATCGCTTATCTCGTCCAAAGCAAGGCTTGCCATGCCTAGGATCGCATTCAGCGGTGTCCTTATATCGTGGCTCATGCGGGAAAGGAAAGAACTTTTGGCTTCATTGGCCTTCTTTGCCTCGCTCAGAGCTCGCTCAAGCTGTTCATTCTGCAGCCTGTAGCTTTCCGTATCATCTGCCAGGAATACTATCCTAGCTGGAATGCCATTCCAGTCTATGAGCCGTCCATTCATAGTCAGATGTCTGCCGGTTTTTTTCGTTACGACCTGTCTGGCCAGATAAGTATCATCGCAGAGTTCTTCATGTCTGAATATCATCCACGGACATTCCGCCGGCGTGTCGCATTCTTCAGCTATCACCGCAGCTGCATTATTTAAATATAACTGCTCGTCAGTTTTCTCATCATTGACAGCTACCGCTGAGAATGAATCATCGAGCACATTCTGATACATCTTTTCTCTAACAGAAGTCGGTGTTATCACTGACTGATATACCGGTTTGTTGCCTTCTTTTCTGATCAGTGCAGAATGAGCCTGCACCCAGATGATTTTCCCGTCAGCTCCGACTAGTCTGAATGTCAATTCCAGCGGGCTTCCCGTCTCAGAAGCCTTGAAAAGGTTCTTGTTGACCCTAGCCCGGTCCGCCTCGTAAATCAGGCATCCCAGTCCGTCACGCAGTATGCGCAGACGATCGTCTTCCGTCCAGCCGCCCATTAGTCCGATTTTTTTGCTGTCGTACAAAAGTTCCAGCGTACTGCCTACGCGGAAGATCACGACACCTCCAGGGATGTTGTCGACCAGCGATTCAATAGCATTACGCTGTATCGCCGTGTCTCTCAATTCCAGCAGATTCGATATTCTAAGGCGGATCACATTTGCATCAAAAGGACGGCGCAGGAACTCGCTGGCGCCGTATGACAGCAGTCTCTTCTCGTCTTCACTTCCCTCACGCGCTATTATTACGACCGGAATGGAAGCGTAAAGCGTGTTGCTTTTGATCGATGCCATGAATCTGAAGTCATCATTGGAGACGATATCTTCATCGACCAGCACCGCTCCGATCTCGTCCTGTTCTTTGTTGAGTATTGAACGCACTTCCTCTTCTGTTGCGGCATCTATCACCGTGCAGTCAGGCATGAGTATTTCCTTCAGCTCGCGGCGCACGTCTTCATCAGGTGAGGCAACAATAAGCTTCTCTCTTCCGTCAGAACTTACAGGCAGATAATGCAGGCTTTTCCGGATATCTTCCTGAACAACATGGTATCCAGAATCTGTGAACATGGCCTGCACGACCTGTTCTCCGTCTTCCATCGTGGCAACTCGCATAGTTCCCATTATATATGCCAGGGTACCATCTTTACGCAAAATGCGGTGCCCGAAATTCACAACCTGTCCTGTTCGTATGCAGCGTCTGAAAAATCCGCGGAAAATCTCCCGGTCGTAGGTATAAACCGTTTGGATCTCCCCTGATTCCAATGCCGACGCAAAGGCATCATTTTCCTGAAAGCCGTATAGCTGTGTACATGTGCTGTTGAACTGCAATACTTGAGCATTATCATCCATGGAATAGCGCAATATGCCGCATAAGACGCTGTCAAACAGGTCTTTCTCCGTCGGTGACATATGAAACTCTTTCATCATAACTTTTCCATCCTTTTTTCTTCTCAATTTAAGATTGATCGGAGCTCGCAGTGAGCTAGCTCATTGCAGGCATTGCGAACGTCTGCAACCGAAGCAGGAGCCTCAGTTCCATGGCAGTTTCATCGCCCAAAGCCACTGGCACTGCCACATACAAATACCGGGTTGAGATACTCGAAAGCAAAATGTCTAAATAATCTCACAATAAGTAAAAGTAATCTTAAAATACTTGTCTAACTTTATTATAACCTTAAAACAATTTTTTACAATCACTTTTTATATTGGAGTACAACTTTAATCGCACTTTTATTGAGTTATCCGACACTATGCAAAAAAAATGGTGGGAAACTCTATTTTTACGGTTTCCCACCATCATTTTCACATTTGATTTATTTATAAGTTGTTTGCTACAGCAGTGCCAGCAGCTTGTCCAGGTCCTCTTCAGCAGTTGCCCAGCTGGTGCAGAATCTGATAACCGTATGGCCATCATCATAAGCCTCGACATACTCGTAGAATATTGACTTGCCCAGTTCCTCCAGTTTGCCATTGTCCACTATGATGAACTTCTGGTTTGTAGGCGAATTGATGTAGAACTTGTAGCCCTTATCCTTCAGTCCCTGTTCCAGCTTGTCCGCCATTTCAATTGCGTGTTTGGAGATCTTGAAGTAAAGGTCGTCTGTGAACAGCGTCTCAAACTGTATACCCAGCAGGCGTCCCTTTGCAAGTGACGCGCCCATCTGCTTGATCATCGGGAAGAAATCCGGGATCAGATCAGGATCAGGCATTACCAGAGCCTCCCCAAACAAAGCGCCAACTTTGGTCCCTCCAATGTAGAATATGTCACATAGTCTGGCGATGTCAGGCAGCGTCACATTGTTGCAGCTGGCTGCAAGTCCGTAGCCGAGGCGTGCGCCGTCCATGAATAGAGGGATCTTGTGCGCCCTGCAGACTTTGCTGAGCTCTTCCAGTTCTTTCTTTGTGTAAAGTGTGCCGTATTCTGTCGGCTGTGAAATGTATACCATCCCCGGACGAACCATGTGATCACGGTTTCCGTCTGCCAGGAATGCCTTCATGAACTTGTCGACTTCTTCGCCACTGATCTTGCCGTCAACGGAAGGAAGCGGGAATACTTTATGTCCGCCAGCTTCTATTGCGCCTGCTTCGTGGCAGCTGATGTGGCCAGACGGAGCATCCATGACACCTTCAAAACTGCGGAGCAGAGCTTTGATGACGGTTGAATTCGTCTGCGTTCCGCCTACTAGGAAGTGTATTGCTGCGTTCGGGCAGTCACAGGCCTTGCGGATCTTGTCCCTTGCGCTTGCGCAGTACGGGTCCTCTCCATAGCCCTCGGTTTTATCCATATTTGTTTCAACTAATCTTTCCAGAATCTTTGGATGTGCTCCTTCCAGATAGTCAGATTCGAAATGTATCATGATTATTCTCCTTTCAAGCCAGTGGTCATTTTTCTTTTCTCATAATACACCAAATGGTGGCCTGCTGTCTATTTATTTAGATTGTCTGAGTACATTTATCCGGCGTGAAAACCAGCGCCATAAAAAAATATATGCTTTTGCCAAGTGGAAATAACTTAGTATATACTCTTTGCGATTTTCTTTAATTCCGCCATGTCGCAGGTGCCCATAAGATTAAAAAAGTAGGTGCCATCTGACCAATACAGGCTGTTGTTTCCGTATTTTGATGCAGAATAGCCTTCACACCCGTTGATTTTAATCTTTGTCAAATCGTTATCTTCATTGTCAATATATATATTCATATTTTCGATATCGCCGGATTGGACATATACAATGGTTTTACCTTCACTGTTTTGGTATTCAGCATAATATTGTTCAGCCTCGCCTTGTTTGTCTTCCCGAACGATTTTGTAATCATCAGGTACGGCAGGTTTTATATATTGAAACTCTTTCTCTGATTCATCTTCGTCGTCAACATCAAAAGTAACATCAACCACACCGTATTTGTCATATTCCTTCGTAAACCAGGAAACTATAGGTCGTCTGATTGCGCTTACGCTTGCTAACGTAGCCATTAGCAGTGCCGTGATCAAAGCGACAACTACAGCCATACGTACACGATGTCGTCCAACGCTGACATATGTGCGTTCAGAAACCTTGATTGTGTTTGCCATAAAGTCGTCGAACTTTTTTGAGAACTGGTAATCATAACCTTCAGCATTCAGTTCAACGTCAAATGCAGTATCTATGTCAAATGCTGTGCAAAAGCATTCTCTCAACTGTTCTTCACTCATGTGGATCTGCCCCCTTTGCAACCCTATCCATAACGATTTTCTTACCCCTTTGTATACGTTTCTTTACGGTTTCCACCGGCAGTTCAAGCAGGTTTGCTATTTCAGCAGCAGTATATTGAAAGACATAATGCAAATATAGAACCTGTTTATACGTTTCTGAAAGCATGAGAATATTATCTACTACATCAGCGTAGCGTTCCTGAGTTTGATATTGTTCATACGATATTTCTGCTGTACGCGTTTCTATTGCTTCATCGGCTTCGGCAGGCTCTCTCTTGTCAAGCATGGTAAGCGAAACTCTTCTAACAATGACAACCAGGAATTTTCTAGTTTGGGGACAATCTACTGCGCCCACTTTAGCAAAATTCTTGGCAACCCGAATGAATGTCTCCTGAACAGCATCCTCCGCCAGCATGTCATCCTTTAATATGCCTCTTGCAACGTAGTGCAGTAATTTACTGTAGCTATAATATAATGCTCTGAATTTGCATTCTTCTTCAGGTGAGTCCAAAATTAACAGGTACATCTGCAGCATATAAATTCTTCTTTCTTTTCATTTAATAATACTGTAATTGCATTAGCCAATTGACCGTTTTTCTTCAAATCTATGTTAACTCATAGTTAGTTAAAAATCAAATTTCTCTACATTGGATATTTGCGCAGCATAATGTTTTGCTTCTATTTCTTTACGCCAAAAATCCCGAGGCGTTAGACCTCGGGCAAATTTATGACAACTTCTAAATTTACAGACCCGCGTTTTTTATTGAACTGACAGTCGTAATATCTTTCTCAGCCAGTTCACGGCATTTCTCCAGTGTTGGATGCATCTGATCATAGCTCTCACTCTGCTTGTAGTCAGCCGTTACATCATTTCTAAATGCATCCCAATATTTGTCGAATTCATCTTCTTGTACTTCAAGCTGATCCGTTGTCCCGTCCTGTTTTACTCCGTTTTTCTGAGCATATATTTCATATTTGTGTGTATACACTCGATTCAGAATCTCAGCAAAATAATATGTCTTATAATCATTCCTGATAATTTTCTCGTAGGTCGTTCCCAAATTCTCTGCAGCAGCTTCATATTCCTTATAATTATCTGCTGACTTCATTTCAGTTACAGTTGTCTCTATACGCTTTAGTACATCCTGTTCGGTGACAGACATATCATTGTTGTCCGCATACCATTCCAACGCCAGAAATTCAATCATTTTTTCATCTGTATTGTCAAAAGTGTTTGTCCCATTCAAGTTATCCATCTGTTTTTTATTAGTTGCAGAAACATAATATATTGGATAAATGCTGTCTTTTCCTAGTTGTTTCTGCATATCGCCACATGTCTTCTGATATGCAACAACATCTTCTACAGACATGCTTTCAGATGCAACAGCTGTTGATTTGTTATGTGCAGTCAAAGCTGCTCCCATAATAAATATTACTAATACAGCTATTACTGTACTGCTTATAATCCTTTTCGTTTTATTTGTCATGATGTTCCTCCCCTGTAAATAATTAATATACTTGATTTTATCGCCGATAATGAAATGATGAACATTAGTTTGCAATGCCGGTAAATGTATTATTATTTACTACAGGGACAGTACCACCTGTAAGAATATATCCACCTGTCACATGCGCGGTACTTCCAGTTCTACAACTTGTAACTTTAACACTACAATCATGTTTCACCTTAATTATTGGGCTACCTATGAAAAACGAGCATGTACATGTAGTTTTAGGGCAGCTAATTTTTGTGCCTGGTGTATAAAATTGCATTTGATAGATTGACAGAGAAATTCTACTCGTCAGCGCACTGTCATTGATACTGCTTAGAGTCACCGTATGTTTGTGTCTGCTAAAAGTCCGAGTGGTTCCACTTGTTGTGTATGTGCCATCATATGCATCATTAGTCCTAATGGTAATATTGATTATTAATGGATCCTCAGCAACAGGAATAATGTGACTTGAGTTTATGCTCTTGCTTATTGTAGCAGCATCTGCATATATTGTTGTGTAGCAAAAGATAAATGCAAGCGAAATCAATATGCACAAACACGCTTTAACTTTTGAAAACATTATACTTAAACCGTTTCCTTTCATAAAAAAACCATTCCTTCCCCTAATATCGTTTCTCTTAATATGAAACTGTAGTACTATATGCAACAACCGATTCACAGTTTGAATTACTATATGCATAGCAAGATGCTTTCACACGATAACGATATCCTTTTACAACTTGTTTCTGTCGGCTAAACGTCAATGTTGCAGTGTATTCTGACCTAATCCAATCGTCAACTATATTCCATGTTCCATCACTGTACCTTTGTAGGTATAAATGAATAGTTGTCCTTGTCGTTATTCCAGTGTAACCTAAAATCAACCCTCCGGCGGTTGCCATGCCGCTTGATGAAATATTCAAATACGCATCTGCGCTTGAATAATTCAAGCTTGACTCTACAATACCCGGCATTTCAAAATTATCAGTACTCGTAATGGCAGTCGATGGCACAATAGCTACTGTCAGAGTTAGACAAACAGCTATGCATAATAGTAATAACTTCTTCATATTACAGATCACCTCTTTCTTTTGTTTGCCCCTTTGTCTATATCAACCAATAATAATGACAAAAGGGGACATGACAATTAATTAATTTTATTGTCCATAGGAGCTATAATAACCGCATTCGGCCCAAATCCTGTCTGCCTTCAAGTCAGCTTTCAATCAAAGCAAAAGGCTGTCGCATCATCTAGAACTATTGTCAAGTTCTCAGTACGGCAGCCCCTTTCGGAACATTTATTCAGTTCTTATATTATCTATCCTAGCACAGCTTCTCCAGCTGCTCCCACAGCTTTACCGCTGCTGCCATGTCATCTGTCTTCATTGCCTGAGCGATCCCCATTTCCAGCTCCTGCCTCTTGCGGTCCGTCTCCAGGTATTCCACCTCAAAGTACTTCTCGTAGACCATCTTGCGGAAGGTCCGCGTGCGCATGCGCCTGACCGTGCCGTCCTCAAC
>Ga0183096_1002127_pt1 | contig 14339 bp, 15 predicted proteins | sample Biomet5_FD_127791 | JGI IMG/M metagenome (GOLD analysis project Ga0183096, IMG submission 127791) | Microbial communities from bioreactor (seeded with sewage sludge) at LBNL, California, USA - Biofuel metagenome 5 (version 2) (version 3) | ecosystem: Engineered > Bioreactor > Anaerobic >... | reverse complement strand
AGTCCACTGAATTGACCACACCACTTGCACACATAGCACCAGTAATGATGGTGGAGAGCTTATCGCAGGTATAGATGAAAAAAGCAAACAGAGGCAGTTTGAGCATAAAAATGTATTTGATAATGGTCGAAACCAAAGCGCTCTGTTTGGAAAGCGTGTATTGAAGGGGTGTGGTCGCTTGATTATCCCATTTGAAGGCAATACGAAAGCCAATCACCAAGGCAATCACCCCAAAGAAGAGAAAAATGGCATCCAAAATAAGCAGTGCGATAATCTCAGGCGTTAAACTCATACGATAATCTCGCCATTATGTATTTCAATGATCTTATCCACAAATCCCAGATCAAAGAAGAGTGGATCATGGGTTGCAATAAGTAGGGTCACACCTTTTTCTTTAAGGATTGCAAGCTCATCAATGAGAGCACGTGAAAGTTTTTCATCCAGATTAGCGGTTGGCTCATCGGCTAAGACGATTAACGGATCGTTGATCAAAGCACGGGCAATGGCGACACGTTGTTGCTCACCTCCTGAGAGGCGATTGACCCGCATCTTTGCTTTATGCGCTATGCCACACTGCTCCATCACGGCTTTAGCTTTCATCTCCAATACATGTAAAGGAAGATTCTCAGGAATCAAAGGCGTCATAACATTCTCAAGAACACTGAGATGGACTATGAGGTGATACTTTTGGAAGATAAATCCGATTTTCTGGCGACGAATGGCGGCACTAAAATGCTCAGGGAGTTTGGAAATCTCTTTACCATCCACACGTACTTCGCCTTGACTGGGTTGCATCAGTCCTGCGATTAAAGAGAGCAGTGTGCTCTTACCACTACCACTGGGTCCCTTGAGTACCACACACTCCCCACGCTTTACATGTAAAGATATATTGGCAAGGGCAGGAATGCTCTCATCGCCTTGAATAAAGCTTTTACTCACCGCTTCAAGCACGATCATCGCATCACCTCCTCAGCATCTAAACTGGAAGCTCGCCATGCTGGAATCAGGGTTGCTGCAATGTAAATAGGCACAGAGAGTAAAAAGAGTAAAACGAACATCGAGCTATCTACACTAAAGGGAAGTACGAACGAAGGTTTGAGTTCGGAGTAACCCATAAAAACATTGCGTAACAGGGGTGCTTGCATGCCATAGACGTAAAAAAGAGAGAATGCAATGCCGACTAAAAAAGCACCCATAGCGAGTGTAAAGCTCTCGTAAAACTTCTCTTTCAAGATGTCGTCACTGCTCCAGCCAATCGCTTTTAAAATGCCGATTTCCTTTTTCTCTTCTGAACTCAAGCCACTGGTTTTATCGTAGATAATGATAAAAAAGGCAAAGGCACAGACACTAAAGAGGGAGAGGAAGAAACCACTTTTATAATCAAAAAGATTCTGGTAACTGACTCTAATGTCATCTTGGGTAATGGCACGCAGATCAGGGAAGCGTTCAGTGATTTTTTGCACAATGGTGGGGATCTCTTTGACATTGGCTACTTTAACCACAATGTCCGTGGCTTTGCTCTCATCCATACCGAAAATGGCGTACGCAAGCTTTTTAGGTACAAGGATAAGATCATTGGATTCTAAGGTGAGATCTGAGTTAAAAATACCTGCAATGGAAACCTTTTGCCATTTTCCCTCACTGGTGACAAAGTTAAAAAAGTCGGTGTAGTAATTCTCACTCAAGACTTTCTTTACCCCAGCTCCGATGATCATTGCATGTTCGCTCTCAAGCAGTTTGGGATCAAACTGCTGTGTGAGTTTCGAAAGTGTTTGGGAGTATTGCTCTTCATACGCATCAATGCCAACCACCGAGAAATTCACACCTGCGGGTTTAAAGTAGTAATATCCCCAAATGCGAGGCGTCATAGAGCTGATACCTTCGATATCCAAAAGGGCATCCACACGACTGATGGGTACATCACTCTGCTTTCCTGCAACAAAACGTTGCAAGGTAATCTGCGGTAAGGTTTTAAGGGTTGTGTTCAGTTCCAGTTTAATGGCGTCTGCGATCATCAACACCGAAGAGAGCAAGAAGATGAGCAGACTTAAGATCAAAAAGATGAAAAAGCTCTTACCTGCACGACGAAGGAGCGAACGAATGGCGTAATCTAGCAATAAAAAATTGAGTTTAAAAGACACGTTCAATCCTCGAAGGCTGAGCGTTAGGGGCATAGTGGTAGACAAACGTGGAGGGGAAATACTCTAACAGTTCGGGCGATTCATTAAAATAGGAGAAAACATCACTCAGACTTCGGTGACGCACATAGTGCGCTTCACTGACTAAGGCAAGGTCTGGTAAACCTACCAAAGCAACCAATTCTTCTTTACATGTAATTTTGGAAAGCGTGAGTCCTTGTGTGTTGGAGAAGTATAATAGCTGTGCCATTATCGTGACGCAAAGCGTGATAAATAGTGTTAACATAAGATGACTATTGAGGTGCATCATCATTTTCCTATTTTAATCACTCTTTTGGAAACTTCTTCAAAGTCAATAATCTCTTGAGCTTCTTTAATGTCTTCTTTAACGACATGAGCACCAAAACCGTACGCCATTGGTGTTACATTTAAAACATCGTAAAATGCTTTTCGTGCATCTATCCATGCGCCTGTTTTGGCATCATTCACCCAGATAATAGCGTGTTCTTTCCACTCAATCTTATTTCCTTGAAACCATAAAATAGCACAGCCGATATCATCAAAGAGATAGTATTTGCCATTGCTGGGATTAATAACTTGGGCAGAGAACTTACGATCACTTAAAACCATTTTGCATCGTTCACACATATCGCGATCCCAATGAATTTTCTTGGGGCTCAAGTCTATTTTTGTGTCGCATCCAAGCATGAGAATCATCACGAGAAAAAGAATAAGTGCATTAAACTTTTTCATCGGTCAGTACCTTTCCTAAATCCATATAAATTTGTCGATTGACAAGTTCTTTCATCTCATCAAGGCGGTGCGTGACGAACAAGGAAATTTTAGAGCGTTTTTCATTTTTAAGAAGGCGATAGAAGTTATCTCGCGCTTTTGGATCAAGATTGGCGGTTGGTTCATCGTAAATGATAATATCACTTTGGCGTGCTAAGCTGATGGCTATCAGCATTTTTTGTTTCATTCCCCCACTGAGTTTGAAAAATGATTTGTTTAAATTGGGCTCGATATCGAGCTCCATCTCTTTTGCAAAATGGATGATAGCTTCCTTCTCAACATGGGTGCTTTTGCACGCATAACTCATCAGCTCATCAAGGTTTAATTTGATTGGCGGAGGAAGTTGGGGCACAAAACTAATATTTTGCAATACATGAATTCTCTCTTTGATCGGATCCAGTCCATTAATCAGAACAGTGCCATTGTTGGGGTGGTAATAGCCTAATATGAGTCTAATTAACGTTGTCTTTCCTGCTCCATTAGGACCCATTAACGCAACACAATCATCATTGTGTAACGTTAATGTCAAATCATCTAATGAGAGAACGTTTCCAAATTTCTTGCTAACATTGCGAATTTCTATCATAAAAGACTCTTTAATCTAAAAGTATAATGCAATGCATCGGCATGGCACACATCAATACAACGTCCACATAACGTACAGTCTCCACTGGCAACAATTTCTTTTTTAATGCCCAGTTCTTCGCGTTGTTGATCGTATTTTGCTTTTGTAATCTCTAAAACTTGATTTTCAAAGCAAACATCATGGCAAACCATGCAGTGGTCACAACTATCATTCCATTCTACTCTTGAGGCACTCACAACGCCAACAAAGCCATAGGTTGTTCCAATAGGACAGACATATTTACACCATGCGCGTCTCGCGAAAAAAACTTCAATTAAAAAGACCGTAATAACCCAAACAAGAGCCACACTCCAGCCATAGGCTATAAAGCGACTCAAAATTCCCACAACATTAAAGAGTTCAAAGACTAAATACCCACTGGTAAAGGCAAGAGCTAAAAAAATTCCCCAAAAAATATACTTGATACGATAATCAAAAATTCTCTCTTTAATGATTTTTTTTTGAACTAAGATACTATGTAACTTCTCACCAATTTCACTGAGCAAACCATAAGGGCATACCCACGAACAATACGTCCTTCCTCCGATGAGTAAATAGACAGTCAAAATACTCACCGTTCCAATAATCATATTGATTGGCATATGATAGGTTGCCGCAAACATTTCTAATGTCGTAAAAACGTCAATCAGATGAAAGCCTAAAAAACGTGACCCATTCAGCGTTCCTTCAAGAATTTGAATGTCAATTTTAAAGGATAAAAAGAACAGAAGATGAATACTAATAATAACAATCCATCGTATAGCTCGGATACTGAGTGTTTTTTTACCATCTTTTGATTCATTAATAAATGTCGAGAAAAACGATGTCTTTTCAATCGTTTTTCGCTCTTCGTATTTACTACTCACGTGATGTCCTTTGGTTATTTCAGCGCTTCTGCTCTATTTTTAAAGTCGCCAATTTCTTGTGAAAGTTCTTTAAAATCTTCTTCATTTAGATTCATAATGGCGCTCATCATAATAGGATTATTCCGTTTGCCACTTTTGAATTCAAGTAATTTAGTATAAAGTTGCTCCGCGCTTTGCCCAAAAAGAGGAAGACCAACAATACCCTCCCCACCAGCGCCATGGCAAGAAGCACATTTCTTTTTATAATTATCGCTGACTTTAAATGAAACAGCATTACCAGCTTTATCTTTAAGCGCTTTGATTTTTTCTGCTTCTATATCTCTATCACTTTTTTCGCTAATCGCTTGAGTCTTTTGTTGAGATACTGTATTTTGAGTCTTTGATACATTCTCAATAATTTTAGCTGCCTGTCCGCCTTGGAATGCAGTACCTTGGCTTATTGTATAACCCATAGCTCCAAAAATCACAAGAGTGATTACTCCTACAATAATATTTTTCATTTTTGTCTCTCTTTTAATTTTTTAACTTCTTGATTAAAGGTATAAATTTCATCCGCTAATGCTTTGATCTCTTTATCATCCATTTGCTCAACTAATTCTTTCATTAAAACGTTCTTTTTCTCTCCCGTTTTATACTGAGAAATCGTTTTAAAAATATAGGCACTATCTTTACTGAGAAGCGATGGGCCAATGATGCCATTGGCATAATGGTTATGGCATGCAGAGCATTTAACAATAAAATTTTTACTGAGTTGATTAATAAGAAGGTTTATTTCGACATGTTCATAAGGACTTCGTACTTTAAGTGCTGCACCAAGGGGTGTGTAATTTTTTTCTTCTTCATCAGGTTGCTTATGTGCCTTTACCTCTTGATGATAATCGTAATAGAAGTTTTTGCTCTCATTGCTATCATCTTTTTTGACTTGAACTTTTTCTTCTTTGAAGTTATCGTTATCAAGAACTTCAATTTTTCCTGTTTGTTGTGATACATTTTTTTCAACTGCTTGAGTGCTTTTGTCTTCTTTTTTATCAGAGCAGGCAGTGAATACAAGTAAAATAAATAAACAAAGAATGGAATATTTTTTCATCTTTGATCCTTCTTGTAGAATGTTTCATAAGTCTCTCGTGGTTTAATGACAATTGAAGGAGATGAGGCTGGGCAAAGCTCCTCACATACACCACATCCAACACAATTATGGTTGATTTGTGGTTTTTTAATGCCTTCTTCTGTGACAATCATCTCAATAGCGCTCAAAGGGTTAGGAAATGGACACATATCTGCACAAATAGTGCAGTTTTTGCCTTCATAGGTTGAGAGTTTTTTGAGAACATCCTCTTCTAAATTACGAGTATGAGGATGGCTATAAATTCGTTCTATTTGATTTTTAGGTACGATTGTTCTTGTTATGGCTAAACATGTTTCTGGAAATGCAAAAACGGCTATTCCCATTTGAACATCTTCTGGTTTTTCCGCATGATGATCGAGTGCCCCTGTTGGACACGCTAAAACACATGGAAGCGCTCCACAGAGATAACAACCTCTCTCTCGTGCTTCAATATAAGGCGTACCCATACCATATCCTCTTGTAAAATCTGATAATTTGATAGAATGATAGGGACAGACTTGTAAACATTGTCCGCACTTAATACAAAGCGATAAAAACCTGTCTTCTTCCACTGCTCCAGGAGGTCTTAAATGCGTTTCTCTCGCCTTAAGATACGGTGCTCCTGCAACTCCTGCACCAAGCACTAACCCTAAAATACCCAGTGTAGAATATTGGATAAATTCTCTTCTTTCTTGTTTTACATGTAATGCCATCTTGTCTCCAATTAATGTGTAAACTTAGGTGTTTTGTCTTCCAATAAGAAAATTGGTTCTGAAAAGGGAGCCAATTTTGACAAAAAATTTAATAATGTCATAACGGGTGAACCGTAAAAGAATTTGACAGAGGGATTGTATGCCCATAGCTTATCAGCATACTGATAAACACGATAAGGGTTATCCCCATAACCATCCATATTTGTATCAAAACCTTCATAATTGTCCCAATAGTTTTTTGTAAATTCATTTTTAAAATTATCGCTACTGCGTGAGTCATTAACAACATCTTCAATGTTGCCTTTGACGACATTATTCTCAAAGATTCCATTTTCACATAGAGAATGAAAATGCAACGCTTCGGAGTTAAATAAAAATTGATTATTTCGAATCCAAAGGTGTGAATCTGGTTCAAAGGGAGAACGATCAATATACATGCCTTGTGCATTGTAGACAATCGTGTTGTTTTCAATTGTGAAGTTAGAAGAGTCCTTGAGCCCAATACCAATACCCGTAGCACCAAGTGCATTGGTAATGACGTTTCCTGTTGCAATCGTATCATTAGAATACATGAAAAAAATACCGACAGAATTGTACTGGAAGACATTATTGTGAACAAAATTTTTGCCTGCATACATAAAATGGAGTGAATATCTTCCATGCTCCGCTAAATTTTCCTCAATCGTATTGCCATGAGAATACCAAACGACCATATCACGGGATCGATAGAGATGGTTTTTCTGAATCATATTGTCGTTGCTATACCATAATCGTATTCCGTCGCCTCGAAGCCCAAGCTCATAATTTTTAGAAGTAATATAATTGTTCTTAATGAGTGAATTATTGACAATTTCCATATTAATACCCAAAAGGGAGTCTAAGATTTTGCACTGACTTACTTCATTTTGAACCAGCGCCCCCGTTGTTGTATCCCCTGTCATATTAATCGCAGCATCTAATACGTCAGAGCGTTCTCCACTATTTTGAATGGTTAAATTTTTGAGCGTCACATAAGAGCTTTTGACTGTTATAACACTTCCTACACCCATCCCATCAATAATAACGCCTTCTTCGGCTCCAATAATGCTAATAGGCTTGGTGATAACAATATTCCCTTCATAGACACCAGCTTTAAGCTTGATGATAGAACCTTCTTTGGCATTATCAATGGCATCTTGAATAGAGCTTCTATGTGTTTCTTTAATGGGGCCTGTATAGGCTACGACTTCTTCCCTCGTTTCGTATATAAAATCACTCTTCGCGTAGAGTAATGAGAATGTTAAAATACTGAGAAAAAGAAGTTGTTTCATAATAATTATTTACCGCTCTCTTTGTTTGCCTTGTTTCTTGACAAAAGGGCTAGTAATGAAAATATACCAATGAGGGCTAGACAATAGAACCCAATAGTTGGATAAGAATGTGTTGTAAACTGTGCTACTTTTCCATCGCCAAAAACGGTAGGCATGAATGGTTTGATTTTAAAAGCACCCCAATCATGAAGATTATGGCCAAACCAATAGAGCCAATAGGAATAATCTGCTATAAATAACAATGGTAAAGAAGTTGGAATAAGCATAAGATAATTATATAGTTTATTATTATAAGCAATAAAATAAACCACAATTAGACTCAAAAATAATAATGCATAGATTCCAATTTCACGTTCAAGTATGCCGCCCCTCCACATAGGATCCATACCAATGTAATGGTTTATCGTATTCATTTCATGCACTTCACCACTAAATCCATCAAAGTGAAAAAAGACAGGTATGCCTTCTGGGAATGCTTCTTTTGGATAGTTTGGGGCTTCAAGAGAACATGACCAAATAGGAAATGAAGCTACGCCGATTTCAGAAGAACTCCCAATCATTTTTTCCAAATTATTATGAGCTTCTTTGGGGGTAGAAGTACTTTTATACCTACCTTGATTGTAGATTCCCCAAATCATTTTTTGGAAAGATGAAATGTCTTCTTTTTTTCCGCTATCAATTTTGTTCAGTACCCCATGAAAACTGATCATGGGAAATGTAAATGATAGCGTCATAATCACCAATGCAATACCCGCAAATATTTTTGATTTTAGTAAACTTTGATTCATTTTTTCTCCTTAATATCCTTAGCTAAAAACTAAAGTTAAATCTTTAGATAAAAATAGTGTATCTTGAATTCATGTTTTTAACATTGACACATATCAACCCACAAAGATGTAATTCTTTGTGGGTTGTAGATACAAAACCTAGAATAAATTAGCGTTACTGTCAATCCATTTTAGATATTCAATAATACTTTTTATTTCAGGATCTTTCATGTTTTGGTTTGGCATCCTTAAGTTAAAGTAGTCAATCATCGCTTTGACATAAGGGTCTTCAAACTTGTCTTTTGGGCTCTTTATAAAATCAGCCACCCATTTCTCGCCATTTTCATGGCGGCCTAATACACCGGTAAGATCAGGACCTGAACTTACTTTTCCAATAACGTGACAACCAGAACAGCCACCTTCATTGAATGCAACTTCGCCTTTTGCAGCTTCGGGAGATTGTTTTGTTGCAACAAACTTAACCAGTAAGTCTTTTGCACGAATTCCAACGTCCGCTGTTTTTACCATATATTGCCAGATCATATTTTCAAATAAGACAGCTTTTTCAAAATCGCCTTCTTTGATAGCAGCATCTGAGAGTTTTTTCTGCTCAGGAATTTTGCCGTATTGATCAAGCGCATCGGTTACAAGGTTTTTGACAACATCATGTTTTTCATAATGGTTATCTTTGAGGAATTTCACAACACTTTGAATAACATCATCCGTTGCTTTATTGACTGCAACTGTTTTGTCGTATTCAGATTTGAGTTGTTCTTTACTCATGGTTGCCATTTTGAGTTTTTGTGCACTTTCATACTTTTTATTTGGGTCTTTAACCATTAAATAGCCCATCATTTCTAGGTGAAGTGCAGAACAGAATTCTGTACAGTAATAAGGGAATACGCCTTCCATATCTGCTTTAAACTTGACCGTTGCGACTTTACCTGGCTCTACTGATGCGTGAACATTATAGTTATCCACTGTAAAACCATGCGTTTCATCTTCTGCTCGTTCAAGGTTTGTCATATAGATTGTGACGTTATCACCTTTATTGACCGTAATATGTTCTGGGTTGATATGAGAACGTACAAGTGTCGCATAGACTTTGACATCATTGCCTTTACGTTCAATTCTCTCTTGTCCAGCGAGTGTTTTCCCCTCACTGATTTGCTCTGTTCGAGAGTTTGTACCCATTTCGTAACGTACTTTTGGATTGAGCTTATCCGCACGAATACCTACGGCATCATGTGGCTCTCCAAGAGGAATAGGCATATCGACAAGAAGGTCCATTTTATTGCCATGAATATCAATTAACTGATGATTCTGAGGATGGAGTGGTCCAACATTATTAAAGCGATCAATGGATAATTTATTGAGTGCAATAATATACTCACCTTGAGGGTCAGCCGTATTACTTTCCATACCCGCTAAGTGTCCAATATTGTAGTGAACATTGACACGATCTAGCACTTTTAATGTTTTAAAATTCCATTTTACAACTTGGCTATCGACATACAAAGAGGTATAAATCTCCCCATCAACAGGTGAATATTGGTTGTGCAATGGTCCTAGGCCCAACTCTACTTGCCCATGTAAAGCTTTTTTCATATCAAGAATAGGAATACCATAAGGGTCGGTACCCGCATAATCTTTATTTTTGATCAATGCTTGAATCTTTGAGAAGCTATAGACTGAGGCATGTGTATCGAGCTTGCCACATACAACAATATATTCACCTGTTGGATCCACATCAACACCATGTGGAGATTTAGGTTCAGGAATCAAGAAAAGAGCGTCATTTTTGACAGCAATATCCATTGGGACGACTCTATGTCCATTGATAACTTTAACGTTTTTTGGATCTTTTGCAACTTCTGCAAGTTTTTTCCAATTGTATACATGAAGGTAATCTGTATCATTTCGGCTCATACCTGCTTCATTAGGTGGCATGCCTACTTCAATTCCGCCTGTATACATTTCTGAGTTAAATGAATTGGTAAAGCCCCAACCATGGCTTACTTTTTTACCAGCATCACTTAAATCTTGCATATATGGAGGAAGCTCGATAGTATAGGAATCTTTCTCTTGAATTCTTCCTATTTTAGGATCAAATTTCCACATGGTTACACCACCACGATAACTCTCTTTATAGTCTTCTATCGGGTGATAATTATTGTCAAATGGCGCTGCATATTGCGCTGCTTCTATGATCCATTCTGAGTCTTGAGTAAAGAATGACCCGCCATGTTCAGATTTAAAGACCGGGTTAACAACAATTTGTTTTGTCTCAAAGTCACTCAAATCAATAACCGCAATTCTTGGATTTGCTTTATCATTGATGATAAGCCATTTTCCATCGACTTTGGCGTCTGTTTCAGAAAGAGAAGGGTGGTGTGTATCACCCCAAGTCATATCTTTACCTCTGATTTTACCTTGATCAAGAACTTTCTTGCTTTCTTCATCAAAACCATATCCTTGCCAAGGTTCTGGTGTAAATACAGCAATATATTTTAGTATCCTCATGGAAGGAACACCATAAACTAATACCTGTCCAGATTGCCCACCTGAACTAAAAATGAGGTATTTATCATGTACACCCGTTGGATTATAAGTCTTTGCGGCACGAACAACATCCGCTTCGCTCAGACCTCTATCTTTCATAACTTTATCTAAAGTACCATCTCCACCAGCAGCAATGGAGACTGTTGTTAGTAGGGTACTCGAGAGTACAAGCGATGAAAGAAGTTTGAAACCTCTTTCCATATTTCCTCCTTTAAAAATATAAGATGATGTTAAATAGATGTTCTAAAGAGCGATGTGGCCAGTATCTTCTTTATTCTTTTTATTTAACATTAATTTAACACTTTAAGTTGACTATGGAATTCTATAATAGAGTTAGTTTCTTTTCAGTCGCTAGAATTTTATGTGTTAAAAATATGGCATAACAGGCATATTTTTTATAGGTTATTGGAGTAAAAAGGCAGTAAAATACTAAATTGTGCACCATCATTGGTGTTTTTAGCATTTATTATTCCATGAAATTGATTTTCTATAATTAATTTTGACATATAAAGACCAATTCCCGTAGATAACTTATTTTTATTACTATGAAAAGGTTTGAAAATATCATCAATTAAAGGAGTTTGAATGCCTCCCGCATTATCTGTAATGGTTAGGATAACAAATTTGTCTGAATTCTCGAGTGAAATTTGAATAAAAGGATGTTTGATTTCGGAAATTTTAATAACATCAATGGTGTTTTGTATAATCGATAAGATAACTTGAGAAAGGCTATTGGAATTGCCAAAAATATTCATTGTTGAGTCAATTTGCTGAATAAGTTTAATTTGATAAAGTTTTAATGAAGATTCAAGAAGTACAAGAGTCTGTTTAATGGAGATGATAGGATTAAAAATAGTGTTATCAACGTGTTTATAAAAATTTTCAAAATTTGTAATGGTTTCTGACATAAATTGAATAATTTCTTCATTTTTAGCAGTTTCTTCCATCAACTCTGGGTCAGTAATTTTTTTTCTAATATACATACAATTAAAACTGAGTTGAGCAAGAGGTTGTCTCCACTGATGCGCTATAATAGCAATCATCTCCCCGAGTGCTGCAAATTTAGCTTGTTGCATCATAATTTTATCTTTGAGGATTTCTTTAGAAATATCCTGCATACTGATGATGAGCATACTCTTTTCTGCACCACTAATACCAAATGAAATTCTAATAGGAAAGGCATGCCCTGTTTTATTGACGGCTTTAATTTCTCGTACTTCTTCTTTATTTTCAATCTCGAGGATTTTTTTAAAATTTAAAACACCTTCTTGGTCGACAGGAAGAGATTCTTTTGAAATTATTTTTTGAAAAAATTGTTCACCAATGATTTCTTGTTTGGTATAACCAAAGATTTTTTCTGCCATATGATTATAGGTTTGCACATTGAGCCTTGAATCCAGTGTGACAATAGCATTTGTATTAGACTCAATAATAGTATTAGCATAATCATGCTGTCTAATAAGCTCTTTCGTCACTTCAATGATTTTTTTCGAGGCAGGTCTAAAAATAAAGATTGCTTCAAAAAAAAGTGTCACAAGTGTAAAAATAAAAATAAAAAATTCAACATTTTTAAGCTTTATCGTATTGGATTCTGTTGTTGCAACATAGATTGCGGTTGCTAAGTCTAAATTTTCCAACAGCTTTTGAGAGTTTTGTAAGATATACGTTAAGCTTCTTCCATCACGATTTTCTTCAAAACGCTTTGCATGATATAAATAAGTTCTGATATTTTTATCTAATAAAAACGGTTCTTCAAAATAGATTTTTTTTAATTCATTTGACATAGGAAAAGAAAGGAGTAAATTATGAGAGTCTTCCATAAGTGCAATATTTGTTCGTAAATTTTCTGTTTTATAATAAATGGCGTATAAAGCAATTTGTTGAGAAAGCATACCTTGTTTACTACTAAGATTAATCGTTTTTCCATCGTTTGATTGACTACTAATAAGATGATTCAGATTATAATAAGCCAAAATGGAGAGTAACGCTATAAGTGAGAGTGCAGTAATATATCGTTTCGTAAAGCTGATAGTTTCGACCATTGAAAATTTCCTTATGAGACCAATATGACGAGGTACGCTTGGGAATTATAGCTTTCTTTTAGATAAAAAAGTGTTACAATTGCCAGAAGCAAGATTAAAAATGGAGGGGATTTTTGTTAGATAAATATGAATTTGTTTTAAAAAATAGTTCGTTATTGCTTGCTGAAGATGAAAAAAATCTTAGGGATAGTTTTGCAAAAGTTTTATTATTGTATGTTGACAAAGTCTATACAGCGTCTGATGGAGAAGAAGCCTTAGCACTTTACAATCAGCATCATCCTGACATTGTTATTACGGATGTTAAAATGCCTAAATTAAATGGACTTGAGTTAATCAAGCTCATTAGGAAAGACAATCATACTATACCTATTATTGTTACAAGTGCCTATACCGATAAAGATTTTTTACTAGAATCTATCAAACTTTTATTGGTCGATTATGTTGTTAAGCCGATTAAAGAAGGAGATTTAACAAGACTCTTAGAAAGCAGTGCAAGTATTTTACTTGAAAAATCAAAAACTATTGTCAAAATTAACGATACAAATTTTTATGACTATACGAATAAAACTTTTTTACAAGACAACATCTCCATTACATTAACACAAAAGGAAGTAGAATTTATTGAAATCTTATTGGCACATAAAGGCAATTTAGTGACACGACAAATCCTCGAAGATAAGCTTTATATTTATGAAGAAGCTCCTCCTTCAGCACTTAAAAACCTTGTTTTTAAATTACGCAAAAAAATAACCAATGATGTCATCAAAACAATCGGTAATCTAGGGTATGCAATTAAAGATTAAAAGATTATTTTTTCATTAAGCGACTAAAAAGAAACTCACACTGTTATAAAATGTCACTCTATTATTAGATATACATTAAAATATTAAGCAATGGAGGGACTTAAGAATGAAAAAGGTAGCGTGTATGCTTATATCCGTAGCTGCAGTATCTCTGATGGCTGCGGATGGTGAAGCAATCTACAAAAGTAAATGCTTTTCATGTCATGGTGACAAGGCTTCAAAAGCTGCATTAAACAAATCGCAAATTATTGCAGGGTGGGATGTCTCAAAAATTGTAGGTTCAGTCAATGGCTATAAAAATGGCGAAGGCGGTCCTATGAAAAACGTTATGAAACCAATCGCGACAGCCTTAAGTGATGATGATTTGAAAGCAGTTGCAACAACAATAGCTTCTTATAAATAATAATCAATAAGGATTATAGTGATATCTCTATCACTATAATCCTTCTGCGTGTTACATGAATTTGTATATAACTCTCAATTTTGAATACTACACGAAAGGAACAAAGAATGGCTGTTGAGCAAAGCAGAAGAGACTTTATAGGCATGGCATTCGGCGGTTTTGCAGCGGCAGGTGGCGTTATAGCCCTTGGCGCTATGAAAAAGACTTGGGATC
>Ga0183096_1002125_pt1 | contig 14371 bp, 10 predicted proteins | sample Biomet5_FD_127791 | JGI IMG/M metagenome (GOLD analysis project Ga0183096, IMG submission 127791) | Microbial communities from bioreactor (seeded with sewage sludge) at LBNL, California, USA - Biofuel metagenome 5 (version 2) (version 3) | ecosystem: Engineered > Bioreactor > Anaerobic >... | reverse complement strand
GCTGCGATAACGCTGAAAAAATGCCGTTAAAATCGGGAACATCAGCCTTTGCCGTCAAGGGGCAGCGGAAGGACAGGGGCTTGAGTCGCTCTGGAAAAGGGCCAATATCCTTGGTGTCGTAGAAAGCCTGAATGTGTTTGCGCGAGCGGGCGATGGTTACGCAGTCGAGCATCTCGAAAAAATCAAAATCAAGTGTATCCAGAATGGCTTTTGCCGTGCGCTCTTCCGGGGGGAGCTTTGCCCATTGATTGAAGACAACCTGGGCGCGTCGAAAGACTTCCTCCACGCTTCGTTGACTGCGCAGCTTGTTGCTGAGTTTTTCAGAATCGCCTTCATAGGCCAGGGCCAATTGATTGCGCAAGTCGCTGAAGCGATTGTTGACAGGCGTGGCGGAAAGCATAAGCACGTTTGTTTTTACACCGTTTTTGATGACCTTGTTCATCAATTTTTGATATCTGGTTTCTCTATCTTTAAAAGCCTCATTATTTCTGAAGTTGTGCGATTCATCAATGACGACAAGATCGTAATTACCCCAGTTGATGCGGTTGAGCGGAATGCCAAAAGATGTACCTGATGTTCTTGAAAGATCAGTGTGACAGAGAACATCGTAATTAAAGCGGTCTTTGGCAAAAATATTTGTGTTGAGGTTGCTGTTGTAGTTCAGCCAGTTGTCAGAGAGCTTCTTGGGGCAAAGAACAAGAACCGTGCGATTGCGTAATTCGTAGTACTTTATGACAGCAAGTGCAGTGAATGTTTTACCCAGGCCAACACTGTCAGCCAGAATACAGCCGTTGTATGTTTCCAACTTATTGATGATGCCTACAGCCGCGTCCTTCTGGTAGTTAAAAAGCTTCTGCCATACAAGCGTATCCTGATAGCCAGTTCTGTCATTTGGCAGAACATCTTCATCAATATCGCTAAGAAATTCACTAAAAATATTGTAAAGAATAAGAAAATAAACTCTCTCAGGGGAATTTTCATGATAGACTGATTCAATGTGATCGCAAACAATCGCCGTTACATCTTCGAGCTTGCCGGAGTCATTCCAGATTTGCTCAAATAGCTGAAGATATGTAGCTGTAAATGTTGGCTCATCGAACCTGTTTACTATATTCGAAACAGCATCACCTTTTTGATACCCAATATCCACTGCTGTAAAACCGTGCAGCGGCATATAGGCAACATCCTGTTCTTCCTGCTTAATACAGGCAAATTGCTGCATTGGTGATTTAGTTCTATTTGAACGAAAAGCAGCTTTGCTTCGCATCCACTCGGCGCACTCTCTTGCAATTGCTCGCTGTGTTAATTTGTTCCTGAGCTGTATCTCAAATTCTGAGCCGTAAAGACTTTTTTCGCGTTCTTTTTTGGGGATAAAAAACTCTCGACGTTCTTTGTGTATCGTGCCTGCAACTTCATCAGCAATAAAGGCTGTAGATGTAAATATAAATTGTAAAGAATCAATTTTTGCAAGCTCAAGCTTGAGAGATTCGTATGCGTATATCGAAAAGCACGAAGCCGCAATTTTAAGTTTACTTTTCTTGTTCAATGATTTTTTAAGATCATCGCCAAGCAATGAATTGATATTATCAATAATTTTCATCCGGCTTTACCTTCAAAATTATCCCTATTGAATCCCTAGCTGTTACCTGCTGGCCACCATCACTTAAAAATGCTTTCAGGAAGGCTTTCACCGACTAAGAATTAACGGCGAGCTAATCCTACGGATCAGGGCATTTCCCCGTACATTCATGTTAAATCGCGACTTAGGAGAGCACAGGCATTTTGTGTGATACTCAAGGCGTGGTCAAGATCATGTCGAAAGCAACGGTTCGCTATGGTTAGCCTTCTTTAGCTCCGATACTCAGCCCCTTAGCGCAATTGCGCTAAGGGGCTGAGGGGCTTGAGTGTCTCCACTCTTTTTTGATTACCTTGCCGCTCCCAATGGGACCAGCCGGAGGAGCATCCACGAATGAGGCACTACGAAGATTTTTGATTTTCCCTAGCTGTTCTTCGCTGAGCATTTCTAACTTTTTCTTTCGATTTTCTAAAGTGTTGCCCATCCCCGCAAAGAATGCCGTTGAAAAATTTGCGCCCCCGATATAGGAACACTAGTATGAAATGTAGCAGATTTTCTAAGCGGAGTTAAAGACACATCATCACTGGCGCACCCAATGGCAAGAATAAGAAAAATCGAAATCTCCAATTTCCGTGGTATCCAGAAAATGGTGTGGTGTCCATCATCTGGCATCAATTGCCTAATCGGCATGGGCGACAGCGGAAAATCCACGGTATTGGATGCAATTGACCTGTGCTTGGGTGCTAGGCGTAATGTTCAGATTTCTGATGCTGACTTTTACGACCTGGACATCACTTCTCCCATCAGCATTACGCTGACTCTGGGTGCTTTGGATGACAGCATGATTGCCCTAGAGAGCTTTGGTCCCTTTCTACGCAGCTATTACTCCGCCACGGGCATCATCGAAGACGAGCCATCTGCTGGAGCAGAAGTGGTTCTCTGTCTGAATCTGACAGTCACTGGTGACCTGGAACCATCCTGGACTCTCATCTCTGACCGCGCCTCCCAGCAAGGTCTGGTGAAGACACTCGCGTGGAAGGATCGGCTGGCCATGGCACCGACAAGGATCGGTGCACCTACTGATTACAACTTGGGCTGGCAACGAGGCTCGGTCCTGAACCGAATCTCGGAAGAACGCGCGGACGCCTCCGCAGCGCTCGTAAAGGCTGCGCGTGATGCACGCGGTACCTTTGGAGATCAGGCCGAGCAGCAATTAAGTGAAGCGCTGGGAATCGTCGCTGCAACTGCTCAAGAACTCGGCGTCCCTATCGGCGCGAAGGCGAGAGCGCTGCTAGACTCGCATTCAGTATCGTTCGGAGGCGGGACCATCTCCTTGCACAACGAAAACGGCATACCGCTTCGCAGTCTAGGCATTGGGTCCACACGCCTATTGGTCGCAGGTCTGCAGCGTAAGGCTGCCAGCCAAGCATCAATAGTCCTTTCGGACGAACTAGAGTACGGCCTTGAGCCGCACCGCATTGCTCGGTTTCTCGGATCTCTCGGAGCGAAGGAAGATGCCCCACTGCAGGCTTTTCTTACAACGCATTCGCCGATAGCGCTCAGAGAGTTGTCGGGAGACCAACTCTTCGTGTTGCGTCGAGGAGTCCAGGGGCACGAGATCCGCATGGTTGGTGCCGATAACGACATCCAAAGCACCATTCGCCTCTATCCCGAAGCCTTTCTGGCTGGCTCCGTAATCGTGTGCGAAGGAGCCAGCGAGATCGGACTGCTGCGAGGCTTAGATTTGTACCGGGTTGAACACGGTGGCGTGTCCCTAGCAGCACAGGGCATCGCCATGATTGACAGTGGAGGTGGTGAACCTGATCGACTCTATTCTCGCGCAATGGCCTTCCAGTCGTTAGGCTATAGGGTGATGGTGGTACGTGATGACGACAAGCAACCTACGCCTGCCATTGAACAGAGATTCCAGCTGGCTGGTGGTGCGGTCGTCGCCTACCGTGCAGGTCGTGCATTGGAAGACGAGCTATTTGGTAGCCTCACGCCGGGAGCGTGCCAGTGTTTGATCGATTATGCTTACGAACTACATGGAGACCTAATTCACGAACACATACGCACAGTTTCGAGAAATACACTCACGCTTCAGAGTGTTTGGGATGAAGTTCAGAGTACCCAAGCGATTTCTGCCCCGAACAGGGTTTTACTGGGACAGGCTGCGCGCATCCGCAAAGCCGGTTGGTTCAAGTCCATCTCTTGGATGGAGGATGTAGCGAGGACTATCGTGGCACCGGATCTGCCATTCTGCGATCCAGGCTTTAGCGTCTTGATTAATCAGATACCTGCATGGGCTGCTCATGGACCGCGCTGAAATTGACCTGCTCGCGATTGCTCGTGGCATGGTTACGGCACCGGCCGGGTGTGGCAAAACTCAGTTGATAGTCCGCGCATTGTCTGCCCATAGAGGAAGCAAGCCGATCCTCCTGCTCACACACACCAATGCTGGCGTGGCAGCTCTTCGTGCCCGGTTGGATCGCATCGGCGTACTACGCAGTGCATATCGGCTGAGCACAATTGATGGATGGGCCATCCGGTTAATTACGAGCTTTCCGGGACGTAGCGGGCACGACCCTAATATCTTACAACTTACCACGCCGACACGCGACTACCCAGAAATCCGAAACGCTGCCAAAAAACTATTGGAGTCCGGACACGTCAATGCGGTATTAAAATCGTCCTATGCGCACCTTATCGTCGATGAGTATCAGGACTGCTCGGTGCCTCAGCACGACATTATCTGTTTGCTCTCGTTGATTCTGCCGACCTGCGTGCTTGGCGACCCGATGCAGGCAATCTTTGGGTTCCGTGGCAATGCTCTGGCCGACTGGAGCAAACAAGTTTGCACGCATTTTCCGGTCGAAGCTGAACTGGCTACGCCTTGGCGCTGGCGCAATGTCGGTGCTGAAGCGCTTGGTCAGTGGCTGCTGAACGCTCGACACCTACTGATGACCGGCCAGTCGGTTGATCTGCGCACCGGGCCACCAGGGCACGTGACATGGATTCAAACCATCCCTCCAAATGACTATCCTCAGAGACTGGCAGCAGCGCGTACGCCATCGCCCACTGCCGACGGGCGAGTGTTGGTCATCGCCGACTGTCGGAACCGTTCGATTCAGCAGAAGTTTGCCAGCTGTACGCCAGGTGCTTCCACTGTTGAGGCAGTCGATTTGCAAGACCTTATCGCCTTCGGAAACAGTTTCGATGTATTGTCTCCAGGGGCCTTGGAACAATTGTTAGCCCTGGCGCAAAGTGTCATGACCAATGTGGGTGTAACAGAACTGACACGGCGTTTGAATTCGTTGAATCGTGGAACCGCCAGGAATCCGCCGTCCACGGTAGAAATGTGTGCCTTGGCGTTTCAGCGCACTCCGTCTATGGCCTCAGCAGCAACATTACTGTCGGAGTTGCGCACAATGCCGAATGTGCACGTGCACCGCCCCGCCATTCTTTACAACGTGCTCAAGGCGCTACGTGGGGCCTCAACAGGAATTGTAACGCTTACGGAGGCTTCAATGCGAGTGCGGGAAGAAAATCGCTTGTTGGGGCGCCGATTACCCAAGCGTGCAGTGGGCAGCACGCTATTGCTCAAAGGATTGGAAGCAGAAGTTGCGGTGGTATTAAATACAGAGGTGATGAGCCCACAGCACCTGTATGTGGCCATGACCCGTGGATCGATGAAACTGGTTGTATGCAGTCCGAACCCCACATTAGGCTAGGTCAGAGTCCACGCGGGCGCTGTCATGTTTCAGAAAATTAGTGCCACCCTACTCTTAATGACATCTAGAAAGCTATGTGGTCATTTATCAGGGGCATATGACGACTGTGCAGAACAACCAAAGATATGATTGCCCAGATTGATGAATAAGCCCGACTCTGGCTTGATCGGGCCTCACCGTCCAGAATATTACCTGCCAGTAGGCATCTTCATTGCTTTAGCATCTCAATAAGTTGGCTGGCCTCGTTTGCTGTCATATCGCTATATTCCTTGCGAAAGTTTATGGAACAAAGTGCTTCGGCGTCTAGGCCCTGTCGCTCAGCGAGGTCATAGGCATAGCAAAGTTGCTTGTCAGAAGCAGGCTGATTGGCACTGTGTGGGGTAAAACCGTACATAATCACCTCAAATTTATCATAATAGTTTAAATTTTTTCCTAATATACGCCATGGCTGCGGCGCGGGTGTAACCAATCTTTGATCCTGCCCGTACGCGTTCTGCTGGTCCTTTGTGCAAAGCGTCTTCGTTTGAGAGTGTTTTGGCTGAAACGAGCCCGCCAGTTGCCTTCGCCAGCTCTGCTCTTGAGACCACAGGCGGCAATTCCTGTTCGATGGACCTAAAGAATGCCTCGGAGCCTATGCCCTGGCGGATCAAGCTGTCTGAGCGATCAAAATTGCGTTGCCAGTATTGTTGCATGTTTTCTCCTGCCTGTTGGGCTGATAAGGGTTGGTGTGGGAATGCATATAATAAGCAGATAGTAAAATAAAAAAGGGTGTTGCTATGAAAGCAACACCCTCAAATATTTTGAGTAAAATAGTTAATTCTCTTCGGATTTGCCCTTCTGATAGGCAGAGACTTCATCCAGTAGAGCTCGTATCTCCTTTTCGATGCCGTCTCTAAAACGAGCATCCGTTATCTTTTCTACATCTTTCTTGATTCTATCGCGCAGCTTTTGAATGTGACCTCTGAATGCATGCAATTTGCGGTCTATGTTTGTAATCTTCTTTGGCTGTTGAGGAGTAGACTGCTGGTCTGCGTCACCAGAACTCGAATCTGGCTGCTTTTTGGCTGCTTCCTTCTTTTCTATGGCCGCTAGCATCTTTTTGAATTCATCTTGCTGCTTATCACCTTGCATTTTTGAAAGTTTAAGCAGCTTATTGCGCGACCAAAGGGGACTCTCAATAGCCGCTTTTTGCATAGCAGATGGGAGGCTATTGAGCTTGAGTATCTCAGAGATGGTACTTTCTGCCTTTCCTAATTGAGCTGCAACGTCTTGTTGAGCTAAACCAGATGCATTGATGATGTCTTGGATGGCTCGTGCCTCTTCCATGGGCAGAAGAGAATTGCGCTGCAAATTTTCAGTCAAGGCAATGACCCTATAATTCCCTGACACCAACTGAGCGGGCAATTCTTCAAGGCCAAGGTCTGATGCCGCTTTGTATCTACGCTCCCCAGAAACAAGTATTTTATTATCGCCATCAACCCGGTATAGAATCGGAGTAATAATTCCATTAACCCTGATAGAGTCTTTCAGGTCCTCAAGTTGCTGTTCATCAAAATAGTGCCTGGGCTGATTACCATCAGGCGATATCTCTGCTATTTTGAGCATCTCGATCTTGGGGCTTACGCCTACGCGGCTCTGAGTGGCAGATTGAGCATTTGTCGACACCTTGGGGGGGTCTACGGTCACAGCAACACCTCGTATTTTATAATTATTTTACACTTCGGAGCTCCGAAGTATCTAAGGCAACAACTGAAGTCTGTGAGCAGATCTTTAAATTAGCGTAGGGATGATTGACAAAAAAAGTCAACACAAACACAGCCATGATGTCCTGCGAACATACAGGTTTACTCGAGAGGTCTGGAGGATGCCGCTACCTCCGTATCTCGCATCATCATTTTCGAGGTATCCTCGTGCATGAGGATACCCTTGATCCCTTGGGGTTGAATTCTTTAGTGCGGACTTTAGCCAAATAGCTCCCAGCAAAGACTACGTCATTGATCTGTTGTTCAGCTTCTGGGGAATTGCGCTCTATGAGCTTGCCTTTGGCTCCATTACTGCTTGAAAAGTTAACCAATCCCTCATAGCTTTCATTGGGCATGTTATTTGCGTTTTGCAGTTTGTTTTTGACTGCCCTACTCACAGCTTCTTTAACGGAATAGCCGTTTTGAATTGCATTGCCATTGACAAATGCATTTACATGAAAGTGTGGCCTGTCATCTGGTGAGGTCTTTTCTGCTGTCCATACCCAATGTACATCAGGATCGTTTTTCCCATCCTTTGACTTTGAGTTTAGAGTACGTGTTGCGCTTTCAATAATTCTGGTTATGTCCTTACTGTCGAGTGTATAGCCAATCTCTTGTCCATTGTTCCCGATACGACCAGTTGCCTTGTTCTGAATGTCAAGGCGTACTGCCAACACCTTCGAGTGCTTGGCTGTCATGTGCTCAACAGTGTCTATGAGCTGGTCTAATGTTTTCGTATGGCAAGGAAGGTTGCCATCTTGACCATTGTTAATTGTGTAGTCTCTGTATTTATTCCCAGACGTGGTGTCCTTTGCCATGTCATTCTCCTTTAGCTTGCTTTAACTCCGTCATAGTTATTACTTCTATGGCTAATAAACATACAAATGGCATTAACATTGTGTTTATAATTTCGTTTACAGGATGCATTTATCACTTGCAGCAAATAGCTATTTTATGATTACTATTAAGACACTACTAAAACCGGGATAGCCAAGTACGAACTACACGGAGTATAAATAAATTTACTTCTGAGAGTTGCTGAGCATTGTCACATAGCATATTTGCGATAAAGTTCTACTTCAAATAAATCACAAAAGATGAAGGAACAAACAGATTCTCTCAAAAACATTTCAAATCATTTGCCACGGGTTCATAGAGACATGACTCTAACTATACGTGACCCATTGCCATTAAGCATAATGACAGAATTTATGGTAATTTTGAGCAACTAAGTACATGAAATGGCGCCAGGAAGTACTCCCTGACGCCTGTGTGAGCCATGAAAACATGCACTTAAAGCCATTTTTTTCCATAAACTCTTTCATTATGGCTCTTGGCTATATCTTTCAAATGAATCAAGATGAAGAACAAATTTTGGATTTTTTGAGCCATCATCATGAAAGAGTATCCAATTACACGCCTCCAGAAGCTTTAAAGCATTAGTAGCAGCTACAGCGCTCAGCCCTAGGCGGCTTCTTATGTTTTCGACATCCCAGACTTGTCCGATCTTGTGCCTTTTGTCTTCCCGTCGTGATAAGATGTTATCTAAAATTTGCTTAGCAATAGGATAGGCGGGCAATCCCCTTGGGTCATGTGCAAATTGAAAATGATTTATAAGATTTCTGGCAACACTAATCCCTATGCTCATTTCGTAAGCATTAATGCTTGCTTCGTGTGGAATGTCGTGGAGTAAGGCATGGAAGGCACATGCGAATCTCACAGCTAAGCCATGCATCTTTTTTAAGCTCGCAGTAACCGAACCGTGCATGTCTGGTATAATATCAAATTTAATCTCCTCTTCAAAATCTTGGATTAACTTTGACGCATCAGCTTCGACATTTATTACATACCGTTGCGGTGACGAATTTTGCGTGTAGTACATACTAAGCAATCGTATCATACCAGCATCATAAAGCTTAATTGATTTGAACATAGATGGAACACGCTCGTGATGCTCATGAAGAAAGAAAGGGCTGATCCGTGGGGTCAAACCGATGTCATTAAGATGTTTATTGCCATAAACCTCTGCTGCAACGCTATACTGCGACGCCAGCAGCATAGGAAGTGCGGGTTGCTTCAGGTGTATTTGATCCCTGCCCAAGCGAGTATAAGATTCTTGGGTATAACCACGCAAAATAATATCTAAATTTGCGTTTGGACTGAGCACGAGATCCCGAAAGACACTAGGTTCAGGACTAACTACCCCAATACACCCCCCATTATCCCTTACACACTCTAGCAAAGCTACCGGTGTGCCAGAATCTATTACAACTTTCGGGGCTGGCCTGCACATTTCCGCCGTTTTTTCTCTGAGCTCAGCGCTTTGAAGAGCTAATTCTTTGGAAGATTCCAGCATCTTGTCGACAATATACATTGGATTTTCTCCGACAAGCTCCTTAACAGTATTTCGAGTGATTTTCCCCTCGAAACAACTTAGATGTTTATTGCTGATACGGCGGATTTCATTGGCCATCATCAATTCTCTTTCCGATGGAGCTTTACTTTTTTCAAAACATTCAAATGGGTTATATAGTATACTAAAGAAACCGCTCTTACGAGCACCTGAGTCACCAATCATCACGGACATAATGGGTGAAGGTTCAACCCAGCCTTCTCTTACAAAAACTGACACCGCTCCCCGTAATGCAATGCTTGCGCATGTAAGCAATGCAGTTACAGCTGCATCTGGCGGCACATGTAGATCAGAGTGGCTAATGTATGTCACACAAGAATAAATTTCGTTTGGAATTGATAAATTATGAGAGAGACGCCCAGGCAAGCTTGATAAAGAGAATGGGTGACACTTAGCACTAAATTCATATTGGCAATCCTTGAGATAATTTTGAAGTTCAAAATTTTCCTTATTGCTCTGAAATCGCTCAAGCTCCTCACACGCATGATTTGCCATGGTTATCTCCTGCAGCCACGGCAATGCCTTTCTTCCTGTGGACATATATTTCTCCTTATATATTCGAGCCCGAGTGGCAATTTCTTGCCACTCGCTGCTCAAATAATTTATTTGTATTCCATAACGATGATCTTTCCATTCTGAACATCCGGCTCAACACGAAGATACTCAGAATTGGCTATGCCAAACTTGTTCATGACTTTTTTTAGTTCCTGAGGTGTATTTATAACTTCGTATTTTTGTGACACCTCGCACAGTTGCCCTTCCATTTGTAGAGAAAAATAAATTTTTATTAGAAAATCCTTGCGAAGGTGATATTTATGCATTACTGCGGCGAATGGCACACCAGCATTATGGTCCTCTGCTATTTTTATTTTTAACTCTTCCATTTGTTGAGCGGTACGCCGACTTCGCTTAACTCCCTCGCCATTATTGCCGATTTTTTCGCGTGCACGGGTGACCTGTGCATTGTTACTAATCTCATTAAAAACGCTTACCCCTATATCGCTGGGACATGACATTACATCCGGGGAAGAGCTTCCATTTACGAGACTGCAGATATCAAACATAATAGTCACCTTTTTCAGATATTGACTGATACTACTGATAAGCAGTGCATATTCAGCCCATCAATAATTTCCACGACAACTAACTAGCATTAGTTCATTTTACTAACATCTCACCCTCATTTACTTCAAAGTTTGATCCCATACCCCCAATAGACCATCGCACTCATGCGGCCCTCTCTTAGGAGCAAAGTTAACGCACACGACTGCGAAGCCAAGCTATGAATGCGGTTCTTTCGTAGCCAGCATATTTGCCAATTCTAATTTTTCCACTTGGCCCTTGCCCCTTTGAATCCAAATTGGCCAACCCGCCAGGCGTAATCAAAGTCCCGCAATATTTGGGCACGTCATGGCGCGCAAAGATCGGTGGAAGTGCGCTCTCAAGTTCCTTCCAAAAATTTTCTAATGCTTTTTCTCCCATCGAAATTACCTCCTCCTAATCGCCCAATGCGATCAAAATTTATGATGCAGAGCGCTACTTGCTCTTGCGGCTAACATATAGCCTGTTAAAAATTTGTCTACAAATTACTGATATTATTGATTAATCTTAAAAAAATACCATCAAAAATTCAAAAATTCAGAAAGCTAACAGGCTACAATTATTCAATTTTTAGAATGACTATTCTGAATTTTTTCTTAAACTTTTTTTTGTACATTTTGCTATTTGTGTACGTTCAGGGGCAGGGAAACAAAAAAAGCCGTCGACTGCCGACGGCTTTTTGGCTGTTTGGAGTAACCCCCATTTCTACCGGACACCCCTCCAACTAAGGATGAGGTGCTGGAACTATGTCTAAAACTAGTGCTAAAACAAGCTCAACGGTGGAGATAGTACAACATAATGCCCCGTCGCCGTTGTGACCTTCCCCCCGAAAATTTTGCCTGATAGAGGCTAGTGTGTCCCCGGACAGTCGGTTTCTTTGATGGCGCGAACGTATGGCGTTGCTCCAAATTTATTTTTCGCTGAGAAAACAGGTGAGTGAAGGCTGCAAAACAGCCATTGAAGCTGATGACTAGGTCGTTAGCGCAGCTTCCTTACTGGTCGAAGACTACAATGAAAATTCCCCGTACAGGACCCTGCGGATGCTCTCACCTCGTGAGTTTATCCGCTCGCTGCAAAAATTGGAGTGCCGGTTTTGCGGAAACATCACTATTTTTTTTGATGAAGGGTCATTCTGATTGAGGTAGTACGCCCTCTAGGCTTAATGCTGCTCTTTGAAGCGTATCAGGGGCAAGATGGCTATACCGCTCTGCCATTTCCAATGTACTATGCCCCATTAGTTTAGCAACGGTATAAAGAGGCGTACCCTTTTGCACCAACCAGGAGGCAAACGTATGGCGAAGACTGTGAAAGACTACTCTCTGGCGGGAGTCAGAAATTTCTACAGGAACTTGTGTTCCATCGGTTAGAAGTCGTAATTCTCCTGAGTTGTTGAAGCCTAATTCTCGCACTGTACGTTCAAACGTATCTGAGACCCATTTTCGCACAAGACCATCCTTACCAGGAAAGACATACTGTAGTTTGCTTTCTGATTTAGGAAGTCTACCTATCAGCATTCTGCGCACTTCTTCGCCCATAAATGCGTGACGATTTTTATTATTTTTTGTGTCTCTTATATAAATGGTGCCGTTAATAAAATCGATATCAGACCACGTAAGAGCATGCACTTCCCCAGCACGTAGACCGCAAAAAAGAGAAAGCAGCGCCATATCGTGCATATCAAGAGAACGACCACGCAGTGCGCTCAGCAAAGCACATGCCTCATCAGGTGTAAGGAAACGCATTCGTCGATTGTCTCTCTTGGGAAGCTTTACCCGTTTCGTTGGAGAATTCCCAGAAACGAGACCTCGAGATGCGGCATGATTCCAGACCTGTGAAATGATTCCAAGGATTTTGGCCATAGTGGCTGGGCTTTTACCTTGTTCTGTGGCCTTCAATATGACCTCTTCCACCATGTTAGTCGTGATTTTCTGTAAAGAAATCGATCCGATAATGGGGAAAATCCACTTACCAGCCATACTTTTTTCAAAGGTAATGGTTCTGGGATGTTTTCCAACGCACGAAGGCAAGTAATCGGAATCCCAAAATTCAGCTAGCGTGATAAGGTTGCGGTGAGCAGCCTGTGTTTCAAGTTCTTCGGCTTGGCGGGCTTCGTTTTCCATCTGTCGCATGTCAGCCAAGGACTGTGGTCGCTTACCAGTTTTGATATTGTTTTTGATGATGGCGAGTAGCCCCGCCGCAGTGGCTGCGGATACTTTTTCAGAGGCCCAACCAACCCCTTCTTCCTTATCTTTGCCATTAAGTTTGTAGCGGATAAAAAAATAACGATCCGGTTTGATTCCATTTTTACGAGTTTTACTGTCTCTATACCTAACCCCAGGATGATTACTCTTAGTGGCATCAGCCATATTTAAGATCCTACCTGCCTAAATTTTGGCCCCGCTATAGCCCCGCTTTTTTATTTCAAATGTCATGCGGAGTGGTGATGAGTGATGAAAAATTTACTAGCAAGACACTTGTTATAGCAAGACATTATTGATAAATTTATGATGAACGATTACACATCATGAAGTATCTGAAATTTATAATTTTATCCTTGGTAAGGATGAGGTCAGCAGTTCAATCCTGCTCAAGGGCTCCACAAAGAATCAAAGGACTTACGGAGAAATCCGCAAGTCCTTTTTTTGTGCCCTATTCACAACTGCTCCTGGCTGCCCTGCCATTACGGTTGAGGCCACAATGCCATCAGACCGTCGTGCCTTTGCCTTGCTTATTCCATTGTCGGCCAACAAAAAAACCCACGGGGGGCCAGAACTGCGATTGTATGCAACCAATACCTAGGGCAGTTGCGGCTGCTGTGGCACCAACGCCCGGTAAGGGCCGCGCATGCTGTACACAAAATTGGCCATGCGCAGATCGCCGCTAACCACAAGCATGAGCAAAAGTTTGGACTGCGCATCCTCGCGCACAATGCCGTAGCCCTTTACACCCTTCTGCTCAAAGGCAAATTCCCACTGACCGTTGCGCAGCACCGGAGCTGTGCCGGTCGACAATTGTCACCAGATACAAGAAGTCTCGCTTCATTGGCACATATGTAATGTCGGCGCGCCGCATCTGATCCGGCGATTGATCCGTAATCCGCGCAGCAGGTAAGGATAAATCTTATGTTCGGGATGCCGCACACGCGTTCGGGGCTTCTGGTAGATCACCACCAGCCCCATCTTGCGCATAAACTCCGCACTCAGTCACATCCAATCTCGATGTCCTGCTGACGTAAGTGCCTTTTCATCTGGCGCGAACCAATAAATCGGTGTCTCCAAAAACTGCTTGACGAAAACTGCCCTCCTTCGTTGATGACTACAACGTAACAGGCTGCCCAATTTTCCGCGACCACCTCATACCAATATTCTACTCTTTAATTCCAAAAAATCATTCCACAATGCAAAGAACAAAGGCATTCAACATCTGAGAATCGCGCATAACTGATCACTGCACTATGGAAAACAGTTGTGTCTTTATGCCAAAAAGGCAAATCTGCTCATTTAAACTCTGGAGAAGAAATTGCTATAAATAATTACTTGAAATAAAAAGCTATTTTTGATAAAGCCCGCGATTGATAGGGATGTAATATTCCGCCACTCCACTGAGAGATAAATTAGTTAATGTTATGATTTTGAAGTAATGTGCGATGTATCGCAACAACAAATCGGACGTAAAGTTCAAGTGAACACTGGCGGAAATTGAATGGTTCTTTATTGGTACGGTTATTGGGTGCGTTTTTGTCCTGCTTTGTTTCAGATTCTCCTACTGTTTCTGTTTACATTAAGTATACCCGTTCATATCAATGCAG
>Ga0183096_1002116_pt1 | contig 14428 bp, 9 predicted proteins | sample Biomet5_FD_127791 | JGI IMG/M metagenome (GOLD analysis project Ga0183096, IMG submission 127791) | Microbial communities from bioreactor (seeded with sewage sludge) at LBNL, California, USA - Biofuel metagenome 5 (version 2) (version 3) | ecosystem: Engineered > Bioreactor > Anaerobic >... | reverse complement strand
CTGGTCCTGGGAGTTGCATTTGCGAACTTCTTCAAGGGGCTCAAAATTTCTTCAGGAGGTGTTTACATAGGTACCCTTATTGGACTTTTCAGCCCGTATGCATTGATAGGCGGTGTCTTATTCGTGCTTATGAGTGTTACTTCAGGTGCGCTCTGGATCAATGTTAAAACTGAAGGTGCCATAGCTGCAAAAGCAGGTGATCTGGCAAAGAAGAGCACTCTTATTGTACTTGTACTTGCTCTGGTCTATCTGGCATATTCCTTTATAGGTATAGAAGGTTTTACAACCAACTATTCAGCCACGCCAGTTCTGTACTTATTGCCAGTTCTTGCGGTAGTGGGAGCTGTTCTTGCTGTGTTTTTCGCAAAAAAGGACAGGGTATTCCCTGCCTTTTGCAGCAATCTCCTGGCGTTTCTTTTTGTTGTTGAAAGCGGGCTTGCAAGCATCTATCCTTACATGCTTAAGTCCTCTGTTTCTCCTGAATATGGAATAAACATCTTTGAGGCTGCATCAAGCCACATGACTCTGAGCGTCATGCTGGGAGGAGCATTGGTATTCGTGCCCATAGTTATCATCTACCAACTGTGGGCATATACGCTGTTCAAGAAAAAGATAAAAGAAACAGAGCAGGTAGATTACTGATCTGTTTTCTCTTGTCTTTTACTTTTTTTCACTTTATCTGTGAAGAGACTAACAATGCTAACCTTTGCTAAATATCCCAAAACATGAAGACTTTGAAGAAGCTTGTATAAAAACTAAAAGAAAAATTAGAAATAATAAAAATACTATGAGCAAAACTGAAAAGTCGGTTCTGCTCTTTTCCATATACGTTGAATTATCTCAGTGCTTGACCTGGATTTTTGCCCGAAAATTGAAAACTAAGGACAAAATAAGAAAAAGGTTTAGAGACAAATTTATTCGTTTAGTCTCTTTCTTCTTCCTCTTCAGGGTTCATGAATTCTTCGTAACAGGCAACACAGATACATTTATCGTCGGAGGATATCTCTTTAAAGTCCACATTGGGACCACTAGGTTTTATGGTTCCCATTTTTAATACATAAAAGTGCTCACCGAATTCTACTGGCTGCCCGCATCTAGAACATAAGAAGGGTGGATTCTCAACCGATTCAGTTGCACACTCAATGCATATCAGATCAGACTTATCCCCGTGAACGTCCTTGAATTTTATTGGTTTCATGTCCTGGCTGGTATCAACGACCAGCACATCTTCCAGCAATTCCCGACCACAGATATTGCAATATTCTTTAGTCTTGTCGCCTCCCTTCATTATGTCACCTCTGTTCTTCAGAATATTTTGTTCACAAAAATCATGTACTAAGCCCGCAAGGATTTTAATGTCCCAGTTTTTCACTCACTTCCCCTTTTTGGCTTGTACCATACTTATATTGATTTAGATGTTTAAAAATATTTTTATTTAAACGTGTTATTACTTGATTGAGCATCTTTCGAATCGGGTTTTCTTTAAATATATCCTGAAATTAAATTCACAGCAGAAATTATGAGAAAGAAATCCAATAAAATAATGGGGAATCGAAAATGACCGATGATAAACGCATGATTTTAATTTATCACCATGACGATAATGACGGATGCTGTGCAGCCGCTATTGCTGGTAATTCCTATAACCAGAATGAATTCGATATAAAATTTGTTGCTATAAATTATGGCAAAGAGTCGTGGAGTGAGGATGAAACAAAGGCAGCCGAAAAAGTATGGCTTGTTGACTTTACCAGCGATAAAATGGATGAATTCGTAAAGGTTTGCGGGCCTAAACTGATATGGATTGATCATCATAAGACCGCAGTGGAGAAGTTCCCAAACCTGTGGAATTCAAGCAGTATTCCGGGTATTCGGTCTCTTGAAAAGGCAGCCTGTGTACTTACATGGGAGTTCACACATCCTGAAGATATCTCATCTCCTGTAGCTGTAGCCTATGTTGGGGATAAGGATATGTGGAGGTTTGAATATCCTGAGACCAGAGCCTTCACCGCAGGCTTTAATCTGATGGTGAAAACCCCTGATGATACTCTATGGAATGTGCTTCTTGGTCCGGAATATAAGGATACTGTAAATAATATGATATCTATCGGGGAATTGCTTCTCAAAGCTCAAAACTACAAGCTCCAGAAAGCCTTCGACCGTGGGGTAGATTGCACTTTTCATAACTGGAAAGCCAGACTTGTAAACACTACTGGGAGTATCTCCGAGCTTGGAGAATTCATCTACAGGAAGCCTGAATATGATATTGCTATTATGTGGCAGGCTGTAGAAGATATGGTGGTATTCAGTTTGAGATCCGATTCAAGTAATCCCAATTCGCCCGATTGTGCCGAAATTGCTCAGCAATACGGCGGTGGAGGACACAGGAATGCTGCTGGATTCCAGAAAAAGAATATGGATTTTCCACGCCTGCTTTTTAAATGAAATCGTTCATAATGGCTTGGAGGCATAGAAAGTCCTGGTTCTAACTTTATCATGGGGATATCAGGCAAATTAACTCCAACTTGACCTGAAAATCCCACCCGAGTTTTTGTGGATTTTTTGCCCTTCTGTGATATATACTTGAAGTGATCTTTTTTTCTCAAACATATAATTTATTCATACCTGAGCTTTTAGAAAAGTATTTATATTATAAAACTACCTTATCCAAGAAAATTAGTCCAGATATATAAATAGTAGTGGGATCTATTGACCTGGAGGTTAGTTTACGTTTAAAAATATAATTCAGTTCTATAATGTAAACGGTTTGACTAGAAGTCCTTTTAAGCACAGCCTGACTGTTCGATTTAACAATTTTCTAAAAATGGAGTTTAATCCTCTATACTGGTTTACCCTTCCAGGTTTTGTTCTCATTTCAGTCGGGTTATACATAGGCCTCGATTTATTAAGGACTTTCTATCTTGGCGGAAGTCTTGCCTTCGGACCAACGATTTTGATGGTAATTCTAACCATTATAGGAATGGGTATGACTTTTACCGGAATTTTGCTTCACTCTATCTCGGGTTTACTGCAGCATCTACGGGAATAAACGAATAGTTCCAAAAGATTTACTTAATGAGTTTATCCAAAACTAATTTTGTTCTCAAATCAGTAAAGTTTGATAACTATTTTCCATGATCAGAAACTCAGTTAATTATTTGGAGTATGAGATTTAGAAAAATGATTTTAAGTTTTGGAATGAGCTCAATAGCTTTTTTCAATATCAGTCTTTCTGTTTTCCAGTAGTCTTTCTTAATAGTGTTTTTTCTATCACCGATGAGCTAATCAATATTGATTATCTGGTAAATAAAAATAAGAAAGGCTATTGACTGAAAATGAATATTTAACGGTTTGGAACTATTGACTGAGGATTTTACAATTAAATAGAGGAAAACCAATACAACGGTGAAAAAAATCAAAAAAAAAGGCGGCTCCATAAAGAAATCCGCCTTTTCAAGCTTTAACTCTATTCTGTCTTTTACTGTTTTTTAGAGTTTTAACTTTTGGTTTTAACCTTTTGTTCCGACACGATCAGTCCGGCTCAAAATTTGTGAAAAAAATCAAAAAAAAAGGCGGTTCCATAAAGAAATCCGCCTTTCAAGCCTTTAACTCTATTCTGTCTTTTGCTATTTTTTAGAGTTTTAACTTTGGTTTTAACCTTTTGTTCCGACACGATCAGTCCGGCTCAAAATCTGTTTTCGTAGAGTCCGGGATCTCTATCCGCTTCTGAGTTCTGATCCAATTATATCGGTGAGGTTCCTTTTGTAGTACGTATTGTCAGTTCTTCCTGGTCTATGCCTACAAGGCCTTTGCCAGGCTCATAGGCGCCTGTAAAGAGGAAGTATTTTCCTGCCGGGAGGTCAAAGGTTGTCAGGGAAAGGGTGTCCTGGTTTTCATCGCCTACGCTTATCGTACCATTGCCTTCTCCAATCATAGCCTGGGCTGCGTTTGTAAGTTCACTTTTGTTTGTGGATTTTATGCCCAGACTCCTGAGGTCAATATCGTTAACGGAAACACTGGTCCCGTTTATTGTTCCATTGCTGCTGACGTTTATTTCAGCTTTATAGGCCTCTTCATTTATCAGCAGAGCACCGTATGTAAACTTTCCATCAGAAGATGCGTTTTTCAGGCTCATCTCAACATCAAGGTTGTCGCCTTCCTTGATATTGTTGTCTGCCTTCGTTTTCAGTTCATAGTTAACTACGTCAAAGCAAGTCGCTGAAAGAACTTTCGTTACGTTGGATTGTTTGTCCGCAAGTGTTACAATGATGCCGTAACTCCCCGGCTCAAGAGAGTCGAAAGTAAGGGGTTTAGACATGTCTCCGCACTTGTCCAGAGTCGCGCATGTTTTGGTGTAGTTCACACCTTCTTTAAATATTTCACTCAGGCTCTTGCATTTTGCATCCACAAGAGCTTTTTTCATGGAGCTCACACCAAGCCCTTTGACAAGATAAATATTCACTGCTTGATTTTTAAAGGATGAAGGACCGTTATAGTCCATTTTCACAGTCTGTTTTTCAGTATAAAACGGATGTGTGGAATATGGATACGTATATTTCAGTTCCTCGTCTTTATCCTTATTTATTTTAACTACAACTCCTGCTTTCTCTACACAATTCGTCCCACTGTAACTAAAGCTAAGAGGTTGTGGAAGCTGGATTTCTTTTCCTCCGGTGAGGTGAATCCATCCGCCGTTATCCTGGCTGTCATCATGATCTGCAAAAATGACGCTGTCCCCATTTTTCTCGATAGATGCAACCCAGAGTCCTTTTTCGCAAACAGCGGCTGATACTGAAATAAGTGCGAAAATGCAGATTAGAGCCGCAACGGTTAATTTACATTTTCTGATATCTATTCCATTTGTTCCTATTTTTTTCTTCAATCGTTACACCCCTAAATTAATATTTATTGTTTTATCCCGGACTTTTGCTATATATTTTTTACTTTTGTCTATTATCTACTTCATTAATTATTAATCTTTCATCTGCGAATTTCTCTTTTAATTAAATTAATTCACATTCATATATTTTATCTACAAGACATGTCTACTATTAATATGTATTTATAGTTTATCGAAATTGTCTTCAAAGAATTCTTAAAACGAACGTATTTTAAATCCCTCAGTGTATTATTATGACTTTTTCCTCCCTAAATAAACCACGAATAATATTAATACGGCTAAGATTCCTGCTATCCATATTTTCTGCGATTTCAGGTCTCGTAAATCATCGGCAAATTTCTTTTCTTCGCTGAAAATGTTTTTTCCATTATCTATTTCTTCTTTTATTTTCTCAGTTATTCCCCCGACTTCTTCCTCACTTGAGTTCTGTTCCGAGGAGTTTGTTTCTGAAGGGAGGCTTTCTGATGGCTGTAATTCTATCTTCTTTTTAATGCCATCAATATTTACTTCAAAATTGCCTGCCGGTATAGACTTAGTATTATATTGATAGCTGATACTTCCATCAGAATCTACCTTTATCTCTTGCATAGCTTTTATCCTGAGTTTAACACTGGAACCACTTGCTTTTCCGTCGATCCTGATTTCATATGTTCCTGAAGGAATATGTGCCTGGAAAACGGTGGCAGTGCCGTCTTTTGCCTTTGCACTTTTAGTTAACCATAGGAGCGTCTTTGCTCTCACATTCAAGTCATCGGCCCCTACAGCCTTCACGTTAAAACTGTTGCCAGAACCAGAGGGGATTACTACATCTTCAAGTTGGTACGCGTATTCCCCATCCTGAACCTCTACTTCTTTTTCGAAGGATACCTGCACTTCCACAGTATCTCCCTCAAAACCGGTTCCTTTTATTGTCATCATATCCCCAACAACTGGATTTTGAGGGGTAAGTTCCCAATTACTTGATGCAGCTGCTCTGGGGGACAGAATCAGAAACAGGAAAACAGGAAGCAAAAACAGGAGTCTCAAACTTTCCTTATTCTTCAAATTTTTAATAAATGTAAAAACGGGCTTTATTAGCTTAGTTTCTTCAGGAAACAATTTCTCTACCCTCTCCTCTAGATATTTTCTTGATTAGAAAGGCTATTGTCCATTGAATAGCTGTATTGTAGGTCTATTTTTCTTTATATGTGGACTAATTATAAAAATTCTAGGCAGATATAAGAACAAATAATAAAACTAGTTTATATATTTTTCTTTTTAGTATTCTGGCTGTTTGCAGAAAAACGTATCCAGTATACAGGTTTTTTCATTCAGCTGTAAAGAGAAAGGATTGTAGTCTTCTACATCCCTTCTCACAATCTTTTTTTCAAAATTTTCTGTTTTTATTAAGGCTGAATGGAAATTTTCCAGTCTGGTCTTCTAGTTTTAATTTATCATTTTTTCTTCTTCTTCAATATAGCAAGCCCTATCAGTAAGGTTCCTGCAAAGCCTAACAGGAAGGAGGGAAGTTTTGGAGGATTTCTTAAGACTTCTGCTAATGAGTTTGCCTGAATGTATGGCTTGATATCTTCGGCTATGAATGATTTTGGAGTTTCGAGAATGGACTTAATTCTCATAAGCGAAGAAATTTTGTTTGTTACTGAAGAAATATTAGTGATATTGTCTCCAGTAGAATTCTCCGAGCTGGATATCAAGCTCGCCCTTTGAGAGTTTCCGCCAGATGTTTTCTGCTCTTCCTTGGTTGTATCTCCAGAACTTTCGTTATCTTTTTCTTCACTCAAGTTATGTTCCGAAGAGTTTGTTTCCGAAGTCAGGTTTTCGTTATTTTGTTCTTCACTCAAGTTCTGTTCCGAAGAGATACTTCCTTCAGATTGTAATTCTACTTGCTTTGCAATGTCCCCAACATTTACTTCAAAATCGCCTGCCGGTATAGACTTAGTACTATATAGATAGCTGATATTTCCATCAGAATCTACCTCTATTTCTTGCATGGCTGTTATCTTGAGTTTGACATTAGAACCACTTGCCTTTCCGTCGATCCTGATCTCATATGTTCCTGCAGGGACGTTTGTCTGGATAACGGTAGCAGTACCATCTTTTGCCTCTGCACTTTTAGTTAACCATAAGAGCATTTTTGCTCTCACATTCAGATCCTCTGCCCCATCTGCCTGCACGGTAAAACTATTGTAGGAGCTGGAGGGAATTATTACATCTTCAAGCAGATACTCATATTCTCCATCCTGAACTTCCACATCTTTTTCGAAGGATACCTGCGCTTTCGCAGTATCTCCCTCAAAGCCGTTTCCTTTTATCTCAATTATATCTCCAGCAGCGGGATTTTGGGGGGTAAGTTCCCAGTTGCTTGATGCAGCTGCTCCTGGAGAAAGAATCAGGAACAGGAATACAGAAAGCAAAAACAGGAATCTCAAGCTCTCCTTGTTCTTAGGGTTTTTGATGAATGTAAAAACTGGCTTTATCAACTTAATTTTTTCAGGAAGCAATCTCTCGAACCTCTCTTCTTGGTATTTTCTTGACTAGAAAGGCTATTGTCCATTAAATAGTGTATTAATGGTCTATTTCTTTCATATGGACTAATTATAAAAATTCTAGACAGATATAATAATAAGTGATAAAACTGGTTTATATATTTTACTTTTTAGTATTCCGCGCTGCTTGCAGTATAACATACCATATATACAGATCTTTATCTCAGATCATAGAGAGAAAGAATTGTAGTTTTCTACATTCTTTATCTCAATTTTTTTCCGATTTTTCTGTTTTTATCAGGACTTGCTTCTTTTCCCTCAGTATCGCAAGCCCTGTCAGTAGGGTTCCTGCAAAGCCTAACAGGAAGGAGGAAAGTTTTGGAGGATTTCTTAAGACTTCTGCTGGTTGGTTTACCTGATTGTGTGGCTTGATATATTTTGGATATGAATGAGTTTGGGTTTCGAAAATGGACTTAATTCCCATAAGCGGAAAGGCTCTTAATTTCATCGGAGATGTACTTAAGGTATTTTCCGGATATGGATTTCAAGTCTAATCCATACGAATTTTCGGGGGATATTCTCAGCTTTTTCTGGTCTATACCTGCCAGACCTTCATTATTTTCATAGGCTCCCGTAAGGAGGAGGTAGTCTCCTGGGGGAAGTTCCAAGCTTTTCAGGGAAAGGTTACTCTGGTTCTTCTCACCTATGCTTATCGTACCATTATCTTTCCCTATAAGGGTCTGGATCTCGTTCTTAAGTTCGTCTTTTTCATTTTCGGATTCATTTCCACTCAAATTGGTTTCCAAACTCCTGATAAGGTCAACTCCGTTCACAATAGGCCTTATTTTGGTGGTCATCCATATTGATTTCGTGTTTTCAGATGCTGTATAGGTACCATCCTTTATCAGTACAGCCCAGTAAGTATAATTCTTCTCAGCAGGTGCATTCTTCAGATCCAGGTTTACTTCTAAGTTTTCGCCTTCTTGAAGGGTATACGGAGTTCTGGCTTCCATTTGATATTTGAGAACTTCAAAATATTTTGCTAAAATAATCTCTTTTTCCGATTCTGTTTTTTCCGTTTCGTTTCCTGCAAGGGTTATAAGGATCCAGTAGTGGCCTGCTTGAAGAGGGCCCAGTGTAAGGGGAGTAAGGTCTCCTTCTTTGTTCAGGGTCGCAGGTATCTTAGCATAAGCTTCTGTATCATTGTTTAAGACATCTTCAAGACTAATCGTGCTTTCATTCGTACCATATGAAATCTCATTTTCTGGAGAACTCGGAATGTGTTCCTTAATGAGGTAAATGTCCACATTCTGCTGTCCTAAAGCTTCAGGTCCATAGTAGCTTAACTTTAAGCTTTCGTTTACGGTATAAAACGGACGAAGGGAATAAGGATATGACAATATGAATTTCAGATTGTTCCAGCTATTTTTCTCTGTTTTTATCCCAGATATTGCCGACTCGGTTCCCTGATTGTCTGTCCAGTCATATACTTCTATTTCAGATGCATCTCCAGAACTTTCGTTATCTTTTTCTTCACTTGAATTCTGTTCAGAAGAGTTCATTTCTGAAGGCAGACTTCCGTTATTTTGTTCTTCACTCAAGTTCTGTTCTGAGGAGTTTGTTTCCGAAGAGAGGCTTTCTTCAGATTGTAATTCTATCTGTTTTGTAATGCCCCCAACTTTTACTTCAAAATTGCCTGCCGGTATAGACTTAGTATTATATTGATAGCTGAAATTTCCATCAGAATCTACCTCTATCTCTTGCATGGCTGTTATCTTTAGTTTGACACTAGAACCACTTGCCTTTCCGTCAATCCTGATCTGATATGTTCCTGGTGGAACATTTGCCTGAGAAACGAGAGCAGTGCCGTCTTTTGTCTCTGCGCTCTTAGTTAACCATAAGAGCGTTTTTGCTCTCACATTCAGATCCTCTACTCCTTCTGCCTGAACGGTAAAACTGTTGTCAAAACCAGAGGGGATTACTACATCTTCAAGCAGGTACTCGTATTCTCCATCCTGAACCTCCACATCTTTTTCGAAGGATACCAGCACTTTCGCAGTATCTCCCTCAAAACCGGTTCCTTTTATTGTCATCATATCCCCAACAACTGGATTTTGGGGGGTAAGTGCCCAGTTGCTTGATGCAGCTGCTCCGGGAGAAATAATCAGGAACAGGAAAATAGGAAGCAAGAACAGGAGTCTCAAACTTTCTTTATTCTTCGGATTTTTGATAAATGTAAAAACGGGCTTTATTAGCTTAATTTCTTCTGAAAGCAATTTCTCCAACCTCTCCTCTTTATGTTTTTTGGCCAGAAAGGCTATTGTCATTGAATAGTACATTATGGTCTATTTCTTATACCTTGACTAATTCTAAAAACTCTAGACAGATATAAGGACAAATAATAAAACTGGTTTATATAATTTTTCTTTTTAGTATCTCGCGTTGCTGCAGTAAAACCTGTTCAGTATACAGGTTTTTGTATCCCGCTGTAAAGAGAAAGGACTGTAGTTTTCTACATTCCTTCTCTCATTTTTTTCAAGATTTTTGATTTTTGTTACAACTGGATGGGAATTTTCCAGCCTTTTTCTGGATCTAGTATAGGTTTCATTTCTTTTTCCTCAGCACTGCAAATCCTACCAGTAGGGTTACTGCAAAGCCCAACAGGAAGGAGGGAAGTTTTGGAGGATTTCTTAAGACTTCTGCTAATGAGTTTGCTTGAATATATGGCTTGACATCTTCGAGTATAAACGATTTTGGATTTTCGAGAAGAGACTTAATTTCCATAAGCGGAGAGGCTTTTAATTTCGTCGAAGATTCATCACCGAAGGTAGTTTCTGAACTGGGTTTCAAACCTAATCCAGATAAGTTTTCGGGGGATATTCTCAGCTTTTTCTGGGTTATACCTGTCAAGCCTTCATTATTTTCATAGGTTCCTGTAATGAGGAGATAGTCTCCTGGGGGCAGATCCAGGCTTTTCAGGGAAAGGTTACTCTGGTTCTTCTCACCTATGCTTATCGTACCATTATCTTTCCCTATAAGGGTCTGGATCTCGTTCTGAAGTTCATCTTTTCCGTTTTCGGATTCATATCCACTCAAATTGGTTTCCAAACTCTTGATAAGGTCGACTCCACTCACGATAGGTCTGATTCCGGTGGTCATTCTCCATCTTGCGTTCGTGCCTTCAAATGCTGTATAGGCACCATCTTTTATCAGTACAGCCCAGTAAGTATAATTCTTCTCAGCAGGTGTATTCTTCAGATCCAGGTTGACTTCTAAGTTTTTGCCTTCTTGAAGGGCATATGGAGATCTGTCTTCCATTTGATATTTGAGAACTTCAAAATATTTTGCTAAAAAAATCTCTTTTTCCGATCCGGTTTTTTCCGTTTCGTTCCCTGCAGGGGTTATAAGGATCCAGTAGTGGCCTGCCTGAAGAGGGTCCAGTGTCAGGGGAGTAAGGTCTCCTTCTTTGTTCAGGGTCGCAGGTATCTTTACATAAGCTTCTGTATCATTGTTTAAGACATCTTCAAGACTAATCGTGCTTTCATTCGGACCATATGAAATTTCATTTTCCGGAGAACTCGGGCTGTATTCCTTGATGAGGTAAATGTCTACATTCTGCTGTCCTAAAGTTTCAGGTCCATTATAGCTTATATTCACATTATCTTTTGTGGTATAAAACGAACGAAGGGGATAAGAATACGACAGTATAAATTTAATATTGTTCCAGCTATTTTTCTCTGTTTTTACCTTAGGTGTTACCGACTCGTTTGCCTGATTCTCTGTCCAGTTATATACTTTTATTTCATCTACTTCCTGACTTACCAGACTATCCGTCCAGTTTACTTCAGGTTTCACTACTTCACTTTCCACACTTTCCGTGCTAGTTGAGGTCCCGTTGTAGATTTTGGTTTTGTTTTCAGTTTCCACTCCTGAACTTTTCAGACTTTGCGATTCATTGACTGTTTTGGTTTTTGTTTCATTTTTCGTTTTGGTACTGTTTTGGGCGACTGTTCTATTTTCTGTTATTATTTTATATTTCAAGTTAGATATATTGCTCTCTGAACTGTCTGATTTATTTTCTTGAGCGACTGTTGTATTTGTCGTTTTAACTTTTAATTTCCAGGTAGATCCAGCGCTCTTTGAACTTTTTGAGTTATTTTCTTCGGTATTTTCTTGAGAGCCTGTTTTATTTACTGTTTTATTTTCTTGAGCAATTGTTTTATTTACTGATTTATTTTCTTGAACGACTGTTTTATTTACTGTTTTATTTTCTTGAGTAACTGTTGTGTTTACTGAAACTGTTTTATTTTCTTCGGTATTTTCTTGAGAGCCTGTTTTATTTACTGTTTTATTTCCTTGAGCGCTTATTCTATTTGCTGATTTATTTTCTTGAGCAATTGTTTTATTTACTGACTTATTTTCTTGGGCGACTGTTTTATTTACTGTTGTTATTTTATATTTCCAGTTAGATCTATTGCTTTCTGAACTTTTTGAGTCATTTTCTTCGCTATTTTTTTGACTATCTGTATCTTTATTCGTTTCAGGGTTAGTATCTTCTTCTACTGTTTCCTGAGTTTCTGTATTTTTTCCTGTTCCTGTTTGTGACTTAGTATCCTTTTCTACCGTTTCCTGATTTTCCTTATTTGTGCTTTCTCTTATTTTATATACTTTGTAATTTAAAATAGAGCTAGCTAAGTCCGTTTCTTGCTCAGCATCTTCTACTATTTCCTGAGTTTCTGTATTTTTTCCTGTTCCTGTTTTTGACTTATTATCTTCTACTATTTCCTGAGTTTCTGTATTTTTTCCTGTTCCTGTTTTTGACTTATTATCTTCTACTATTTCCTGAGTTTCTGTATTTTTTCCCGTTCCTGTTTTTGACTTATTATCTTCTACTATTTCCTGAGTTTCTGTATTTTTTCCTGTTCCTGTTTTTGACTTATTATCTTCTACTATTTCCTGAGTTTCTGTATTTTTTCCTGTTCCTGTTTTTGACTTATTATCTTCTACTATTTCCTGAGTTTCTGTACTTTTTCCTGTTCCTGTTTTTGACTTATTATCTTCTACTATTTCCTGAGTTTCTGTACTTTTTCCTGTTCCTGTTTTTGACTTATCATCTTCTACTATTTCCTGAGTTTCTGTATTTTTTCCTGTTCCTTTTTGTGACTTATCATCTTCTACTATTTCCTGAGTTTCTGTATTTTTTCCTGTTCCTTTTTGTGACTTATTATCTTCATCTTCTATGCAGTAAGAGCATTTATCGGTATAATTTTTGTCACTTTCTGTGCAGTAAGAGCAATCATCTTCGGTATTGTTATCTTCGTCATTTCCCATGCAGTCAAAGCAGTTAACTTCGGTATAATTTTCGTCTACTATATAGTACAAACAATTATCTTCTGTCTCGTTACTTACTCCAATGTTTGACTCATGTACTATTCTGTCTCTTGTCGGGCTGTTGGTTCGGCTTTCCGCCCCTGTAGCTGATATTGAAATTACTGAAAAAATTAGAACCAGAGTAATAAAGATTAATCTCCACTTTCTGCCAAATATTCCATTGTAACTTCCTGTTTTTTTCTTCAATCAGTGCACCCCTTGATTATCCTCTTTTCTGCTTAAGTTTGAGTTTTTACGTTTCTTTATGCATTATGTGTGATCTTAAGTTTTATTTTGGCATGATTTGTTATTCTGCAAATTTATTAAGATAAATCTCTTTTATTACAAAGATTTTAAGGAAATTTTTAAAATCATTTTAATATTTTTAAGGAAATATCTTATGTAAACGTCTTTTCATTTTTCAAATTTCTTCATCTTTGAATAGTATAGTATTAATAATAATATTATTAGGAGTCCTGAGTTTACCTATCTCGACTTTTCATTACTTAAATTCTTCTTTCTTGGTTCAAACTTCCTTAGTAAATTTTCCTTTTGGATTTGATCTAGGTTAAAAAGAAATTTTACTTTCAGATCCAGGTTTTCTGCAGATTACTGGTTGACCTGCTGGGGAATGTCTCCAATAATCAAATTCTCTGTAATAATTTCTCAGATGCTGGGGTAACTGTTTCAGACAAGGCAATAGATACCAAACTTTTAGTTTTCACAACAGAGCTTTCAGTTTTATTATGTTGGCACAGGTGGCGAGTCATAAATACTCCAACTTTTAGAGGCTGCCAACAATTCAATTTCAGGGTAAAAACATCTAAAAACAGGGCACTTAGTAATTTAAATTGGAATGTACTATCTATTAGAAATTGTGATTCTTGAAACTATTTACCTACTTAGATTACTATTTATAATCACATATGAAATCCTATAGACATACTAGAGTAAAAATAAAGAAACCTGTTGGAAACTTGTTGATATGATCCACCATTCTTTCTTATGGTGTTATCTGGTTACAGCTTGAGGAACTCTTTATTTTTAGTCTATATTAAAAAGGATTTAAAATTCTCCAAAAAAAATCAGTGCCAGAGCTAAGTGTAAAAAGTGGTGATGTCCAATGAATTATATAAGAAATGTTTACATAAAAAAAATTTGCCCTGTTTGTGGAAATGAATTTATTGTCTTGAAACACATAGAGGAAAAAGCTGTTTACTGCACTCTTCACTGCCTCTCAATATCTGAAAATGAGCGGATTAAATGTGTTTCTCCTTTAATATCTACATAATTCAGGCAGATTGTAGTAGCAGGACTAAATTATAATCTCACGAGCAAGTGTTCGAATTCAGACTAAAAAGTCTAGATCAAGGCGTTAATCAGAAATCTAAAACAAGAATTCTGGAATCTAAAAATTAATTGGAAAATTCAATATAAACTTCAATTAACAGATTCCATTTATTTTCAACTATATTTAAAGTGATCTATTACAATTTACAAGTTTGCATATAATATCTAGCATACAATATCTAGTATAGTATCTGTCTAGTGCATCGATTCCTAATTAATTCCTCTTTTTTTATATCATAATTCTGCCAGGCATTTCGTCCCTTTCTTTAATATTATATTTCCATTTAAACACAACTGGTTTTTCGTTAATCTGGTCTATATA
>Ga0183096_1002115_pt1 | contig 14452 bp, 8 predicted proteins | sample Biomet5_FD_127791 | JGI IMG/M metagenome (GOLD analysis project Ga0183096, IMG submission 127791) | Microbial communities from bioreactor (seeded with sewage sludge) at LBNL, California, USA - Biofuel metagenome 5 (version 2) (version 3) | ecosystem: Engineered > Bioreactor > Anaerobic >... | reverse complement strand
GTGGGACAGGCAACCGCTATTTTTACACTCATAACGGTTGCGGTGATATTATTCGTCGTTTTGCTGCTGCTTTGGACGCTTATCAATAAATCCGTTGTCAAAAGGATATCTAATCTGCATAAAGATGTCGTCAAAATAGCCGAGGATAAAAATCTTTCAGGGAGAGTCGAAACAAACGGCGGCCACGATGAAATATACTTTTTATCCGTCAACATCAATAATTTGCTTGATGTTACTGAAGAATTGAATAGAACGATTCAAATGAACAACAGAGAATTGGAAAACAGATCAAAAGAGTTGACTAAAGTTAATGAAGATTTGATGAAAGAGAAAAACAAGATTAAGCATATGGCGTATCATGATAATCTGACCAACTTGCCAAACGGCGTCTACTTTAATGATTTTCTCAACAGGCAGGTCGCGTCATCCAAACGAAACGGAACGCCGATTGCCGTTCTATTCATCGATCTGGACGGCTTTAAAATGATCAACGATACTTTGGGCCATGCTGCTGGTGACGAGCTTCTTGTATCCGTATCCAGGCGCTTAATAACGGTATTAAGAAAAAGCGATTTTGTCGCGAGAATTGGCGGCGATGAATTTATCATTCTGATCAATAATATCAACGATATAAGCAATGTGGAGATTGTTGCAGACAAAATACTCAAGAAAATAGCCGAACCGTTCATCGTGAGCGGACAGGAGTGCTTCATTTCCGCCAGTATCGGTATATCGATGTATCCGACAGACGGCGAAAACGCGGAAGAATTAACGAAGAACGCTGATCTTGCTATGTATAAAGCGAAAGACGGTGGTAAAAACAAATACTGTTTCTGCAGCCAGGATATGAAGAACCAGGTCGTTGAAAATATGGTGCTGAGCAACCAGCTGTGGAGAGCGCTGGAACGAAACGAGTTTGTATTATATTATCAGCCCCAGGTCAATTGTACAACCAGCAGGATAATCGGAATGGAAGCCCTGATCCGATGGAACCATCCCGAAAGAGGATTTCTCTTGCCGGGAAAGTTCATCTCTCTGGCGGAGCAAACGGGCGCGATCAACGCAATCGGGGAATGGGTATTAAGGACGGCCTCCAAACAATGCAAGCAGTGGCAGGAGAAATATATTCCGGATTTGCGTATGGCGGTCAATCTCTCGATCAAACAGTTGCAGAATAACGATATTGTTTATCATGTTAAGGATACTCTCGAAAAAACAGGGCTGAACCCCGCGACGCTTGAGCTTGAGGTCACTGAGAGCGTTTTTGTAAAGGAAGTTGAGTTCGTCATTAATATATTGAATGAATTAAAAGACCTGGGGGTAGAAATTTCGATTGATGATTTCGGAACAGAATATGCCAGCATGAGCTATTTAAAGTTTATGCCTGTCAATAGAATTAAAATCGCCATGCCGTTCGTTCAGGGACTGGATGTCAGCGAAAAAGACAAGGCAATCACCAAAGCCATTATCATATTGGCAAAAAACATGGGCATGTCTGTGATCGCGGAAGGGGTAGAAACAAAGAGCCAGCACGATTTCCTGATGCAGAAGCTATGTGACGAAACCCAGGGGTTTTATTTCTACAGACCGCTTCCCACACAGGAAATTGAGGAGATTTTAAAATGTCATTATACGGTTGACAATGTTTTAACAGTTTAAATTATCGAAATATAGAAAGTTGAATTTGAAATTCAACACATGAAAATGTTAACATAAAACGAAAAAGGAAAATTAAACAATAGTCTGGCAAGAAAGCAAGATGATACTATCAAATTTATAAATGCGGAAGTTAAAATGCTAGCCTTTTTAATTGGATTCCATCTTCATAAAAAGCCGCCTAATCATTTCAATAATTATATCGATATAAAAAATAATGAATACGATGCAACACTTTATAAAGTGATGAGGATAATAGATGAAAGGCAAGCATAAGAGAATTTTATCAGGATTCAGCATAATTTACATTATATGCTTTATAACTATGTTGATTCTTGGCATTTCCGTCCTCAATACAGTATTGATTAAACCTGTTGAAGAATTGGAACGTATGAGTGTTCAGGACAATCTGTCGAACATCCAAAACGCGTTGGATAATAAATTGAACTACTTAAATACCCTGGCAACGGATTGGGCTGTATGGGATGATTCATACAAATTTGTTCAGGATGATAATGATGATTATTTAGAAAGCAATCTCCCCGATTCAAATTATTCAAACCTTGACCTGAATACGATGCTATATACTGACACTTCAGGAAAGGTCGTTTATGGCCGCACAATGAGAACCGGGGATGAGAAATCAAGTGAAGTCAGTAAAAATCTTTTAGACGATTTAAAAAGGCTGAATGTAACGAAAAACACGGAGCAAAACTATATTGTCAAAGGGATCATCAATCTTCCCGAAGGCCCTATGCTGGTTGTTTCTCATCCGATACTAAAAAGCGATGGCAGCGGCCCTGTCTATGGCAATATTGTTTTTGGACGGTATTTAGACAGTAGTATTATAAATGAAATTTCCAGTTCGCTGAATCTGAACATCGGTGAAGACATAGTTGGAGATGATGAGTTCGGGCAAATTAAAAGCAGATTTAACCAATCATATGGGATTTTAAACATAACGCCAATTAATTCAGACACCATTCAAGGTTCGGAATACTATCCTGATCTGTTTAACGATTCTGCCGTCAAAATATCCGTTACCGCACCCAGAGACGTTTATAAAGTGGGGCAAACGACAGTACTGGTTTCAATCATTGCGGTTGCAATCATCTTTATTGTCATTCTTGCGATCCTTTGGGCTTTGACAAATGAATATGTCATTAAAAGGATTACGAAGCTTCATAAGGATGTAAGGTCAATTGCTGAGAACAAGAATCTATCTTCACGAGTCGAAATAAAGGGCAGATGTGATGAGATTTATGATTTATCCGCTAATATTAACAATTTGCTTAATGTCACTGAAGAATTGAATAATACGATTCAGGAGAACAACAAGGAATTGAAAAACAGATCTGTTGAACTGACAAAAGTGAATAGCGCTTTAGTGAACGAAAAAAACAAGATAAGGCATATGGCCTATCACGATAGTCTGACCAATTTGCCCAACGGTGTTTATTTTAATGATTTTCTGAACCGGCAGATCGCTTCATCAAAGCGCAACGGAGCGCCGATCGCCGTTCTTTTTATTGATCTTGACGGATTTAAAATGATCAACGATACTTTGGGCCATGCCGCCGGCGACGAACTTCTTGTATCCGTATCCAGACGCTTGATATCGGTATTAAGAAAAAGCGATTTTGTCGCGAGGATCGGCGGCGATGAATTTATCATTCTGATTAATAGTATTAAAGATACCAATGACGTCGAAATCATTGCAGACAAAATACTCAAAATGATGGCGGGTCCGTTTGTTGTGAGCGGACAGGAATGTTTCATTTCCGCCAGCGTCGGCATATCGCAATTTCCGACTGATGGGATAAATGCAGAGGAATTGACGAAGAACGCTGATCTTGCTATGTACAAAGCGAAAGACGGGGGTAAAAACAAATACTGCTTCTGCAGCCAGGAGATGAAAAACCAGATTGCTGAAAATATGGTGCTGAGCAACCAGCTGTGGAGAGCGCTTGAACGCGATGAATTTGAACTCTACTATCAACCCCAGGTCAACTGCTATACCAGCAAGATAATCGGGATGGAAGCTTTGATTCGCTGGCATAATCCTGAAAGAGGGTTGGTGCTTCCAGGCAAGTTCATTTCTCTGGCGGAGCAGACGGGCGCGATCAACGCGATCGGGGAGTGGGTATTAAAAACGGCCTGCAGGCAATGCAAACAGTGGCAGGAGAAATATATTCCGGATTTGCGCATGGCGGTCAATCTCTCCATCAAACAGCTGCAGAATAACGATATTGTTTATCAGGTTAAGGATACGTTGGGAAAGACAGGCTTGAATCCGTCGACGCTTGAGCTTGAGGTCACTGAAAGCGTTTTTGTGAAGGAAGTTGAGTTCGTCATCAACATATTGAATAAAATTAAAGACCTGGGAGTGGAAATTTCGATCGACGATTTCGGAACGGAATATGCCAGCATGAGTTATTTGAAGTTTATGCCGGTCAACAGAATCAAGATCGCCATGCCTTTTGTTCAGGGCCTGGATGTCAGCGAAAAAGATCAGGCGATCACAAAAGCCATTATCATATTGGCGAAAAACATGGGCATGTCTGTGATCGCGGAAGGTGTTGAAACCAAAACTCAGCATGAATTCCTAATGCAAAAGCTGTGTGACGAAACTCAGGGGTTTTACTTTTACAGACCTCTTCCTGCGCATGAAATTGAAGAGATCTTGAAACATCAATCCGAAAACAAAGAATTTACGTATCGCGGGCTGACAGAATATAAGGAAGCATAAAATATTTAATGTTGTATATCAAGAGCGGTCCAATCTGGCCGTTCTTTTATTTTGTGCTAAAATAAGTGAAGAGGCAACGCGGACACTGAAAGCGGTCGAGTACAGGAAAAACACTGGGAATCTATGGCTGGACATGTCAGCCATAGATAAATTATAATGCTAATAGTCAATGTGTGAATTAAGGGTTCAATAAATACATTTCGCTCATGTCTCATCCACGGAGGCTTAAAATGTTTATGAAAATTGGCCAAAAAGCATTTCTGACAATCGTATGGGTTGTCATTCTGATGATATCGGTATTTACCGTTATCCCCGCACAAGCGGCGGGGCAGCTTTCCAGTACGGTTTATACGATAGACCGGAATGCAGGAATCCTGGAAGGCGTGTTGCCGGGAACCACCGCCTCTGAACTGACTGCGAACATGGAAGAGGACGCATCGTCTCTCTCCGTATGCAAATCGGACGGAGGCACCTGCGGCGGCCGTGTGGCCACAGGCATGACGCTTCGGTTGACTGAAGGCGGGGCTGTGTCCGATTCGCTGGCCGTATCGGTTTTGGGGGACGTCAGCGGCGACGGAGAGATCACGGTTGCCGACTATACGCTGGCACGCCTGTATCTGATGGGGCTCAAGACCTTGAGCGGCGCGAAACTTGGCGCGGCCGACGCCGACCTGAACGGCGCTGTGAGCATATCGGATTACACACGCATCAGGCTTCACATCTTGGGACTGTGCCGTTTGGGAGATAAAAACAACCTTCCCCTGGCTGGTTTTATCATTGGGCTGGACCCGGGCCATCAGACTCATGCCAATAGTAACCTCGAACCTCTCGCGCCGGGCAGCAGCGATATGAAAAAGAAGGTGTCCAGCGGTACGCAGGGGCGTTATACCCGCGTGCCCGAATATGTCGTCAATCTTCAAGTGGGCCTCAAACTCAAGGAAAAGCTGGAGGAGTTGGGCGCCACCGTCGTCATGACGCGCACCAAAAACGATGTCAATATATCCAATGCCGAGCGCGCCGTGATGATGAACAAGGCGGCGGTAAACTGCTGGCTTCGCATCCACGTAAACGGAAACAGCAACGGGTCTGTACACGGCATCAGCATACTGGCGCCCGTGAAAGGAACGATGAATACCAAAGACGCAAGCGTTCAGGAAAAGAGCGTAGAGCTTGCGAAAACGCTGCTGGCCCCGGTAATTTCCTGCACGGGAGCGAAAAACAACGGCGTTCCGCTGCGATCCGACCAGACCGGCTTCTGTTGGTCATCCGTGCCGGTATGCAACATTGAGATGGGCTATATGACCAACGAGACGGAGGACAAGCTGATCGTGACCGACGACTATCAGAACAAGGTTGTGGATGGGTTGGCGCAGGGATTTCTGAACTATTTCAAGTAAGCGTGCTGTTGCGCTGTTCGCTGCGCTGCGGTATAATCCTGCTGAAACACGATGAGAGGAGAACCCATTGAACGACCCGCTTGTTTGGCAGCTGCTGCTGCAGCTTTTTCTGATATTGGTCAACGCGTTCTTTTCATGCAGCGAAATCGCCATCATATCCATCAACGATACCAAGCTCAGACGGCTGGCGGATTCCGGCCAAAAGAGCGCTCTGGCGCTGGCCAAGCTGACTCAGCAGCCCGCGCGTCTGCTTGCGACCATTCAAGTGGGCATTACTTTAGCCGGGTTTTTAAGCAGCGCTTTCGCGGCGGAAAACTTTGCGGACAGGCTGGTCACCGCGTTTGTCAATGCCGGCTCCAAAATGAATCCAAGCACGCTTCATACCCTTATCCTGATCGTCATCACGCTTGTGTTGTCCTATTTCACGCTGGTGCTGGGCGAACTGGTTCCCAAGCGCATCGCCATGAAAAAGCCGGAACCTATCGCTTTGGCTGTAGGCCGAGTCATCTATTTCTTCTCCAAAGTCGCGACGCCTTTGGTATGGCTGCTGACGGTTTCCACAAACGGCCTGCTTCGTCTGATGCGTATCAACCCGCAGGCAGAGGAAAACCAGGTCACGGAAGAAGAGATCCGCATTATGGTGGATATGGGCGAGGAGAAAGGCGCAATCGCCCCCGAGGAGGGGGAGATGATCGACAACGTACTGGAACTGTCCGAGAAGACGGCGGTGGAACTGATGACGCCGCGTACCGACCTGGAGGTGCTCTGGCTGGAGGATTCCGCGGAGCAGTGGGAAAAACTAATTTTAAATACCACTCATTCGCGATATCCTGTGTGTGGTGAAGATATGGATGAAATCGTGGGTTTTCTGCACGTTCGCGATTACTTCATGAACATCCGCAGCGAAAAACCGAAAGACTTAAAGGAGCTGCTGCGTCCGGCGTACATGGTACCCGAGACGGTGACCGCCGATGTGCTGTTGCGTGAGATGAAGCTGAATAAAACGCACATGGCGGTAGTTGTGGACGAATACGGCGGAACCAGCGGCGTCGTCACAATGGAGGATGTGCTGGAGGAGATCGTCGGGCAGATTGAGGACGAGCACGACGACGAAGGACCGGATATCGTCTCGTTGGAAGAGGGGCATTGGCGTGTCCGCGGCTCCATCGATCTGGATACGCTGTCCGAAACGGTGGGGTTCACTTTGCCCGAGGGGGACTATGATACGTTGGGCGGCCTCATTTATTCGCGTCTATCCAGCATACCTGAGGATGGCGCGCATCCCGAAGTGGATGTGGCGGGCCTGCATATCCGTGTGGATGAGCTGTCCGACCACCGCGTGGAATGGGCGGATATCGTCAGGAAGAAGACCGAAGCCATTGATGAGAAAACAGAATAGCGGTGGATCGGAAGGCTTAACATGCTGAATGTCGGATATGCCTGCATCGCACTTGGAGTGCCGGGGACACAGCTCAAAACATGCCGCCTTTCAAACGCTTCCTATAACACGCTTGTGTCGCTGACCGCTCACAACCTTGGTGCTCTTGAAGCGATGCTAAACTATAATATCCGTGAAGGCATCCGTCTTTTCAGGATCAGCTCAGACATCATTCCGTTTGCTTCTCACCCGGATATCCATTTTCCCTGGCGTGAAAATTTTGCGTCCCAATTTAAAAAGCTTGGGGATTTGATTCGTAGCTCAGGGATTCGCGTTTCAATGCATCCAGGGCAGTATACGCTGCTGAACGCAAAGGATGCCGGCGTTACGGAGCGCTCCATTGTGGATATCCGATATCACGCATCACTGTTGGAAGCGTTGGGAACAGACAAGACGAACAAGATCGTACTGCATATCGGCGGGGTATACGGCGATAAAGCCGCATCCATTCAGCGTTTTAAATCACATTTTCTTGAACTCAATACTGATATTCGTCGGCGCATCGTGATCGAGAATGACGACCGACATTATCATATTGGCGATGTGCTGGATATAGCTGCGGCGCTTGGGATCCCGGCGGTGTTCGACAATTTGCACCACCAGCTAAATAGATGCGGCGGCACGGACGCGTATTGGATAAACGCTTGCCGCCCCACTTGGGACAGCCGGCAGAAAGTGCATTACTCACAGCAGGCGCGGGATAAGAAGCCGGGCGCTCATTCTGATACAATCGATATTCAAGAATTTATGGATTTTTACAATAGCCTGTCATCTCGTGATCTCGACATCATGCTTGAAGTCAAGGACAAAAATATTTCAGCGATCAAATGCATGCTTTGTACTGATTCAAACAAGAATATGACAAAGCTGGAACTTGAATAAGCCCGGTAAAACATTTATGAGAAGAACCAAACGGCTATATGAGCATTTAAACGTAGTACTATTAAGCGATCTCCTTAATGATTTTCTTTTACAAGCTGTCTGAAAAGTATCAGTTGATATATCTTCTTGATATTAATTTTTGTCTAAATGGATGATTATATCGCTAAATTTAGGAACAAATAATAACGATAAATATATTACATCATGTTTTTTACATCTATGAGGGCCAATTTTCATGTGGCTTTCGCTAAAAAATTGTTTTGTGCCCGATATATGCGGAGGGTAAAAATGAATAGTTCGGCTGTAAGCCTTTTAATCGATGATAAGATCAATCATTCTTTTTTGGATAAGTGGCAAAAGACTGTTGGGTTAGTTACTGAAATATTCAATTTTTCTGTTGTGTTGATTATAAAAAAACATTCAGATGGTATTGAAGTTTTGGCTTGCAGTGAAAATGATAATTTGGGATTTACTGTTGGCGAGCGAATTAAACTCAATACTCGCCAGAATTATGAATCAATTCTTGCCAGCACAAAACAACTTCAATTATCAAACATTCAAAAAGATATTCGTTGGAAAGCCTGTCGTGAAGCAGCGGCAGGTTTTATCGCATTCCTTGGGGTTCCAATTTTATGGCCGGACGGTAATCTTTTTGGTACGATATGCGTTTTAGATGAAATAGAACGTATCTATACTGATAATGAGAAGGCACTCCTTAACTTATGTTCATCGGTTATCACTGACGCTCTGGCAACGATACCCGGTGGGAAAGATAGCTACGAGAGAATAAATGGTAAAAAACAGTCGGCTGGCGGACATAAAAAATCGGAAGAAAGTATTATTGATTCACCGCTTTTAAATAATTCCGATCTGAAAAAGGGCGAGGGTTCAGTTGATATAAACAAGTATAACGCCATAACCCAGCAATATATGTTTACAGATGAGAAACTTCGCGCCAGTGAATCGCGTTTGTTACGAGCACAGGCAATGGCGCATGTGGGCAACTGGGAGATGGATGTCGAAAACATGATGTACTGGGCATCTGAGGAAACCTACCGCATATATGGAGTGGATTACGTATCTCCTTATATTGACGTATATTTCATGCATGCTTTGGTCTTGGCGCAGGACAGACCGATACTGAAAAAGGCGCTGGCTAAGCTGATAACGAAAATGAAGACGTTCGATGTTCAGTATCGTATCAAAAGACACAATGATGGAAAAATCCGTTTCCTTCATTCAGTAGCCGAGCTTAGCGAAACATCAACAGGAAAACCACTTTTAAAAGGTGTTGTTCAGGATATTTCGGACTATGTTAATGTAGAGGAACGGCTCATTGAAAGTGAACGCCGTTATAAAGCGTTTTTTGAAAACACATCGGCAGTGCAGTTAGTGGTTGATATTGACAGCGGCGCTATTATGGCAGCCAATACATCAGCATCCCGGTACTATGGTTATGATTCGGACAGATTGACGCAAATGAATTTCATGGAGTTAAACGCTGTGACGCCTGACGTCGAACTTCAGAATATTGGATTCATTTATAATCTGAAACGAAACTGCTATGAAACGGTTCACAGGATGTCAAACGGTGAAAAAAAGGCAGTCGCAGTATTTGGCGGGCCGATAGACCAGGACGACAAGAAGTTTGTACATATCATTGTTCATGACATCACAGATCAAAAGATGGCGGAGGAAAAGCTGATGGCGAGCGAGGCTCGTTATCGCAATCTGTTTTATAATAATGCTGCGGTACAGATTATATTCGATAGCCGGACAGGCCATATCTTTGATGCAAACAGCGCGGCCTGCGAATACTATGAAATATCTCAAAAGGATATACAAAAGAAATACATTTGGGATATCGACAGCTTATCCAAAGAACAACTAAAAGAAAAAATCGCTAGTATTGCTAAGAAAGAAACAAATTATGCGACCACGCGCCACTGCAGAGGAGATGGTGAAGTCAGAGATGTGGAGGTATACTGCGGAAGAGTCGACGTGGAAGGGCATGTGTTGATACACGCGATTGTTCATGATATTACCGAAAGGAAGAAAGCGGAAACTGAGTTGGCGGAAAGTGAACAAAGGTTCAGGCTTTTTGTGGAAAGCGCTCCAGACAGTGTTTTTGTTCTGACAAATGATAAGTTTGCATATGTCAATAAAAAAACCTTGGATCTGTTCCGTGCAAAATCCGAATCAGACCTGATTGATCATAACGTGTACGTACAGTTTAAAAGTAAATTGAAGCCTTTGCAGGAATGCATCAATATACTGCCGGATGAAAATAAGACGATACCGGTCAAGGAAGAAACGATCATATGCATGGACGGCAGCTTGCTTAATGTGGAAGTTTCTGCCGTACCGTTCCGATACCAAGGTAAAGAAGGCGCCCTTGTTTTTATGAGAGATATCACGAAACGCAAGCAGATGGAAAGAGAAAAGGAGAATATGCTTGCTCAATTGCAGCAAAAACAAAAGCTGGAATCAATCGGTACACTGGCCGGCGGTGTGGCGCACGAAATCAACAATCCGGTGACGGGAATTATTAATTACGCGCAATTAATCAATCAGTCGAGGTCTGCGGACGATGAGATACGAGAGTTCAGTGGAGAAATCGTCCATGAAGGACACCGAATAACAGAGATCGTCAGCAGCCTGCTGACATTTGCACGGCAGGAGAAAAAAACGCATAGTCTGGCACAAATCAGTGATATCGTGACGGGTACGCTGCTGCTGACACGCACGATACTCCGGCACGACGAGATAATGTTGGAGTTGGATATTGAGGATGATCTGCCCAGCATAAAATGCCGAAGCCAACAGATTCAGCAGGTGCTGATGAACATGATTACCAATGCGCGCGATGCGCTGAATACAAAATTTAAAGGCTTTAACGAAGATAAAAAAATCAGGATTATGTGCAGTGCGATAGAAAAAGATGGTCGACAATGGCTGCGTTTAGTGGTTGAAGATTACGGTACGGGCATCCCGGCGGACGTTATGGATAAAATATTTGACCCGTTTTTTACCACAAAACCGTATGGGGAGGGAACAGGCCTCGGGCTGTCAATCAGCCATGGAATTGTTCGCGAACATCATGGTGAGCTTTATTTTGAAACGGAGCTGGGTGAATTTACGCGTGCGGTAATGGAACTGCCGGTGGATAACGGATGGACTTTATAACAATATCTGGGGAGTACACAATGGCAAGGATTCTTGTAGTGGATGATGAAAAGAGCATTCGCGTGACCCTAAGTGAATTTTTAAAGCGCGAAGGGTATGAGGCGGATGCTGCTGAAAATTCCGATGCAGCAGTAGATTTGCTGAAACAGAAAGAATATGATGTGATGCTCACGGATATCGTGATGCCGCGCAGGTCCGGGATATCGCTTATTACAGACGCGCATGTTATCCAGCCATATATGCAAGTGATACTGATGACCGGTGAGCCGACTGTGGAGACGGCGGCGGCGGCAGTACGGCTGGAGGCGCGGGATTATCTGGCCAAACCCATTTCACGTGAGGATCTCCTTCGTACTGTCAGACAAGCGGTGGAGGTCAAGAGGCTCTCGGATGAAAAGCGCCGTTTGGAAGCGGACCTTCATAAACAGAAAGAAAATTTGGAGCGTGAAGTAGAGGAAAGGACGCAAAAGCTCCGTCTCGCGATGCTGAATATTGCTTTCGCGACAGGAGCGATGCTGGAACTTCGGGATCCATATACCGCCGGTCACCAACGGCGCGTCGGGGCTCTGGCCGTTGAGATTGGACGAGAGATGGGTTTGTCTGAAGACGCTCTGGAAGGGCTTCATCTGATCGGATGTATCCACGACATTGGAAAAATTGTGGTGCCAACAGATATTCTAAGCAAACCGGGACGGCTTTCGCCTATAGAGTATGCGCTGATCCAGGAACATCCGGTAAAAGGCTATGAGGTATTGCGCAACTTTGAAATGCCTTGGCCTGTTGCGGAGATCGTTTATCAGCATCATGAACGCCTGGATGGAAGCGGGTATCCGCGCGGGCTGAAAGGCAGCGAAATTGCGCCGGAAACGTGTATCATTTCAGTCGCAGACGTTGTTGAAGCGATGATGTCTCATCGGCCATATCGAGCCGGGTTGGGAATGGATGCAGCGCTGGATGAAATCACAAGAAACCGGGGCATACTGTATCATCCGGATGCGGTGGATTGTTGCGTGGCTCTGTTTCGTGAGAAAAACTACCAATTGGTTGAGCTGGAAGGTACAATGCTTGGATAATATGTCTTAAGCTTTTCCGTTGTCCGGACCATCCTGGGTATTGCCGCTTCCAGCCGAAGCGATATACTCGATATAGGCCCCGTAGGCGTTGCCATGCCAGCCGGGCCAAGCCTCTGTTACAGGTATTTCACCAGGCTTCAGATTCGGGCGGGTGCCCGGTTTTTTCGGAAAGGCCAGCTTTTTCTTGACAGCGGCAGCGGCGGCATCATTTTTATCACCTTTAATTATTTCGCAGACCGTACCGGGACCGAGATTATAAAAAATCCAGCGGGCATCTGGCACCATCATTCTGACGCATCCATGAGAAGCGCGCGTCCCCAGCGCGCTGTATGACGAGGTGTAGCTTTTTGCGGTGTGAGAGGAATATATCAGCGAATGGCAGAAAAATCCCCGCGTTATCTGACGCCAATATTGCCCATATACCCCGTAGGAAGCAAACTTGCCGAATCGCACATATTTATCGCCCATCTTGAAAGTTCCTTTCACTGTCGGATGGGAGCGAGAACCTGAACTGACGATGGCATAACGCACAGGAACAGTGTAATTTCCATTGGCGTCTTTCTTATAAACGGTTGCATACTGATGGTATTCATCGACCACAAGCTTGTAGGTATCAGAAGAAGGCGTCGGGGGTAAATCGCCTATATTTTCATCGCTGTAAATGCCGTTATCGCCAACAAGTTCTTCAAATGTCATTGCTGTTGTGGGGGCCAACTCTGAAAATGACAGGTCTTGCTTGCCAATCGGCAAAGGTTCGGGAGTCGGCGCGGGAGAAGGAGAATCTGAAGCGGGCTCGTTGTCTGCCGCCAGAGCAAAATTTATACTGCCCGTCGCCGCTGCTGTTCCCATAAAAACAGATAAAACAATACATATGGCTATCCAAAATGTATACCCTTTGTGATTCACCCGCCACCTCCACATAATATATGGATATGAAAATCATCCATTGACAATTATTATCTATTTTATCTGAATTATATTTTCAAGTCAAAGAAATTAAAAAACAATAACAGATGTATCCTATAGATAAAGCCATGGGTATGCGCCATTGACAAAAAGCTGGACGAAACGGCACTCCGGGCCAAAGCTATATATTCGCGAAAGGCCATGGCGAAAAGTGTGTGACGCTTTTGTAAATTTCCGGCTTGCGGTATTGTGAAAGCCTTTTGTGAACGATAATATGATATGAGTATAAAATGAATTGGGTGGGGCATATGGAAAGCTATTGTTACGTCGTTAACGGAAGCAAAAAGAAGATTGCATATAAAAACGGAACACGCCTATGGCAGATGGCGGAAGAAACGGGCTGCAAGGAGGCGGTTTGCGCTCTGATGAACGGGCGTATCGTGTCGTTGGCGGACGCTCCGGAAAAGGAAGCGGTGGTGAAGTTTTTGTCACCGCGAGACAGCGAGGAAGCATCGCGCGTTTTTTTGCGGGGCGCGACGTTTCTGTTATACCGGGCTGCGCGTGAACTATATCCGGGCCGCACGTTGGTTGTTGAGCATATGCTGTGCGGAGGGCTTTACTGCGAGCTTGACGCTCTGCAGCCGGGGGATATCACATTGTTGCAACGGCGGATCGACGAACTGATTGCGGCAGATGAGGAATTCGTGCTCTCAATGATGCGCGTGGAAGAAGCCAAAAAGATTATGCTGGATGAAGGCCTGATCGTTAAGGCGGCGCTTCTGGCTTATCGTCCGTTCGATTATTACCGCCTATATAAATTTGGCGGTCTGCACAACTATTTTCACGGCATTATGCCAAAAAGCTCGGGTTACCTGAAAGGAACGCTGATCCATCCTTATGACGACGGCATGATACTGACATATCCCACGCCTTATATCGAAGCCGGTACGCCCATTATCAGGCAGCCGAAATACGGCGATGTTTTTCATCAGGCGGAACGCTGGGCGAGCGTTCTTGGCGTTTCTTATGTGGCGGACCTGAACAACCTGCTGCGCCGTGGCGATATTGAAGATTTTATCAACGTCAACGAAGCCTTGCACGAGCGCACGATTGCGGACATCGCCCAGCGAATCGTATCACGGCCCCGTGTGAGAATCGTGCTGGT
>Ga0183096_1002114_pt1 | contig 14467 bp, 11 predicted proteins | sample Biomet5_FD_127791 | JGI IMG/M metagenome (GOLD analysis project Ga0183096, IMG submission 127791) | Microbial communities from bioreactor (seeded with sewage sludge) at LBNL, California, USA - Biofuel metagenome 5 (version 2) (version 3) | ecosystem: Engineered > Bioreactor > Anaerobic >... | reverse complement strand
GGTGAACATGGTTATGTATAGCGGAAGCCTGACGGATATCTTCGGAGTCCTCGCCGGGCATTATACGGATAGCGTCAACATGACGGGCTGTACGGTCGTACTGCTGCACGACGGTGCAGTGGCTGGTGTGGATGTGCGCGGCAGCGCGCCCGGCACGCGCGAAACGGATCTGCTGCGTCCGTGCAACACGGTGCAGCAAGCGCACGCGCTGCTTCTTTCCGGCGGGAGTGCCTTCGGCCTCGCTGCGGCGGACGGCGTGATGCACTGGTTGGAGGAGCACGGCGAAGGCTTCGATACCGGCTTCGCTCGGGTCCCCATCGTGCCCGCGGCAGTGCTCTACGACCTGGGCGTAGGCAGCGCGTCGGTACGTCCCGACGCGGCGGCGGGCTATGCCGCGTGCAAAAATGCAAACAACAGGCTGACTTCCGGCCCATACGGTGCGGGTGCAGGCGCAACGGTCGGCAAGGCGGGCGGTGCCGAGCGAGCCGGTCGCAGTGGTTTTGGAACAGCATCCATAACACTGCCGGGCGGCGTTATCGTCGCGGCGGGTTTTGCGGTAAACGCATTTGGCGACGTCTATGACCATGTGAGCGGACAGAAAATCGGCGGCATGGCCGGCGGTTCGGTAACGGAGGCGGTTTTTGCGGCTCCCCCGCCGGATATGTCGGGCCGAAACACAACGATCGGCATCGTGGGCACCAATGCATTGCTGACCAAAGAGCAGGCGAACAAGCTGGCTGCCGTTGGGCAGGACGGCGTCGCAATGGCTGTGCGTCCCGCACATACCATGTTCGACGGCGATACAGTGTTTGCCTTTGGAACCGGCGCGGTATCCGGTGATTTCACCGCGATACTCACGGCGGGCGCGGAAGCGGCGGCGCGGGCTATTGCCAACGCTGTTTTATCATATAATATATAGATAATTTATCCGATTATTGGTTCATTCGCCGGTCACTTTGTGATATACTACAGGAAAGCCGCCCTCCGGCGCGCAGAAGGAGTCGACAGATGATACCCATTGTACGAAAAAAGCAGATGCAATCACTGGACGCCTATATGATGGAACAGATGCGGATTCCGTCGCGCGTGCTAATGGAAAATGCGGCGTTTGGCATCACAACAGTTGTTTGGGATCGCTTTGGAAAAACTAAGGTGCTCGTACTGTGCGGTATGGGCAACAATGGCGGAGACGGTTTCGCGGCGGCGCGCCAGTTGGAGGCCAAGGGCTGTGATGTACGCGTCTGTCTCGTCGGCAAAGCGGAAGCGTTGCAGGGCGAAGCAGCGGAGAATGCAGCTTACTTCGGTTCCCGCATCTTCGAGATCGTCAGCGAAGGCACCGCCGAGGCGTTGTTGACCGACCTTTCCGGCCAGGTGCTCATCGACGCGCTGTTCGGCGTAGGCTTAAAGCACGAAGTGACGGGGCTTTACCAAAGGGTCATCGAGTTGGTCAACGAGAGCGGCGCGTATGTCGTCGCCTGCGATATCCCGTCCGGCATTGACGCGGACACCGGCGCCATGATGGGCGCAGCGGTGCTTGCTCATGAAACGGTGACATTCCAATGCGCGAAACCGGGTCATTTTCTCTATCCGGGCCGAAAGTATACCGGCAAACTAACTGTGAAGGAAATCGGCACCACCGGCGAATATAACGTCGGGCAGATACGGGCGGCGGTTGAAGGCCTGAAATTGCTTCCGCGCGATGCAGATTCCCACAAAGGCAGCTTCGGCAAGTTGGCTTGCATTGTGGGCAGCACCGGCTATTCAGGGGCGGGGTTGCTTTGCGTGTCCGGGGCGTTGCGTGCGGGCGCAGGGCTGGTCACCGCAGGCATACCGGCCTGCCTCCAGCCGATATTCTCGTCACGCATTCCTGAGAGCTTGACGTATGCATTGGAAGATTCGTCCGGCCACCTTTCCGAACATTGCGTACCTGCGCTGGAGCAGTTGCTGGAAGGCAAGACGGCGCTGGCCGCGGGCCCGGGGTTGGGTACCGGAAGCGGTCCGGCCGCGGCAGTGGAATACATGATCAAGAATCACGATATCAAGAAAGTGTTCGATGCGGACGCACTGACGCTGATCGCCGAGAACAAGAGCTGGCTGGCCGAGCGGCGGGGCGATGTTGTCCTGACGCCCCATCTGGGTGAGTTCTCGCGCCTGTGCAACCTGACCGTGGACGAAATCAAAAACGATATGCTGACCTGCGCTCAGATTTTTGCCCAGAAATACGGCATCACGCTTTTACTGAAAGGGCCAACAACACTGGTTACCAGCGGCGACAAAACGGTTTTTGTAACGGCTGGCACACCCGGCATGGCACGCGGCGGCAGCGGCGACGTGCTGACCGGCGTGATCGGCAGCCTAATGTGCGGCGGTCACGGGGGCGGCATGAGCGGTTTCGCCGCGGCGGTATATGGAGCGTTCATCTGCGGTAAAGCAGGTGAGTTGGCCGCGAAGGACTGCGGCGTGCTGTCCATGACGCCTGCGGATACGCTCGCCAACATCCCCCTTGTCACGCGGGATATGGTGAAACAACTCCCGGCGAAATCATAATGATCTCAATACGAAAGGGAAGCGCGGCATATCTGCTCTTCCCTTTTTATTATTCCATGTATCTTTAGTTCCTGTAGGGAGACTGACCTCAGGAGGAGCCACTCCTGTTTCTTTGTCCCCGCACTAACCCGATAACCTTTTCTGTCACATTATCTAATGTCGGTACCGCGTGCTTCTCAAGCCCGGGGCTGAAAGGAACCGGCACGTCCAAACCGCCGCAGCGTTTGATCGGCGCTTTCAGGCTCCAGAACGCTTCACTGTCCGCAATCACCGCGGCTACTTCTCCACCGAACCCCCCCGTTTGGCATGCCTCATGCACGATCAGCACGCGCCCTGTTTTCCTGGCCGACTCAATAATCGTCTCTCTGTCCAGTGGTGCCAGCGTCCGCAGATCCACTACCTCGGCGCTGATTCCCTCTTTTTTCTCCAGCTTCTCAGCCGCTTCCAGACTTATCGGAAGCATACGTCCGTATGTGATGATGGTGGCATCCGAACCCTCGCGGTGCACCGCCGCTTTACCCAGTGGGACCACATACTCGCCCTCCGGCACCTCGCCCTTGGTACGGTATAGCAGCTTTGGTTCCAGAAAAACCACCGGATTATCGTCGCGAATCGCGGCAATCAGCAGTCCCTTCGCGTCCGCAGGGGTAGACGGAATGACCACCTTTAGTCCCGGCACATTACACAGCCAGGCTTCGGGGCTCTGGCTGTGTTGGGCCGCCGCGCCTGTGCCCGACCCAGACGGAGCGCGCAATACCATCGGCACCTTTGCCGCCCCGCCGAACATGTACCGCATTTTCGCCGCCTGGTTGACAAGCTGATCCATCGCGATCGTGATGAAGTCGCTGAACATGATCTCCGCGATAGGACGCATACCCGACACCGCCGCGCCTACAGCCGCCCCTGCGATCGCCGCTTCGGATATCGGCGTCTCCCGTACGCGTTCCGGACCGAACTCCTCCAGCATGCCATCGGATACGCCGAACGTCCCGCCGTACACCCCTATGTCCTCGCCCATCAAAAACACATCTTTATCGCGGCGCATCTCCAGCGTCATCGCTTCTCTCACCGCCTCTGCGTATGTCAATTCTCTCATCGCTTTACCTTCCCTCATGCGTACACGTCATCCATAATGGTATCGATTGAAGGATATGGGCAGTTTTGCGCAAACGCCGCCGCGTCCTCTACCGCCCGGGCGGCGCGTTCTTCAGCCGCATTGAGCTCTTCCGCCAAAAACAAGCCCTTCTCCAGCAGATATTCTCTCATCCGCCTGATCGGGTCCTTCTTCTTCCACTGTTCAATCTCTTCGCTTGTCCGGTATTTGTTCGTGTCGCTCTTGGAATGCCCCAGATACCGGTAGGTATCACAGACCAGCAGCATCGGGCCGTTCTCACGCACATAGCCGCGCGCTCTTTTTGTTTCCCGATACACGCCAATCACATCGTTGCCGTCTATCGTTTTGCCTTTCATGCCATAGCTCTTCGCACGGAGCGCGATATCGTCGATCGCCATCGCCCGGCTGCGATGCGTCGACATGCCGTACTTGTTATCCTCGCAGACAAACAGCACCGGCAGTTTCCAAACGGATGCGAGGTTCAGCGACTCGTGGAACGAGCCTTCGCTGCTTGCCCCGTCCCCAAAAAAGCATACGACAATACGATCAAGGCCTTTCATCTGCGCTGCCAGCCCGGCGCCCACAGCCAGCGGAATGCCGCCGCCCACCACGCCGTTCGCTCCCAGGTTTCCACCGCTGATATCGGCGATATGCATCGATCCGCCCCTGCCTTTGCAGTATCCGGCCTCCCTGCCCAAAAATTCCGCCATCATACGATTCAAATCGATCCCCTTTGAAATGCAGTGCCCATGGCCGCGGTGTGTACTGGATATGATGTCTTGCGGCTGAAGAGCGCAGCATACGCCCGTCGCCGTCGCTTCTTCCCCGACATAGGGATGCATTGTGCCGTGTGCCGCACCCCCAGAGAATAAGGCAACCGCCTTCTCCTCAAAGGCGCGTGTCAGTAGCATCTTATCATACATTTCCCGCAGCTTCTTTTTACTAATCGTTCCCATCTTGTTCCTTCCATCAACGGCTCTGTATGCCTGGCATTTTCGTGCTTATTCGCCATGGTCAAACCGCTCGGCAATGGCTTAGGCTTCCCTCATCCAGCGCAGTATTTGTCACTTGTAAAACCATTCGTCTCTCACTTTATGGGCTATCAGTCTTCTCATTACAAAAGTGTATTAATATTAACATATATCATTATCGTCATAAAGTAAATTTTTATTGAATTTCATCTGCCGTCTATACTGATAACGCTTTAACTGTGTTAAAATATTTTTATCTGTCAATCGTTCGCCAAATGGTGTATAATGGCCAGCGAACCCCAATACGGAGATTCATTGAACGAAGGAGAAAGGCACATATGACCCACAGGAAAATTGCCGCGTTAGCCCTTGGTCTGCTGCTGTTGCTGTCAAGCGGATGCAGCTTGGTTGATGTTGACCAGGAGAAGGTAGCGGAAATAGAAAACAATAAGACTATTATTGAATACAACGGCACTAAGGTTACCAAAGAAGACGTGACGATGCAGATGACCCAGTATTTATCGGCTAACCAGAGCAGCATTGACGCGATCAAGAGCTCCGGCGATGACACATGGAAGAACTTTAAAGAGTCGTACATCAAGCAGATCGCGGTCAACCTGGTCGCGCTGGACAAAGCCAAGGAGATGGGGCTGGATCAGCTGACCGACGAGCAGAAATCCTCCATCGACGAATCCTATAAATCGACGATGTCCATGCTGGATTCGGTGATTTCCTCCAGCGTTAAATCAGCCGTCGAAAAGGACCCTTCGCTTGACTACGATACGGAGTATAAAAAAGAGCTGAAAGCCTATATGAACGCGCTTGGCTACGATCCGGATACATATCGCGATACGCTTGAAAAGCAAACCATCATCGGTCTGGTCAAGACGTCTTTGACCAAAGACATTTCTGTCAGCGACAACGACGTTCTTTCCTCCTATAACACCCAGCTCAAAATGCAGAAAAACAATATTGAATTGTCTCCCAACAACTTTGAGCTGCAGAACCAGTTTGGCGGCACCATTCTCTATTATCCAGACGGATATATGAAAGTCCGCCACATTCTTATCGCCTTTGACGACGATACAAAATCCAAGGCTCTTAAAGCCTATTCGTCCACCGGGGACAACACGGAATACAACAAAATCATCGATGAGTCGATACCCAGTATTCTGCCCAAGGTCAACGAGGTGCTGGACAAGATGAACTCCGGCGAAGATTTCGCCAAACTGATGGAAACTTATAATACCGACGCTACGATGACCTCCGACGGACAGATCGTCGGGCCGTATAGCAGTAACGTTATCGTCCCCGGATATCTCGACGCGGTAGCCAAGCTCACCAAGGAGGGCAGTTATACTACGCTCACCACATATTCCGGTTGCTATATCATCCGGTGCGACAAGCTGATGGCCGGTGCGGTGCCATACGACGACGTAAAGGACGGCATGAAAGCCACCATGCTTTCTGAAAAGCAGTCTGAAAAATGGTCTGAAGTCACGACCGGCTGGATCGACGACGCCGAGAAAGCCGGCACGCTTAAAATGTATACGGATCAGTATAACTAAACATCGGTACTGACAACAGCGACCATCCGCCAAATATGCCCCGCCGTGCGTTTTTTAATCCCCGGCGGGGCTTTTTACTGCCACCGGCATATCTCCCCACTGGTTGGTTTCAGTCCGTATCGCCGGGTGTTTCAGCGCGTTTACAGATAAACGCTCCCGGAATGCATATGCCTGGGAGCGTCAAAACGTCATTTTTGGGGGTTCGGCAAATGGTTATTCAGTTCCGGGCAGCTTCTTCACCGTTTCCAGCCACTCCGTCGGCAGGTCGTCCATACCGTTGCGTGCGCCCAATACTGCGCCGATGATCATGCCGCGCGTGGCTGAATCTCCGCCGATATGAACGTTGAGCTGCTGCGCCGGGCGATATTCTGACTCGCTCAGCAATATCGTCATAATGACCGGTATCGCATGTTCCGCATGGCAGCTCTGTCCCAGGGCCACAGCAATATCCGCCGCGCTCATACCAAGCGCCGCCTTGGCTTTCTTCAAATAGGCATCCAGCAGAGTCGTATCCCGCCCGGCCTGCTTCATGGCCCCCATTGACGCCCGCAGCGCCTCCGGCAGCTCTGTCGACGGGTCTTCAAGGCAACGAAGTGTCATCCGCGTGAAAAGCTCCGTCGCCAACAACGACGCTTCGCTGTTATGCGTCAAAGCGCTCTGGCTGACAGCCGCCTCCAGCGCCGTCCACGGGTCTTCTACCCAGTAGAGCACGGGTGCCAGACGCGCGGCGCCGCCCAGTTCATCGGAATGCGAACCCGTTGGATCTCCCTTTTCAAAGACTGCCAGCGACTCCCGGCTTGCCTTATCCATATAACCACGGTAGCCGGTCATATACTGACGCCAAACCTCACGAAACCCATCGTCTGAATAGGCCCCGTGTTTGTCCTTCAAATATTCGTTCAACAACAGCGCCTGATCACCGTAATGAGTGTAATCTCCAAGGTGCTTCCCCTGATGCCATGAGCCGGGAAGCGGTTCCTGCGGCGCGGTATAGTCGCCGAACTTGGTTTCTATCACCTTGACGTTGTATATCCAATGTGCGCCCAGCACAAAGGCATCACCCAGGAAGCTGCCCAGCAGCATGGCCCTTTTCCGCTCTTCACGTTCCTGTTCCATCGCGCTACCTCCAATTTAGATGATATTGGTATCAATCCGCAAAAATGGATTATACTTATATTATATCACATAGAGATTAATAGAGGGAGTATGGGCAATCGGCTTATATGCTCAAAGCCGTCCGCCGCTGCCATCTGGTGTTTCCAGCGGCTGTACAATAAACGGCCTTTTTTATATAATACTCACAGATGGAACGAGCATCGTTTCAGTCGGATCATTTAACAACGACCCTGACAGGAGTGTATATGGAGAAATATCAGGAGATCGAACGCAGTCTCATCACAAAATACCGAAAGGAAATCTGGCGGCCTCTCATCACCGCCGTTGTACAGTACAAGCTGATCCAGGAAGGCGACGCGGTGGCCGTCTGCATATCGGGCGGAAAGGATTCGATGCTAATGGCCAAGTGTATGCAGGAACTGGAACGGCACGGTCCCTGCCGTTTTCGCACGGAATTTATCGTGATGGACCCGGGCTATAACGCCGCCAACCGGCAGTTGATTCTGGAAAACGCCGAGCTTCTGCACATACCCGTACGCCTGTTTGAGACGCCGATATTCGATATCGTCAACCGTGTGAACGAATCCCCGTGCTACCTGTGCGCACGTATGCGGCGCGGCTACCTGTATAAACATGCCCAAAGCCTCGGGTGCAACAAGATTGCGCTCGGGCACCATTTCGACGACGTCATCGAAACCACGCTTCTCAGCATGATGTACGCCGGCGAGATCCGTGGGATGATGCCCAAACTCCACAGCACCAGCTATCCGGGCATGGAACTGATTCGTCCGATGTACTGCGTTCGCGAGCACGACATTATCCGCTTCGCCCGTCGTCACGGGCTGAGCTTTCTCCAGTGCGCCTGCCGGCTCACCGAAAACAACAACGCGGAAGACGCCTCCGGCGGGTCAAAGCGGCAGGAAGTCAAACGCCTGCTCGCCCAACTGCGCAAAGAGGACCCGCTCATCGACCGCAACATATTTCAAAGCGTGCAGAACGTCAACCTGGAGAAAGTGATCGCATGGCGAGACCCGTCCGGTTCGCACCACTTTCTGGACGATTATGACGAATATACCGTAATCTGACGCGATCGCCCTGAAAATATCCATCATTCACCTTAACGTCCAGGATACATAACGTCCTGCCGAGGAGTTTTATATACTATATGACAAATATAAACCAGAGACGCCCTTTTTTGAGTACTTCTCATGGATAATACGGGTCCCAACCTTTTTTGACACGAATCATTCAGTAATAAACAATATTTGATAGTAAAAAATATGTTCCTCATGGGAAAAACAAAAAGCCCTTGAAAATGTCTGTTTCAAGGGCTTTCCTCGTGGTGACCCACCGGAGATTCGAACTCCGGACACCTTGATTAAAAGTCAAGTGCTCTACCACCTGAGCTAGTGGGTCATATGGTCACCCCAAAAAGCTTACGCTTTTACAGGGATCCTGCTGTGAAATTGGCTGGGGTGGCAGGATTTGAACCTACGAATGCGGGAGTCAAAGTCCCGTGCCTTACCGCTTGGCTACACCCCAATATAAAAAACATTGGGGTGAGTAGTGGGATTCGAACCCACGGCCTCCAGGGCCACAACCTGGCGCTCTAACCAGCTGAGCTATACCCACCATGAACCGCCCCATCATCGGATGCCGGGGCATCGTCCAGCCCCAAAAAGGCCTGACAATTCTATGCCTGTTTGGGTGCATTGGCGCGCCTGCGGGGACTCGAACCCTGGACACACGGCTTAGAAGGCCGTTGCTCTATCCTGCTGAGCTACAGGCGCTCATTCGCCATGTCGCAAAAAGGCGCTCTTCTTAGCAACCGGCAAGTCGAAATTGTAGCATAATAGATATGCAATGTCAAGCCGAAGTATATTTTTTCACGACATGAAATGAATCTTTTCGCGTTGTGCCACAAAAAATGTATTATAATAGTAGAAATGTGCGTTAATTAAACTCGGCATCATCGTGGGAGTGTGCAATAAACAAAAATGATTGTACACTGTTTTACTGACCGCTGTTTTCGTGCTACTCGGATCCTACGCGCCGCATGTATCACCATCGACGCGCTGGACATTCCCCTCAACCTCAGAGCGGGTTTCCAAAAGGACAGTTTTCCGCTCTTTTAAACAGTCATGTACTGGCCAAGACGAAGACGGCAGGGATTTATAAGAAATATTTTTCATTGACATGTAAAATCTTCAATTTTCATATCTTTTTCGGACCGCCCTTGCCAAGGACAAACGCAGCCGTTTTCAGAGGCTTTTGCAGGACATGTTCCAAATAGGAAACCAGCACCTTCTTCAGCTTCTCCTGAGTACCTGCCGCAATCTCAACGATTCCCATGTCTCCCGGCGCTGTGTGCGCCAAACGAGCTAACGTTTCCAGAACATCAGCGTCCAATCCATTGCCGCCGTGAGTATGTGCACAAGCTGTACACACCGCTCCGCCATGCTCCGCGGAAAACCGTATTAGGCTGTCCCTCCGGCCGCAGAACACGCAGCTCTTAAGGTTGGGATATACGCCTTCTATATAGAGCAGCCGTTGGATGAAGTAAGCCAGCGCCGTACCGGGAACAACGCCGGTATCCAGCGCGTAGAACGCGTTCACCGTTAGGGAAAACAAGCCGGGTGACACATCGTCCTCCTGCGCGACCTTATCAATCGCATCCGCTATAAAACACGCCGCCGCATATGCGTCATAATCATTCTGCATATTAAAAAAAGTCCGGCGCACCGCGCAGCTCTTCACGCCGTACCGTCCATTCTTTTCATAAAACATATACTCGCCGCAGCAGAACAGCGACGTTGCTGCAAACAGTTTGGATGTGGGCTTGCGCGAGCCGCGGGCCGATGCCGACATCTTGCCGTATTCCTTGGTCAACAGTGTGATCATACGGTCGTTATCCTTATAATCCGCCGTGCGGATCACGATGCCCAAAGTCTGCCTTGGCGTACCCATAATCTTTATTCGTAACCCAGCTCGCGCATCACCCGCGGGCTGTTCCGCCAATCCTTCTCCACCTTCACAAACAGTTGCAAAAATACCTTTGTACCAAACAGCATTTCCAGATCCTTGCGTGCCTCAGTGCCGATGCGTTTGAGCATCCTGCCACCTTTGCCGATCACAATACCTTTGTGGCTGTCGCGTTCACAGATAATGACGGCGGATACATCCGTGATATCCTTTTCCTCACGGTAATTCACTCGTTCCACGATGACGCCGATGCCATGGGGCACCTCTTCGTCCAACAGGTACAGCGCTTTCTCACGAATCATCTCCGCAGCGATCACACGCTCCGGCTGGTCGGTATACTCATCATCCGGATAATAGCGCGGGCCGGGCGTCAGATACTGCCTCAGCGCCGCTACCAGCTCGTCTACGCCGTCTCCCAGTTTTGCGGATATCTGCACGACCAACTCTTGCCCGGCCTCTCGCAGCACGTTGACAGCCTCCAGGCTCTTCTGCTTACCGGCCTTGTCCGTCTTATTGACAGCCGCCACCACCGGCAGCCCACCCTTAAGCAGCCGCCCCAGCAGATCAATATCGGTGTCGATTACGCCACGTGCCGCATCCACTAAAAACAGTACCGCTTCCACATCACGCGTGGCGTCAAAAGCCGTCTTCACCATATATTCGCCCAGTTTGGAGCTCGGATCGTGTACGCCGGGCGTATCAATAAACACCATCTGGTAATCCCGTCCCGAAAGCACCCCTACGATACGGTTGCGCGTCGTCTGAGGCTTCTGGGATACGATGGCAACCTTTTCACCCACGATACGGTTAACAAGCGTAGATTTGCCCACATTGGGCCGGCCTACCACCGAAATAAATGCTGATTGATGCGTCACTTACCATTCTCCATCTCTTTACCGGTGAACGCATGCGGCAGCAGCGCCTCCAGCTTAATTGTTTTATGATCCAGCGCTTTATTTGATCCAATGACATCCATCCGCAGCCCGAATTCCGCCAGCGCCTGACGGCATACGCCGCAGGGCCAGGTCAAATCCTCCGAGTCAGATGTAATGGCAATCGCGTCAAACTCACGTTCGCCTTCCGTGACCGCCTTAAAAAGCGCCACGCGCTCCGCACAGCACGTTACGCTGTACGATGCGTTCTCGACGTTGGCCCCGGTATATACGCGTCCGCTGCTGCCCAGCAACGCCGCGCCCACACGGAAATGCGAATACGGCGCGTACGCGTCCATCTTCGCATTTTTTGCTCTTTCCAGCAGTTCGTTATGAGTCATGAACTTCAAACCCCGCTGATTTTAATATCTCACGTTGACGTTGCCGCATTTTTACTTCATCTGCCGCTTCAATATGATCGTATCCAAACAGGTGTAACATTGCGTGCACCGTCAAAAACGCGATTTCCCGCGGCACCGGATGCCCATACTGCCCCGCCTGCAACTGTGCGCGCGGCACCGATATCGCGATATCGCCCAGAAAGCCCATTTCACCGGATGGGAACGACAGCACATCTGTTGTGCTGTCTATGCCGCGGTAACGGTTGTTGAGCTGCCTGACCGTCTCGTCGTCCGTCAGCAGCAGCGACACGCCTCCCTGTTTCCCTTCGTATTTCGAAGCGGCCTTTGCGGCGCGCGCCGCAGTCTTTCGTATCTGCCTGTCAGGTTCTATGCCCTGCCATGTGATGTCCAGCTTCATGCCTTACTCCTGCCCCGGATATTTGACGCGCTCATGCAGCACACCGTCGTATACGCTTAAGAAAGCCTTTCCCAGCGTGCTCATGTCGCGTCGGTTGAGCGGGCTGTCATCCATCTGTCCGTCCGTAAACCGCGCCGATATCAGCTTGTCGATCATCTCTTTGACCTGGTCGCGGTCGGGATCGTCCATGCTGTGCACTGCGGCTTCCACGCAGTCCGCCAGCATCACAATAGCCGCCTCCTTGGTCGACGGTTTGGTGCTCCGATAGTGAAAATCAGCCTCGTTAACTTCCATCCCAGTCTCCATAGCCTTATGCAAAAAGTACGGTACCACCCCGTCGCCATGGTGCTGCGCGATAATCTTCTGTACGTCGCGCGGCAACTTAAATTTCTGCGCCATCTCCATCCCATAACCGATATGCGATGTAATGATCTTCGCGCTCTCACACGGGTCAATCAGGTCGTGCGGGTTTACTCCGCCCCGCTGATTCTCTTTGAAGTAGCGCGGGGTTTTAAGTTTCCCCACATCATGATAATAAGCCCCCACGCGGCACAACAACGCGTTTGCGCCCACCGCGTCTGCTCCCGCCTCGGCCAGGTTCGCCGTCAGTATACTGTGATGATATGTTCCCGGAGCCTCGATGGACAGGCGTTTCAAAAGCGGATGGTTCGGATTAGAGAGTTCCAGCAGCTTGGAGGGTGTGGACACCTGAAAGGCCGCCTCCCATATCGGCAGCGTTCCAATAGCCAGCACACCAGAAAGCAGCCCGCTGCCAAATGCGAACGCGCTATCCGTCATCAATGATTGCAACTTCACATTAGCGGTGCCCACTACATCAATCAGTGCGACAACAATCACGCCCGCCAAACCGGTAAGCAAACCGGAAAAAATCAGAGCGCTCCTATGTCCAGGCTTATTGAGTGCAAACACCGTCACGCTGCCGGCCACCAGCGTGACCAATACGGTCCGAATCATCGTCTCGCTGAGTATTCCTGTATTCCACGAACATATGATGCCCACAATTGTCGCCATCAGGACATTGAAAGCCAGCGCGCTCTTTCTGGAGACAAGCATACACGCCAGTATCGTTCCAAAGAAGGTTGGCAAAATGCGCGGATCCAGCCGGGCCAGCGGCACAGATATCGCGGCGACCACCACAATAATGGATGCCAGCACCATCATTATACGCGTATCAGCCAGAATCTTGGCCTCAAATTGATAAAGATAAAAACCGTATATTACGAAAATCATCGCCAACAACAGCAGCATGCCAGCATACAGCGAATAATCCACGCCCTGGCTGCCCACAACGCCAAGCGCCGAAAGCACAGCTATCTGTTCCTCGGTGACCACTTCGCCGGCCACCACCACCGTCTGGTTCTGCTTATATTTGACTTCGGGAACTGACTCCGCCGCCGCCTCACGGGCTGCTTCCGTCGCCGCCTTGTCGTATATCATATTGGCTTCCAGATACTTCTCGATCGGGAAATAGGCCAGATAAAGCTCACCGGTATCCGGAAAACGCTGGCGGAGAATACTTTCCATGTCATTTTCCTCGGAATCCAGATTTTCATCCAACACACCGCGCTCCAAAACATCCGCTGCCGTCATCGAAACGGCCTCCGCCATGCTGCTGATCTGACTGTTTTTCATCTTAACCAGCGCGATAATGGCCGTATCCGGCATCCCCGGATCGCTAAGCGTGCTCCGCATATCAGATTTCATCTTAGGCGTCAGGAATTTTCCCCAATCGACCTCTGCAGGATCAAATATGGAAGAATAGTTCCCGGCCGTATAGGCATTCTGAATAGAACGCACCTGAGCCGCAGCCATTGTATAATAGTCTGATATATTTCCGCTGACGCGCGTTGTCACGCCAGCGTCCCGTGTGTAGATATCCGATACTGCGGCGCGCGCCTCGGCCCTGGCCGCCTCGGTGGATATCTCGTCGGTGATATCCCGGCTTGAGGTGATGGTGGCCGGTGCGACTTCCCCCACAGCGATATCATACTTCACAGGCGTAATGGACACCACGATAAGTGCGAACACGACCAGCAATGTGACTATACCGATCAAAGAGGAAGCGATCAGGCGCTTTCTCGGGGCCCTCCGTTCTATTGCCGTGTCCTGTTTCATCCGTTACCTCCTCTGGCTCTTCTCATACCTCTCATACGCTTTGATGATGTTCTGCACCAGTTCATGACGAACCACGTCCCGGTGTGTAAGATACTGTATGCTAATGCCCTCAATGCCCTCAAGGATGCTGATGCATTGTTTGAGCCCGCTTTTTTTCTCCTTTGGCAGGTCGATCTGTGTAATATCGCCCGTCACCACCACGCGCGCGTTTTCGCCAAAGCGCGTCAAAAACATCTTCATCTGTTCCTCGGTGCAGTTCTGCGCCTCGTCCAGCACAATAAACGCGTCGGACAAGGTACGCCCGCGCATATACGCCAGCGGCGCCACCTCTATCGCGCCCCG
>Ga0183096_1002110_pt1 | contig 14487 bp, 15 predicted proteins | sample Biomet5_FD_127791 | JGI IMG/M metagenome (GOLD analysis project Ga0183096, IMG submission 127791) | Microbial communities from bioreactor (seeded with sewage sludge) at LBNL, California, USA - Biofuel metagenome 5 (version 2) (version 3) | ecosystem: Engineered > Bioreactor > Anaerobic >... | reverse complement strand
TGTTAGTTTTCTAAATCGAATATACTCTGACAGCGTCATATCGGTTAGAACGGAAAACAGCCTGCCGAACATAGGGTATGAATAACTTGAGATGGTTGCAACCTTTTTTTCATCAATTTCACTATCCTAACGAAATATTGTGTACTCACCGCAGAGAATATGTTGATGGTGATGCGTCCATATCAGATTACAGCTACGGAGCGAATCCTCAATCGAATTGAAATCGCCCATAACTATAAGAAATATGGGGACATCGCTGCTGGCGGTTACATTTGGCATACTACCGGTTCCGGCAAGACATTGACTTCCTTCAAGACGGCAAGACTGGCTTCTCAGCTTCCTTTCATTGACAAGGTTTTATTTGTGGTTGACCGCAAAGATCTTGATTATCAGACCATGAAGGAATATGACCGTTTTGAAAAGGGCGCTGCCAACAGCAACACATCAACGGCCATTCTTGCAAAACAGCTGAGCGATAAGAAGTCAAATATCATTATCACGACCATTCAAAAGCTGTCTACTTTTATCAAAAAGAATAAGGAACACCCGGTTTATAACAAACAAGTGGTTATTATCTTTGATGAATGCCATCGCAGTCAGTTCGGTGATATGCATACCGCTATCATAAAAAACTTTAAGAAATACTATATGTTTGGCTTCACAGGAACACCAATTTTTCCGATCAATTCGGGATCTATCAGGAATGGTCAGTTCTTGACCACCGAGCAGACCTTCGGCGATCAGTTGCATACATACACCATTGTGGACGCAATTAATGATAAAAACGTGTTGCCTTTCCGCGTGGACTACATCAAGACCATGGATACCGACCGGGATATTGATGATGAGCAGGTGTGGGATATTGACCGAGAAAAGGCTTTTATGGCACCGCAGCGTATTTCTCTTGTCACTCAATATATTCTGGAGCACTTTGACCAGAAAACTTACCGGGGAGATAAATCCTATATTTTCAATCAACTAACAAACATTTCCGATGTTGCCTCCGCTGAGAGAGGTGCTGTCGAAGAGATAAAGCAAAAGCAACGTATTAGCGGATTTAACTCCGTCTTTGCGGTTTCTTCTGTTCCTATGGCGAAGCTGTACTATGACGAATTCCGCAGACAGATGGATGCAGACCCGACTAAGAAACAAAAGGTTGCTGTTATCTTTAGCTATGCTCCAAATGAAGAGGAAGCCGATGGTATCCTTGACGAGGAAAATCCTGAGGACACTTCTGCTTTGGATAAGAAGTCTCGTGATTTTCTGGAAGAGGCTATTGATCACTATAACAAGATGTTTCAAACCACCTATGATACTTCTTCCGACAAATTCCAGAATTATTATAAGGATGTATCCCTCCGCATGAAGAACAAGGAACTCGACCTCTTAATTGTGGTCAATATGTTTCTGACAGGCTTTGATGCAACAACCTTGAACACACTCTGGGTAGATAAGAATCTCAAGATGCATGGACTGATTCAGGCGTTCAGCCGGACAAACCGTATTCTCAATAGCATAAAGACATTCGGCAATATTGTGTGCTTCCGTAGCCTGCAAAAACGCGTCGATTCAGCTATCTCTCTGTTTGGAGATAAAAACGCAGGTGGTATTGTCCTGTTGCGCAGCTTTAAAGACTACTACGAGGGGTATATCTCTGATGACAAACATATGCCCGGTTATGTGGATCTGATTGAGGATCTTTCAGCTAAGTTCCCTCTAACCGAATCACAGATCTTCGGCGAGCAAAACCAGAAAGATTTCATTTCCTTATTTGGCGTGATCTTGCGCATGCGAAATCTGCTCTCCTCCTTCGATGAATTTGTTGGGAAAGAGATTATTACCGAGCGAGATCTGCAAGATTATCTTGGTAGATATCAGGATTTGAGAGACGAGTGGAAACGGAAACGTGAAAACGGTGAAAGTACTGATATTATTGACGATATAGTGTTTGAAGTTGAACTCATTAAGCAAATCGAAATTAACATCGACTATATCCTCATGCTGGTGAAGAAGTACCATGATACCCATGGCGAGGACAAAGAAGTTCTGATTACCATAAAAAAGGCCATTGATGCAAGTCCAGAGCTTCGCAGTAAAAAACAATTAATTGAGACATTTATTGCTGGAATCAATGATGTGGACGATGTTATGACTGAATGGAACGGTTTTGTTGCCCAACGGCGGGAGCAGGATCTTGTTGAACTCATTCAGGATGAAAAATTAAAGCCAGAAGAAACCCGTATTTTTTTAGAAAACTCCTTCCGAGAAGGCGAAATAAAAACCGTTGGCACTGATATTGATAGAATCATGCCGCCGGTGAGCCGTTTTGGTGGTGGTAACCGTACAAAGAAGAAGCAAACGGTAATTGATAAGTTGAAGGCTTTCTTCGAGAAATATTTTGGAGTCGGTGGATCTGCTAAATTTACAGAATGACCTAAATTGATACCGCAACTTGGGGAGGGGCTAGTAAATGGGAAGAGGTAAAAGCATAAATCTGTTTTTAATGGACGGAATCGCTACAGGGCGAATAAAATGCACCCTTGCAAACTGGACAGGCGTTGCATATAAAATTCCGCGCACTGAACTTGAGCAATGCAAAGAGCGTGACGATTTAAAGCAAAGCGGCGTGTATTTTCTTTTCGGAGTATCTGACCAAGCAGGAGACAACATTGCCTACATAGGGCAAGCTGGCGCAAGAAAAAACGGAGAAGGAATATTGTACCGCCTGCAAGAACACAAGAGAAATCCCGATAAGGATTATTGGACGGAAGCTGTGGTATTTACAACTTCGAATAATTCCTTTGGACCCACAGAAATAAGCTACCTTGAAAATAGATTCTGTAAAATGGCACTGATTGCGAATCGTTATAAAATAAAAAACGGAAACGACCCTACACCCGGTAACATCACAGAGGAAAAAGAAAGTGAACTTGAAGAGTTCATAGATTATGCTAAGATTGTAATGGGAACCTTGGGGCACAAAATATTTGAATCTATAGATGCGCCATCTACTCAAACCACTACTGGTGAGAATAAAGATGAGGAGCCTGTTTTATACTTGCAGACAGGCAAAGCAAAAGCCACCGGCAAAAGAACTAGTGACGGATTTGTGGTATATGCAGATAGTGTGTTATCTCTTGTGGCAACTAAAAGTTGTCCAGAGGCAATTATTAAGCGAAGAGAGAGTCTATCAGAGAAAATTGATAATAATGGTGTTCTAAAAGAAAATTTATTATTTGGCAGCCCATCTACCGCAGCGGCCTTCGTAACCTTTGGTAGTGCCAACGGGAATGTTTTGTGGAAAACAGCCGAGGGGCGCACCTTAAAAGAAGTTGAGAGTTCTGAAAGCTAATTTACACATTTCAACGATTCCAGTTTGGGCTGATTAAATCATACCCTTTTATTTTTCCTTGTACTCCGTTATTTTTCATAGAACTATTTTATTTTTCCTCAAGGGGTATTCAAATTGTCCCTTGAGCCGAGAATGCCGGAGAAATCCCACAACGCAGAAAAAGCCTGCAATACAAAGGATTATGAATACCCCTATGGGGCAAATCCCTTGTATTGCAGGCTTTCTTGATACGAATAATAAAAGGATTGACCGTAGCATTGTATCAATGCTACGGTCAATGTTTGGCAAAGGGCACGAGTTTGATACAAAATGCACCCGGTAGCCTCGTTCCCGTTTGTTCCGTTTGCCGAGTGCACACCCTGTGCATTTATAGGGCAAAAGTAGAAGCAAGTGGCTATGCTCTTGACAAATGCACCTACATCCGCTATGATGTAACTACAGTTACATCATAGGATGATTCGTATGCAATGGATTCTCTTTCAATACAATGTACCCAACAAACCCTCAAAGCTGCGGGTCTACGTTTGGCGCAAACTAAAGGCCATCCGAGCGGAACAGCTTACAGAGGGATTTTATGCGTTGCCATTAATGGACAAAACGCTAGAACAGCTTGAATGGCTCTGTGCCGAAGTCGAAGAAATGGGCGGGACGGCTGTGTTGTGGAAATCAGAGTGCTTATCACAAAAACAAGAGTCTGAACTGATTGCCCGGTTTCAGGAAAAAGCCAGTGAGAGCTATGATAAAATACAGACGCTTATCTTGGAAAAGCCTGAAACTGAACAAGATGTTTGGCTTGATTCTATCATTCGGCAGTACGCGGATACCCGATACCATGACTATTTTAACGCTCACATGAAATACACGATTCATACGCAAATTGAACGTCAATACTTGAAAAACAAACGCGGAGGTAGAGGCAAATGATATGGACGACTTGGGAGAAAATCGGGATAGACCGGCAAGCCTGCGCGTGGTTTATTAAAAGGTTCGTGGACGCGGACGCTGTTTTGGAATTCATCCCCCGCGATGCGGCGATTGAGGACGCGGAATACTCTTTTGACACGCCGACATCCAAATGGACGCATAAACAAGGTCACAGCACCTTCTATATGTTCGTCAAAGCCTACGCGCCTAAAGACACCGTTTTGAAAAAGATGGCTGAAATTATTGACGGCGCGGACACAGCAAATGACATACTGCCACCACCAGAAGCCTATGGGCTTGAGGCTATATGTATCGGTATCCGATCATTCTGCGGCGACGACTATCAAGCACTGGAAAAAAGTGCGGTCGTCTTTGATGGATTGTACGAATACCTGAAAGGGAGGTAACGCCGTTGATACTTTTGCAAAACGTCAGCAAGCAATATAAAGGTATGGAAACCGGTAACGACAGCGGCGTGGCATTGTGGGTCAAGAACATCATCCGCTTGACAAGCAACAAGGCGGCTGAGCTCTTGGCCGTTGACAATGTCTCGTTTGGTGTTGAGAAGGGCGAAATACTGGGGATTTACGGCTCAAACGGCGCGGGTAAAACTACGCTCATCAAACTCTTGTCGGGGCTTCTATACCCCACAAGCGGAACAGTCGCTATCGACGGGAGGACAGACAGCAAACACATCAAAAACACGGTCAGCTATATCAGCACAAACGGCTGGATGGGGCTTGAATGGCAGCTAACCGCCCGCGAAAATCTAATTCTTTACGGCAATATGTTCGGAATTTCCGGCAAGAAGCTGGGACAAGCCTGTGACGATACCTTACAAGCGGTTGGTATGACCGAAGCAAAGAACAAATACATAAGCCAGTTATCGGCGGGGATGCGGCAGAAAATCACAATCTCCAGAGGGTTGATTCTAAACAGGCCGATCATATTCTACGACGAACCGTCGGTCAGTCTTGATGTGCAGTCCGCGAAAAATCTGCGTCAGCTTATTCGCTCCGACGCTACGCAAAACAAACGCACGGCCATTATAGCAAGCCACAATCAGGAAGATTTATCCGTATGCGACAGGATACTGATGCTGTCACACGGAAAAATCATTGCTGCTGGAACGCCGGATGAGTTGATATCCCCGCTTGCCGGAACACAAGTCATTGAGTTAAAAATACCCCGTCAGGAGCGGGAAGTACGATTTGAATCCATTAGAGGCATCGAGAGTGTCACCTGCGGCGACGTTGACGGAAAGCGTGATTATCAAAGCGTTAAAATAAGGGCGCGGAGAGCGGATTTTAACTTGAACACTCTCATTGACTTTGTAATTGATAGCAATATCACGGTTTTGAGCATTAAAAACATTGAACCGTCGCTCCATGAGGCCTACGAGTATTATCGGAACGGGGGTGAAGCGGACTATGCGGTTTCGTGAATGGGATTCGCTAAAAATGTTTTCTAAGCGTGAACTTATCATCTGGCTGTCCTATAAAATGAACGCCCTCATGTGGGTGCTGGATACACTATTTACCACCATCATCTTCTTCACATTAAGCCTTGTGACGCGCGGCAGTGACATCAGCTTTTTTCCTTACGGCAGTAATTATGTATCATTCGTGGTCTTGGGACTATTCGTGCATTTTATCAGCTATACGAACTTAGGCGACCCGTTCCCGCGCGTGTCGCGCATCTACTGGGGCGGCACAATGGATTTGTATATGCTCAGTCCGCTGTCGTACTTCACGCCTATGCTCGGTATCATGTTTCGCGGCGTTATTGACGACTATCCGCGGAGTATTCTGGCACTTTTGTTCGGATGGCTGTTCTTCGGCGCGGTGTTCACGTTCAACAGTCCGTTTTTATTGCTTATTATCTTAATTTTAATATTGCTGTCTACTTTCGGTATCGGCATGATAAGCGCAAGCTCGTTTTATCTGTTCGATTTCAAACAACAGGTCGAGCCGGTAAAGTTCATCTTTCAAGACGTCATCATCGCGCTGACGGCGGGTTATTATTACCCCATCACCGTACTGCCCTACCCGCTTCAAGTGTTGGGCGGCTTAATCCCGCACACCTATGCATTGGATGCGCTGCGGCGTTTGATGATACCGGGCGGGGACGCCTTGACGCCGGTGCTGCCGTTACAGCTTGCGCTGTCCGGCTTGAGCCCCGTAACACTTGACATACTTGTGCTTGCCGTTATGTCGGCGGTATTCCTGCCGCTCGGTTGGTTCATGTATGTCAAAGGTATTGAAAAAGCACGGAGGGAGGGTACACTCACAAGATGGCAATAGAAAATGTAATCGAAATGCGTAATATCACAAAACGCTATAAAATCAGGAAAAGCCGTGAGCGTTTCACCGCCCTTGACGATGTGAGTCTATCTATACGTAAGGGTGAGATTTTCGGTCTGCTCGGCAGTAACGGTGCGGGGAAAACAACACTTATCAAAGTCATGAGCGGCCTATTGCAAGCCGACGAAGGGACGGGCGAAACGCTCGGATACGACATATACAAAGACCACAAGAAAATCCGCGCCACCGTGAGCCTTGTCGCGCCAACCGCCGATGTCGGCACTGACAACAACCTGACCGTCCGGCAAAACCTTGAGTTTTGGGCGGTTGTGTATGACTTGGAACGAGAAAAACGCGAGGAACGCATTGACGAAATGCTGGACTTTTTGGAACTTCGGCAGTATGAGAACCACTGGCCTATGAGCATATCGGCGGGCAACCGTCAAAAGCTCGCTATCGCACGTTCGCTGCTGGTGAAAAACCCTGTAGTCTTCCTTGACGAGCCAACCGTCAAGCTGGATGCTAAAAGTGCCGCTGCCGTGCGGGAACTTGTTAAAAAAATCAACCTTGAGTTTGGCATTACTGTAATTATGACCACGCACTACATCTATGAAGCGGAGGAACTGTGTGAGCGCGTCGCCATCATGCACAAGGGGAAAATCGTTAGCTGTGACACGGTGGCGAATCTGCGCCGGAACTTACAGCGGTACGACGAGATTGTAATAACCTGCGACCAACCGACCACCGAGGCGTTGAACGCAATAACAGCAATACCCGTCATCGTTTCGTGCGAATATGCGGACGGCAAACTGACCGTAGGGCTTGAAAACATCCGGAGCAATCTCTTAGAAATATTAAAAGTCTTACGAGGGCACGGTGTGTCCATCACCGAGGTTGCGACAAACGAGCCGACCTTAGAGGATATTTTCGTTGATACCATAAGCGGAGGTGGCGTGTGATGATGTTTATAAAATCAACCTTATCGTTCGCCAAGCTCGAATACCGCGCGTTGCGGTTCTATCCGTCAAACTTCTTCCTGTCGGTGATACAGAGCTTTGTCACGGCGGGTATGTGGTTTTTCGTATCGATGTTCCTTAAAGACTACGCGGCGGCATCGCTGTCCGGCTACGGCGGAGATTTTGTGTCGTATATGGTCATCGGTGTGGTGTTTTTCCAGAACTCCGCCGCGATCCTGACCCTGCCTTTTGGCAGTATAAACACCGCCTTTTGGGATAAACGGCTGGAGGTGTACAATTCATCGTCTTATGGTATATGGGCGTTTATCTCCGGCAGATTTTTATGGACATTCTTCTATCAGCTTGTAATACAGGCCGCTGTACTCATTGTTGCGGTGCTGACGGTAGGTGTCAAGGTTAGCGCAGAATTGCCGGTTCTTCCGCTGATTGCGTTTTATCTCTGTTTCATTTTCACTTGCTTCGGTTTTGGTTTAATCGGCGCTAGTAACTTCTTCACGTTGGAGGTAAAGCAGGGACGTGAGCCGTTTACATGGCTTGTGGATGTTCTGGCGCGTATATTTTCGGGGATTTATTACCCGCTTGCCATACTGCCGATTGGGATACAATTTATTTCACGCCTTATACCGCATACCTACGCGATGGAGGGGTTGCGGCTCGTCATGCTGAATGGACAGGGGTTAGAAAACGCTACGGTGCGGAACGATTTGCTTGTAATGCTGGGTTTCGCTGTGTTTTCGATGTTGATTGGCATTTGGCTGTTACACAGGGCGCTTCAACGGGCACATAAGGGCAATGGAGTTGGCATGGTGGTGTAAATCACCCGCCGGCTGCAGACGGCACCCTCTTTACAGAAGAAGGTAAGAGCTTCATCAGGTTATAAAAGGTGGTAATTTATGAGAAAGACTATTTATTATCAGCGCGATGCCGCAGACCCTGTGTTAGAAGACGGCTTAGTGCTGGACATTGTCCGCGGATATGCGCCTGGCGCGAAGTCAGTAACAGGGTTGGACGATTCGCACGGAGAAGCGAGAGCATACGCCGTCGATGATAATATCATATTGAAAGTACAGCGTCCTCAGCAGCTTCGCTCAAGCACAAGCCTTGAAAAAGAGGCGTTTTTCCTCCGGCAGCTTGAAGCGCAAACCCATGTCAGCGTACCCCGCGTGTTGGGGTACGGCAAGAGCGGAAGCGTTGAGTATATCTGTATGACGCGGATGCCGGGGATTGCGGCTGAGAAGGTAAAGCTGTCCGCACTGGAGAAGGACACCTTGCTCTTTGATCTTGGGAAGGAACTGCGGAAAATACACAGCGCAGACCAAAAGCCCTTTGAAGAAAGCGGTCTGTTTCCGCGCGATGAGTCTGCGGACCTGACCGAGCGGTTACAGCTACGCTATGGAGCGGCAATACAGAAGAAAAAAGACGGTATAAGCTCTGAAAAGCTGGCATTTGCGCTCGGCGAAGTTGAAACTACGTTACAGTATATTCACGATACGGATGAGTTTGTCGCCCTGCACGCTAATCCGTACATCCCTCATGTGTTTGTAGACGAAGCAACGCACAAATACTCCGGCATCATCGACTTCGGCGACGCCTACATCGGGCACCCAATATTTGACATGTGGTACTGGAAAGCGGAGAGCCGGAAAAAGTTGTTGCGCGGGTATACCTCAAAGAAACCTGTTAGCGCGGCGTTTTTAATTATATTCGATACGGTGAACGAAATATCAAGGATAATAGATAAATTACGCTAAACATTGTTTTAAATAACTACATGTGTTGCTATTCTTACATTGGAGGATAGGGAAACGTAAGTAAACTTTTTAAGTTGCCACACTTTTTTATTCACCGGTTGACGATTTTGCAGGGTAATAAGAACAAAAGATGATTTACTCAAAGAAATGTGCAATGAGATATTTACCCATGTGGTCTCCGACCACATGAGCAGTGAGGAGAAACATGATTTTTCGAACAAGGATGATGATACTGATACCATTGTCACACATATTCTTTATCATTTGAAAGACAACAGCAAAAACATCATCGGTATTCTAACCTGTGAAAGCGGTGAACTTTTCCCTTCGATATTTCAAGCAATACCTGAATGGTGTTTTCACGGAGTATTTAGGGGAGCAGATAGAGCAATCAAAAGAAATGCCGTCAGACCTACTACTTACACACATTTCTTCGAGCTCTGTTGAAATGGTCAACTGGTGGATACAAAATAATATAAAACAAACGCCTGAACAAATGGAAAGCTACTTTGCAGCCGTAATTCTTCCTATTCTGGCATGATGACAGCTATTTTACTGTGGAAACCACCTCCCAGCCTTAACGGTTGAGCGGCGGTTTCGTTTTAAACTTACTTTTTGATTTCTTTCCCGTCCTTGAACCGAAACACAATCCTGCCGTCCGGCTGAACCGTGGCGGTATCCAGCAGCGTAATCCAGAGCCGCTCGTCCCACTCGGTTACTGCCAGCGGTTGCTTTTTGAGCATCGTTATAAAGGCGGTCAGCTCCTTCCTCTTGCGAACCCGTCTATCCCGCTCCGCTTCGAGTGCGGTGTAATGTTCAAAAGCGGCGTTATAGCGATTTTCAATGCGTTCGGTTTCCAGTGCGTAGGCTTCCTGCGACTGGGCGACGGACGCATTCTTTTTTATATGCGCCTGCATGAGTTCAGATACGACCGCCATTTCATCCTGTTCCTGTTGCATTTCGGCATCAAGTGCCGTAGTGTCGCAGAGCGTCTGCCGGATAAGCTCACAATCAGCAAGCACGGTGGAGCGATTGCCCATCAGCGCATTGTAGGCGGTAAGAAATCGGCTCTTGATTTCCTCCTCAGAAATCGTCGGTGTCTGGCACTTCTCCGCATTCTTGAATTTCTGATTGCACTGGAATATCACACTTTTATATTTGTCCGTGGAGTGCCAGACCTTTCGGCCGTAAAACCCACCACAATCGCCACAGATGAGCTTACTGTGAAAAGCCTTATCGCTGTAAGCTCTGCCCAGTTCCTTACGCCGCGCCATCTCATCCTGAACCGCTTGAAATTCCTCCGGGGCGATGATGGCTTCATGCGAACCTTCTACATAATACTGCGGCACCTCGCCGTTATTTATCCGCAATTCTTTCGTTAAAAAGTCAACTGTAAACCGTTTCTGGAGCAGAGCATCGCCCTTATATTTCTCGTTTGTGAGGATGCTGGCAACCGTGGATGATCTCCATGTTTTCTTTCCGGCAGGGCTGAGAATGCCATGTTCTATGAGGTAATTCGCAATGCCCTGTGTGGTTTTTCCCTCGAGGAACATCTTATAGATGAGCCGTACCGTTTCGGCTTGCTCCGGCACTACCTTGAGGTTTCCGTCCTCGCCCTTATCAAAACCGAGAAATTGAGAGTAGCCGACGCTTACCTTGCCATCCGAGAATCGCTTTCGTTGTCCCCACGTGACATTCTCCGAAATAGAGCGGCTTTCTTCCTGTGCCAGAGAACTCATAATGGTAAGAAGCAGCTCGCCCTTACCATCAAAGGTAAAAATATTCTCTTTCTCAAAATAGCACTCCACACCTTTTTCCTTCAGCTTGCGGATGGTAACAAGGCTGTCAACCGTGTTTCTCGCAAATCGGCTGACCGATTTTGTGACGATAAGGTCTATCTTGCCGTCCAGCGCATCCCGCACCATCTGTTGAAAGCCCTCTCGGTGCTTAGTATCCAAAGCCGAAATGCCCTCATCCGTATAAACCGTGACGAACTCCCAGTCCTCACGTGACTGAATGTACTTGGTGTAATAATCGACCTGTGCCTCGTAACTGGTGAACTGCTCGTCCTTATCCGTGGAAACACGGGCATACCCAGCAGTGCGTCGCTTTGCAATGGATGCTGTCGGTAGCGCCGTGAACTTGTTTTTAGTCGCTGGTATTGTTGTTACCCTTGGCATTTTTTTCCCTCCTTTGGATGCGTGTTCGCTCGGCAGCGACTTGCTTCATTTCCGATGTCCAGCTTTCGCGCCGTGAGCGATCTGCCCATGTGCGCTCGACTGTGCTGCCATCTTTGAAAACGAAACGCAGGTGGTTGTCTTCCGGCACCTCGATATGGTCAACCTGCGTGTCGAATATTGTTGAACTGTAGGTTTCCGTCCCAAGCACCTCGGCGCACACGGCTTGTAGCGTAGCTTCGGGTATTTTTTTGCCGTGGCAGTACTCACTACCCACGGTGAGAAAAGTGGAGCAGTTCCAGCCAACCGAGCCGTTGCAGGTATTTCGCTTGTAGTTTTTTCCGCAGAATGGGCAGTAGATTTTACCAGTAAACTCGCTTCTCTGTGGGCGGGGTCTGCCTTTGGCAGCTTCCTTCATTCTCTGTAAAACTACCTGCGCCGCATTGAAGGTATCCTTGTCGATGATGGCAGGATGCGTTTCCTCCGCGAAAAACATCGGCAGCTCACCAGTGTTGCGGCATTTCTTTTTTTCCAGATGATTATTTCGGTAGTGTTTTTGAAGCATGGCGTTGCCAGTATATTTTTCATTGCTGACTGTATCGCGGATGCGCTGGGCGCACCATTTGCCGCCAAGCGCACCCGGCACGCCTCGACTGTTCAAATTCTTGCTAATTGCTCCGAAGGTTTCTCCGGCGATAACGCGGGCAAATATCTCACGAACAATCGGTGCAGTTGCGGTATCAATCTCAATACCGTCCTTCGATATGCTATATCCGAACAGAAACCGCCAGTTTAGCAGTTCACCGTTCTCAAAGCCCTTGCGGACACGCCACTTCTGATTCTCGCTTGCAGACAGGCTTTCCTCCTGTGCATAAGATGCGAGTATGGTAAGCATCAACTCACCCTCGGCGCTCATTGTATAAATATTCTGTTCCTCGAAAAAAACATCCACCTCCAAAGCTTTCAGTTCACGGACTGTTTCCAGTAGTGTTACCGTGTTCCGAGCAAAACGGGAGATGGACTTGGTCAGTATCAAGTTCACCTTTCCGGCACGGCAGTCTGCAAGAAGGTTTTGAAATCCGCTTCGACTGTCCTTTGTGCCGGTTAGTGCTTCATCAGAATAAACTCCCACATAAAGCCACCCCGCGTGGTTTTGTATTAGGCTACTGTAATAGCTGACCTGTGAGGACAGCGAGTGGAGCATCGCATCCTTACCTGTGGAAACACGAGCATAAGCGGCGACCTTTTTTGGCTGTTCCAATCGTGGCTTCTGCGGCATTTTTCTTACTGTTTTCGGCATAATTTCACCTCCTCGCCTTACACCATGTTCGCTCTAAAAGCCACATTTATCAAGTCAATTTCGCGATATATACTGCCGATTTTAAGCCCATATTTCTCGGCTAACTTGTGCTCAATTGATACAATGTCATCCTTGCCGATGATGCCGTTTTTGAGCATAATTTGCGCCTGTGTCATAGCGGACTGGTAGGCTTGGACTTTCTGAAAATCAGTCATTCCCGCCACCATCCTTGTAACGAGCAGCTATGTAGCAGCGGTGAGAACAATACTTGCGCTCGCCCTTGCGGCGCATTTGTATTTCTTTACCGCAGTAGGCGCAGTTCACCATGTACGGCATATCTGCTTTTGGATGCCTGTTCCACCATTTCATTCGGCAGGTATCGGAGCAGAAGCGCCGACCGCCGCGCGTGCTGATATCAATAGGTTTTCCGCACTCCGCACACCGGGCGGTTTCTTCCTTAGTGAAAACCCTTTTTTGCCTGCGACAATAAGACTTTACCGTATTTTCGGAAAGCCCAAGCTCCTGTGCAATCTTTATATATCCGATGCCACCCTGTCGCATGGTAGTGATTCGTTCTCTTTGCTCATTTGTCATGAGATTGTCCTCCAGTCCGAGAACTCTTGTCCTCACTACCCACTGGAAAAAAAGAAGCCCATCGTACAAAAAATGAGCAAAAAAAATAATGCCTACCAGAGAGATAATCTCCAGTAGGCATCACTAAGAATATATTTACTCGCTGTACTTGATGAAGGCATCCGTAAAGCCAGCCGCCTTAATCTTGGCAAGCATGACGTCTGCGTTTGCCTTAACGGAATACGCACCGACCTGCACACGGTAATATTTTTTTGGTGTGGTCGGTGTGACGGGAACGGGTGCTTCCGTTGCAGCCAGTCCAACCTTTACAGCAGCACGGAAGGTATCCATCGACTTTCCATGTTTCGGAAACCAGTGCATGACGTCGCCGTGGTTACTGGCGATGCCCAGCTTATATCCCTCCGAGTGGCAGATAATATTCTTTTCCGTCAGCCCGTACTGCTTGCAGAGATATACGCATAGCTCCACGGCTTCCTTGTAAACGGCAGAAAAATACGAGGCATCGGTCAAGCCGTCCTCGCAGATTTCAAAGCTGATATGCGTATCATTTGCAGAACCCCCTGCGTGCCAGCCCCGGTGATTCCAGGGCAGAGTCTGATAGGTTGCGATACTGCCATCTGCCAGCTTGCCGATAAAGCCGTGAACACAAACCTGTCGTCCGTCCGGTTTGTCCTGATTCCAGTGATTGTTGTACTGGTTTTTGCCCAGCAGACCGTCGTCGGGACCCACATAGCGTTTGAGGTTGGGGTTGTTCGCCCCAGTGGAATGTACCATGATACCTTTTGGTGTGATGGTTTTACCCGCTTTGTAGCAGGCGTTGTTAGTCAAAATGAGTTTATGCAGGTTCATTTATTTGTCCTCCGTTCTGTCATGAAGCTGTTCCAAAATGTCTTTGAGTTTCGCCGGAATGGGCAGTCCGAGATGCCCGGCATTTTCGAGCATCGAGACGCCCTCGTTGGAACAGTAGAAGAAGATGACGGCTGTCCGCAGAACTTCTCCGTTGCCGATGAGATAGGTATCCATGATATGTCCGATACCGACCATCACAAATATCAGTACCTTTTTGCAGATACCCTTGAAGCCGACCTCACTTGACAGATTTTTGTCCG
>Ga0183096_1002109_pt1 | contig 14507 bp, 6 predicted proteins | sample Biomet5_FD_127791 | JGI IMG/M metagenome (GOLD analysis project Ga0183096, IMG submission 127791) | Microbial communities from bioreactor (seeded with sewage sludge) at LBNL, California, USA - Biofuel metagenome 5 (version 2) (version 3) | ecosystem: Engineered > Bioreactor > Anaerobic >... | reverse complement strand
ACTAATCTTTTATCACTACTTTTGCCCATGTGGTAATTTTTATTGGTGGAACAACAAAATTACACACGGGAGGCGAAACCGAAAGGGAGTAGCCTCTTTTTATGCAATATTTAGTCGGTCAGTAGTGATTTCTTAAATGAAAAAGCCGTGGGCTTACAATAAGAAAGTATTCAATAACTAGTTAGATTATTAAATTTAGTGGTATATTTGGATATGAATTTATTTTGTTAAACTTAAGAATATCAATAATCTAATCTATGAAATTTGAATTATTAATTGGCAGAGTCTTAATCTTATTATTAATTTCTTTTCGTTATCCCTTTGCTGCATTATCAGAAATTATTCCAATAAAGCAGAACAATGCTATGTTAACAAATTCTATATCAGCATTGGTACAAGATAGCATTGGATTTATATGGGTAGGAACTGATAATGGATTATTAAAATATGATGGGTATGGTGCATATAGGATGCTAAATAATCAGATACACGGCAGAGTAGAAGTTCTATTTAAAGACAGTAATGGAAATATTTGGATCTCTTCAACTATAGGTGTTTTCTTACTAAAAAAGAATGAAATATTTGCTAAGTTTATAGCAAGTCTGCAAGCCACTACTTTCTTAGAATATAAAAATAGGGTATTGATCGTTTCTAAAGATAATTTTATTTTAAGTGATTATGATGGTAATGTGAGTTCTTCTCTTCCTGAAAAGAACAAATTTTCTTATAAAAAAATAACATCTGTAGTTAAGGATAAAAAGAATAATATTTGGATAGGAACCGAACGTGGGTTGGATCAACTCTATTGGGATTTGAAAGGAAGACTTCACATTAAATCTATATTAAAGGATATCCATGTTTCTTTTCTTTCTATTGATTCATATGATTATTTATGGTATTCTTCTACAGGAGCTTTATATACAATGAACTCACAGGATTCGGATGATAATGATCTCGTTTTGAATAATGTAGATATCTCAACAATTTATTCAGCTGGGAATAATATTTGGATTGGAACTAAATGTAATGGTATATATAAATATTCTATCATATCGAAAGAACATAACTTAATTCAAAATACATTTTGGATTGATAAGAATAATAAAAATGAATTAAAAAATTCTATTTCGGCCTTTTATGAGGATAACTATTCTAATATTTGGATTGGGACTAAAGAAGGTCTGTATATGATGTATTGTAAAGAATACCAACCGTTTAAACAAATAAAAAGAGAGGATAATAATGTTTCTTCATTGGCTCATAATATTGTATCAGGATTATTTTGTGATTCAAATAATCGAGTTTGGGCCGGGACATCAAACGGGCTGAATCAGATTGTTTGGACAGATTATATCAATGATAAGTATAAAATATCTCATTATATAAATAAGATTGATGAAGATAACTTCGTTGCTAATAATAAGATACAATCAATAATTGGTATTGATGATAATAATTTGATGATGAGTACAAAAAATGATATATTTTTCTTTGATATAAAAAGGCTTAATTTTCATATCGATAGTCAAATCTCGACTGTATTAGCACGAAATCAGATGCGTTTTGTGAGACAATTTCTCTTGGATAGAAAGCGAAAGAACATTTATATGGCATTTGCTTCCGGTAATTTGGCCAGTTATGACATTGCAAAAAAAACAATTACTCCTATAGTTTTATCTAATAGTGATAGTTGGGGATTATCACAAGACGGGTTGGGGAATCTTTGGGTGGCATCAGGAAAAGATGGTCTCATTAAATTGATTCTTCATGATGGATTTCCCAACCAAATTATTTTTAAAAAAGTTCTTTATAATACTCGTCTTTTTAATAATAGTAATGTTGTTTCTATTTTATGTGATCATAATGGCCGAGTTTGGATTGGAACATCTGACGGACTTTATTTATCCTCTCCAGGAAATGCAATTAGCCGCTATAAGCTGCCATATCAGGATGAAAATTGTTATATAGAAGCTATTGTTGAAGACGCTTATCATAATATCTGGCTTTTTTGCATTAATAAGATATATAAGATACCTCAAGGTCAAGATACTAAACTAATACAATGTTATGAAATGGATGGTGAAGATATAGCACGAGCTTATTACGTATTCGGTAGGTGTGTTTCTCAAGATGGCTTAATTATTTCTGGTGGAATAAATGGAATAGTCTATTTTGATCCATTAAGAATTAATATTACTCCTTTTTATAATGTCCCAACTATATCTTCTTTCCGAATTTTTAATCAAACAGTATCATGTTCATTGGAAAGAGGTTTTAAAGATATAAGTACTACTAGTGCTATTGTTCTAAAATATAGTGATAACCAGTTCTCTTTTGATTTATCATCCTTATATTATCCAAATCCGAATGGTATTAAATATGCTTATAAATTGGACGGATATGATAAGGAGTGGATCCATCTTAAATCAGGAGATCGGATAATTTCATTTACTAATGTCCCTCCAGGGAAATATTTATTGAAAATTAAAGCGAGTGATGTGTTTGGACAATGGAGTGGTTTGGAAAAGAATCTAAAAATAACAATATTGTATCCGTGGTATAATAGTTGGTGGTGCTGGTATATATATATAATTTTATTTTTTATAGGTAGTTATGTCCTGTTTCGTCATCTCTTAAAAAATTATAAATTGAGACAGCAAAAAGATCTTGCTCAGTGGAAAGTAAGGTTTTTTATTAATCTGGCACACAGCTTTGTCGGTCCCGTTAATTTGATACAAGCTCCTGTTCATTTTATCTTGGAGAATTTTAATAAAATTTCTGGAGATGAGATAAAAAAACTATTGGCTACTACAGATAATAGCATTAACAAATTGAATTATTTAGTATCTCAATTAATGGAATTTAGGCATGTTGATTTAAAGAAGAATCAGCTTAATCTATCAGAAATAGATATAATTGTATTTATTCAAAATATATATGATGTTTTTGAAGACTTATCAAAAAGAAATAATGTAGATTTTAAATTGGATGTAGATGTTACTTCTCAAAAGTTATTTTGTGATCCAAGCAAAATTGAAATTGTTATTTTCAACTTATTATCTAGTGCTTTTAATTATACCCTTTCTGGTGGTAGTATTATTATGAAATGTTTTTGTGATTATCGGAAAAAACGTTTTTATATATCTATTATTATTATAGGGCAAAATGAAGCATCAAAAAAGATAGTTCACTTTTTTAATGGATTCCGAAAAAGGAGGACTGTTGATGACGATCTTTTTAGAGAACAAGGTATTGGGCTCTTGTTGGCTAAAGACTTTGTTGAAATGCATATGGGGAAAATGACGATTCAGAATAATGAAGAAGAGAGGAGGAGCAATTATGCCTTTTTTATACCATTAATAACTAAATCTTCCAAATGCTCTCTTCCAAATGATGAAGTAGGCGTAGAGCCCTTATATTCAAAACAATATATTGATATTAATAAATATGATATCTATTCTCAAGAGGAGATAGATCAGTTACCTATTGTCTATTTATTAGATGCTGATATGCAATTTGCTGAATTTGTGAAATATTCGTTAAAAAACAGCTTCCGGATAAGACTTTTTTCTGAAACAGAATCTTTAATCTTAAAACTAAAATTGGAATGTCCTTCATTAATTATATCGGATATAATTTCTGAAGAAAGGCAAGAGGGCGTCAATCTATGTAAGTATGTTAAGATGAATGAGTCTTTATCATTTATACCTTTTGTTCTTACTTCGTCTATGAATGAAAGAGATTTCAAATTACTTGCATATGAGGTAGGGGCAGATGCATATATTCTAAAACCATATGAGATATCATATCTTAAAATAAGGATAGAACAATTGCTGCGTTCTCAAAAGTGTATAAAAGAACGTGTCAAGCAAGAGTTGATTGTTAACCCTCAAGAAATAAGTATAACTTCTGCAGACGATATTTTTTTGGCTAATTTAATGAATCAAATTGAAGAAAATATGGATAATGATTCTTTGAGCATTGATAGTTTGGCGAATAGCTTGCATGTCTCTCGCTCAATGTTATATAGAAAGATTTCTAATATTTCTAATTTATCTCCTATTGACTTTATTAAAAACGTTAGATTAAAACGTGCGGCTCAATTGTTAGAAACAGGTTCATATACCGTTTCTGAAGTTGGATTTATGGTTGGCTTTAAAGATACGAGCTATTTCAGTACATGTTTTAAGAGGCATTATGGAATCTCTCCCAAAAGTTACTCTTTAAAAAAATCTCCTAAAAAATAAAGTCTTTTTTCGTTGGCTTTATAATCCTCTGAAAGAAAATAAACTCTTCTTTTAGAGGATTTTTTTAATATTTATGACCTAAAAACTAAGATTTATATGGATGATGAATGAATTATAAATAACTATGTTTAGTTTTTATAATCTTTCTTTTGGCTAAATATGGATCTTTACATATCAACTTGTAATGGCTTATATTTTATGTGATTAATATATTTTTTTCAGTTATCATGGATGCCTTTTTATATAACGAAGTGATTTTTATAGATTCATCATAAGATTGTATATTCTATAGTGGTGCAAATATTAGTATATTTAATTATGATACTGGTAGGCATACTTAGTCTATAATTTCTATTTTTAAATAATAATTCTATATTATATGAAAAACATATTACTTGTATTATTAATGTGCTCTTTTTCTCATGCTTTTTCTCAAGATCTAATTAAAGGTCGTGTTATTGATGCGATAGAGGGAGCCCCCCTGATTGGCGTCAATATATTAAATAAAGAGACCCAAGAAGGATGTATAACTGATGCTGATGGGCATTTCAACCTTTTTGCGCGTAAAGGGAATGTTATAGTTTTTAAATACATTGGGTATGCTACCCAAGAGGTAACTGTTTCTGATTTTAAAGAACTTTTGATTAAGTTAAATTCTGAATCGGTTAATTTGCAAGAAGTTGTTGCAATAGGGTATGGAACAGTCAAAAAACGGGATTTAACAGGTGCTGTGTCTAGCGTAAAGGGGGCAGATATTGCTCATTTACAAGCTGCAACAGTGGGGCAAGCACTCGCAGGCAAGCTTCCGGGTGTTTTTGTTTCATCTCCTTCTGGAGAATCTCCTGGGAGTAGTCCTGAAATCCTTATACGTGGGGAAAACTCTATTAATGGGAGTAATTCTCCGTTATGGGTCATAGATGGTTTTACTCGGAGTGGTGGCGCAACTACAATTAATCCTGAAGATATAGAATCAATTGAAGTTTTGAAGGATGCTTCTGCTACAGCTGTTTATGGCTCCAGGGGCGCAGGTGGGGTAATTATTGTTACAACCAAAAAAGGGGCGATAGCGATTAAGCCTACGATTGATTTTAAAGCATCATTTGGCATACGGGCAAATGCTAAAGAATTAAAGGTAATGACTGGTCCTGAATATTATCAATATCGGATAAATTCTGGAATAGATAATTATTTCGATGAATCTATAAATCCGAAAGCTAACTATAATTGGAAGAATGCAGTAGTTCAAAATGCATTTGAGGAGAGCTATTTTCTTTCTCTATATGGAGGGAGTAAAGATCTTAATTATAAAATTAGTACGGATTATTTGTCTCAAAATGGAGTTATTAAGTATAATAACGATTATAGGCGATTTAATCTTCGATCTAATTTTGATATAAATATAAATAAATATATTAAAGCTGGACTTATGGCTTTTGGTCAAAGGATATGGAAAAATAATGGTGGTAGCGGTAGTACTTATCAGACTGCGATTAGTATGTCTCCACTGATTCCTATATACACAGATGATGGTTCATACAATCATTTAATGGATGAGCGGGATCAAAGTGTGATATCCAGTAATTTTATTGAAAGTTTGAGATATAAAAAAGATAAAGATGAAAATAATACAATTAATTTTCAAGCATATATTTCTGCAGAAGTCTTCCCGGGATTGACTTTAAAAACATCGGGTGGAATAAATTATTATACTAACAAGAGCCAATACTTTTCTCCGAAAAGGTTGGATCTAAAGAATTATCTTAATAATGCCTCTGCTAGTGAATATCAGAGTAATGAATACGAATGGATAACAACCTTGTCATATACAAAAAAAATTAGTAAGATTCATTCTTTAAATGCAATGCTTGGTTTTACCTATGAGAATAGTGAGGGGTATACGGTGGGTGCGAGTGGTTCTGATTTCCCAACGGATAATTTTGGCTATTGGGCTATTGGCTCAGGTCCGCAATATGAACTTACGGGAGATAATAGTCTACCTCTTATAAGAAATTCTGGGACAACTAGTTATAACGAATCCACATTAATGTCTTATCTTGGTCGCATAAACTACTCTTTATTGGATCGCTATTTATTTACCTTTACAGGGCGATATGATGGGGCATCTCAATTAGCAATTCATCATAAGTGGGCTTTTTTCCCTTCTGTTGCTTTTGCATGGAGAGCCTCTGAAGAATCTTTTATTAGAAGTCTGAATTTATTTGATAATTTGAAATTTAGGTTATCTTGGGGAATTACAGGAAGTCAGGGGGTTGACAGCTATTCTACATTAGGGTTAGCAAGTCAAGGAGATTATACTATACAAGATGGAATTTATGCTCCAGTGTACTCTGTAACAAGTCTATCGAATCCAAAACTAACTTGGGAGAAAACTAGCCAAATAGATATTGGAGCTGATTTTGTTTTTTTTGATAATCGATTAAGGGTAATAATTGATTATTATAATAAACGTACTTTGAATATGTTTGTTACTAAAAATTTGCCAGCTGAAACAGGGTATGGCAGCTATTTGTCAAATGATGGAAAAATGCAAAACAGAGGTTTTGAGTTAGGAATAGATGGAGATCTTTTATCTACAGAAAAATGGAAGGTTTCTACTGGATTTAATTTTAGTTTAAATGAAAATAAAATATTATATATGGGAGGAAGTGCCTATAAGGTATTTACAAATAAGAATTCTTATGGAGAACTGCTTTCGTATAATTATGTTGGAAAACCAATATCTCTTATTTATGGATGGAAATATGATGGCATTTGGCAGACTGAAGAGGAAATTAAATATGGTGCTGTTGATGTGGAAGCAGGAGTAAGCAAGACTCATCCTGGAGATATGCGCTATAAAGATATTAATAATGATGGAAAAATTGATGCCGCTGACAAAGTTCTGATAATGAATCCAAATCCAGATTTTATTGTAGGTATGAATAGTAGTATAACTTATAAAGAATTTACATTATCATTTTTGCTACAAGGAATATTTGGGCACCAAATTTATAATTATGCTAAGAAGGACATGTTTAATAGACTTGCTTTTCGTAAAAATGCATGGACTGAAGAAAATCATACGCAGAGTCAGCCTTCTGCGGGGAATGAGAATATCAAAGATTCAGATTATTTTGTAGAAGATGGAAGCTTTGTCAAACTGCGGAATATTACTCTTTCTTATTTGTTACCATTAAATATAATAAAGAAAATTGGTATTGCTTCAGCTGAATTTTATTGTTCTGGAAAAGATTTGTTGACTATTACAGGTTATTCTGGTTATAATCCGGAAGTCTCTCGAAATGGAAACAGCGAAAGTTTTAGAGGGGTTGATTATAATTCATATCCATCTACTCGGTCGGTCTATTGTGGGCTTAAGGTTACATTCTAATTTTACAAATTAATTAATTATGAAATCGAAAATAAATATAATCTCATTATTAATAAGTGCTGTTACTATTGCCGCATGTTCAAGTGCATTGGATGAGAATCCTAAGGGTAAGCTTTATCCAAGTGAATTATTGTCTAGTGGCGAGTTGGCACAAAATAGTATAAATTCTCTATATGGAATTTTGGTTGACCAAAGCAGAGGGTCCCTTTCCAATGTGAATACTCATGGGATTACCCCGGCTGCACAACGTTATATTTCATATCTATGTGATGTTCCTGGAGAAGATATTTGGATTAGTAATACAGGAAATGTATCACGTACGTCAATTGATTTATTTACCCATACTTATGATGGAAATGATAATATCGATAGAATGTATTATAGTTTCTATAAAGCGATTAAAGATTGTAATTATGTCATAGTGGGACTAAAAGATGCTGACTATACCGATGATCCAATGTTCGGAGGTGATAAAGAGTCTGCTAAGCAGTTTGTTCTTAGGGGGATAGGACAGGCATTGGCTATAAGGTCTTATGTCTATTTTTATCTTGTTCGATTGTTTGGAGATGTTGGTGTTGTTCCTGAAGACTTGGTTATAGATGGAACCATGAAGCTGGTCCGTAGCCCAATGGCTACTGTATATCATGATCATATTATTCCTGATTTGTTGACGGCGATTAGCTATTTAGGAAATATGCCCGCCGGAGATGGTGATATTACCCGTATAACAGCAGATGCTTGCCGGGCATTGCTTGCTGAAGTATATCTTACAATGGCGGGGCGTATTTATGATGAAGGTGTGAGTGATGCTTTCGTGAATGATCAATTAAAGACAAGGATGGACTTTTATGAAGAATGTGTGAGATACTGTAGCCTATTGGAAAATAAGTATAATTTATATTCTGATTTTAGCAAATTGTTTACGGTGGAAGGAAATCATTCTGAAGAAGCTATCTGGGAGGTTCAAACTCAAAATAATCAATTCCCTATGGAGGGGGCTCCAGTACGAAAAGATGATAACTTTGCTGGTTTATATCCATATGTTAATTCTAGTGGAAAAGTACAAACAGTGGAAGGTTATGGCCGTTACAGCATGGCACAAGTATTGCATGATTTATATGATTCATCCTATGATCATCGACTAGATAATGTCGTAGAAGTTAGCAATTCTTATAATAAAGGAATAGTGCCTATTAAGACATGGCGTACTTTAAAATATTGTGATGAAACAATTATTCAAAGGCAAAAGTATTCTTTGGGCAATTCTAATGTTGCGTGGAAATGTATTCGTTATGCTCACATACTATTGATGAGAGCAGAGGCTTTAAATGAGTTAGGAAGGACAAATGAGGCTATAATATATTTAGATATGGTCCGTAAAAGAGCATATAAAGGGAATGAAAGCCATATGCCGTTAGCACCGACTGATCAAAAAGAATTCCGTGAATTTGTTTGGAAAGAGCGTCGGAAAGAATTATTTGGAGAATGCTACAGATATTTTGATATGCAGAGAACAAATACTTTGAAATATGCAGAGATTGAACCTGCAGGTACAAGGCATGATATCTATCCTGAAGTTTTGGAAAAGCACTATTTGTTTCCAATTCCTAAAATTGCATTTGAATATAATCCTGATTTAGGTGAACAAAATGCTGGTTGGTGATAATTTATATTATAATTGAGTAATATGAAAAAAATATATTTATTATTAGATTTATTATTCGTAGTAATAATAAGTTCTTCGTGTTCTAAAGAATATGGACCATATGAGTATGATCCTGAAGTAAACTTTACTGAATCAAAAATTTTGCTAAAAGAGACCGATAAAAATGGCCTTTTTAAAGTCTTTATATATAATAATATGAAAAAAGTTTTAGATGCAAAGGTTTCCATAGAAGGATCGCCTATAGTTGAAACTGGTTCAGATAGTGCTGTATATGGAACAGATTTTATAGTTTCTCCTGCTCCTTCTGTGAATATAGATAATAAACTTTTATGGGAGCTTTCTAATTTTGAAAAAGATTCTATATTATTTACAATAATCCCGATCCATAATCAATTAAGTTCTAAAATTCATAAATATCAATTGGCAATTAAGTCTGTTAGTAAAGGATTGTCTATAGGTGGGCAATCAGATCTAACGTTGCAATTTAATAATGTTGATTAAATATTCAATTTTAGTATATTTAATTGTAGAAGATTCATATACACGATAATTTGTAATGATGAGCTTTTAAATAAACTATAATTGTGAAAATTTCATGCATAGGAGTAAAGAAGCTGTATATTGTTTCTTTATTCCTATATGAAATTAGTCTATCTGTAAAATAGTGGCTATGAAATATTTTATACTGTTCGTGTTCTTCTTAGGAGAGGCGTTTTCTGCCGTAGGGAAAATTGTACATACAGAGTTTCTTCCTTGGGCATATTCTGCAAAAACAGAGCCTATTTTGAAATCTTTCTCACGTGAATATATGAATTCTCGTTTTCCTCGCATATCTGAAAAACTTGATAATGATTGGACTTTTCTATATGCACCAAGTACAGTGGAAAATAAAGAGTATTTATCTATAGGTTACGCTGATAATAAATGGAGTATAGTCCATATTCCACATACTTGGATGACTTATGAAACAACAGGTGATTTGCACCCTTTTATTATGAACGCTTCTGAAAGTGAAGATGCGTATTGGTGGAGGGGGTGGGGATATTATAGGAAAACAATAGAAATTGATTCTTGCTTGAAGGAAAAAAAGTTTTTTTTAGAATTTGATGGAGTCCAGAAATATTGCAATATATATGTGAATGGTAAAGAAGTGGGATTTCACAAAGGAGGATATAATTCTTTTTCTGTAGATATAACTTCATTTATAGATTGGACAAAAGTAGGGCAGACTATTGGGGTCAGTGTAAATGGATATCGAAGAGATAAGTGGAAAATACCACCAATGACAGCTGGAAATTGGGACGTTTATAGCGGTATTTATCGTCCTGTTCGCCTGTTGATAAAAAACGATATATATATACCTTATCAGGGAGATTCTGATCATGAGGGGGGAACTTTTATTACAACTCCTTATGTAAAGGATAATTCAGCATCCATACATGTATCAACATATGTCAAGAATGATCAAAAAAAAACGAAAAAAGTCTTTTTAGTTACTGCAATTGTAGATGGCAGCGATTCTTTGTTAACCACTTTGAAAGATAGTGTAGATTTATTGCCCGGAGTAATTACTGAGATTGATCAACAAACATCCATTTTGAAAGGAATTCATTATTGGTCTGATAAAACTCCTTTTTTATATAAGGTGAAAAGTTTTGTTTATTCAGATAAAAAGTTAGTTGATTGTTATGAATCACCATTAGGGATAAGAAATTTCTATTGGAACTATAAAACGAATAATTTGTATTTAAATGGTGAAAAAATAAATATCCGTGGAACAAATAGACATCAAGAGTATCCTTGGCTAGGAGATGCAATACCAGAATGGATAATGTTAAAAGATATGATGGATATTAAATATGGGCAAGGAATTAATTTTATGCGTACAGCACATTATCCACAGGCGCCAATTATATATGATTTTAATAATCAGCATGGAATTATTACAGTAGAAGAGGTTCCCAACATAAAGAATATAGATTTCGATAATGAGGTTCAAGAACAAAATGTAAGAGCCATGATCCGCCGAGACAGAAATAATCCCTGTATTTTCTTTTGGAGTATTGGAAATGAAACGAGCGATCCAGCCGATTCTAAATGGGTACATGAAGAAGATACGACTCGTATTATTCATGCCAGAAAATGCGAGGGAGGTGGTATATATATACAGCATACACATCAAAACTTAGACATGGAAAATCTTTTACGCATAACTCGTCGTGGGTGGTTTACAAACGAAGATATTCCTTCGTTTATTAATTCTAATCCTAAAAGTGGACAAGAAGCAGGGAGCAATATGTGGCAGTATACAATGGCAAAAGTTTTGAATGGAAGTACAAGAGGAGATCTAAATCATAATTGTGTTGCATGGCTATACGAGGATCATGGGGCTGATAGGTGTTATAAAAACTCAATACTTAAAAATATGAATGCAAAAGGTTGGGTAGATATGTATAGGATCCCTAAATATATTTATTTTCTTACTAAAGCAAATTATACTGACCAACCGTTTCTGTATATTCAATCTGCTTATTGGAGGCAAAAATATATAGGACAATGTCGAACAATATCAATTGATTCTAACTGTGACGAGATAGAACTTTTTATAGGAAAGCAATTAATCGGCAGAAAAAAAATAGAAAAAGAACATTTTAATTCTGTATCATTTAATAATGTTCAAATAAAGAAAGGTGAGCTGAAGGCTATAGGTTATATTCATAAAAGACCTGTTGTGACTCAAATATGTAAGATGCCGAGTAAGGCTAGGCGTATTGTACTTAAAACAACAACAAATTGTTTGAATGATAGAAATGATAGGATTGCTGTAATAACTGCATATATTGTTGATAACAATGGTGTTGTTGTGTTTGATACTGTACCTGACTTAAGTTGGCAAGTTGAAGGTGAAGCTTCATTGGTTGGCCCTTCTTTATATAAAAGTAATCTTAAGGGGCTCGAGTCCAGATCTGGTTCGGGATATGAGGCAATTCCCGTATGTAATGTTGTTAGAGGGACGGGTAATGATGGTGAGGTTGAAGTTACAGTTACATCGTCTGGTTTGAAGAAAGGTAAGATCAGGTTGTATAGTGAACCTCTTATTCCTTCGTCTTCTTTATATATTAAACAGCCGAGACCTTCTAATCTTGATAGAAAAGTCATTATGTGCCGCGATACAAGTTACAGTGAATCATATATCTTCTCCAATATAGTAAGTGCCCATCTATCTACGAATATTACTTTCCGTAATATGGATGAAGTGAATTTGAAAATGGAACTTTTAAAAATATTGAAAGAAAATGTCACTATTGAAGCGCAATCATTCCCTAATTATAATATATTGCTTAATCAATTGATTGCAATCGTGAAAAGAACAAATGGATTATTAATTGGGGACGATTTCAACTTTCTGATGCAGCAATATAATTTATATCTGAATATTGAAAGGATTATTGATAGTCGAATGTTTCATATAGATTATGCTAAGATTCTGAAAGAAAAATACTTGAATGAAATTATAGGGAATAATGAACAATTAGATTTCCAAAATGAGCGTAACCTTATACTAAGTTATCCCAAAGAAGCCATAGTCTGTCATGTTATCCTAAAGAATGAGAATGTAAAAGATTCTCTGGATTATGATTATGTTAGCCGTACATATAATCTTATTACTTGTGAGAATCGTTTGTATTATGTAGTTAAATACTTCTTTAATACATCATGTGATCTCCAGACCCTTTGGGGAGAGATTGGACAAATTACTCCTGGCATTTCAATTGATACAATAAATCATTCTGTAAAATTTGCAAATCGATTGGGTTTATTAATTATTCCCAGTAAAATATTGCAAAAATGTGAAACTTAAAATTTGTAGTATGAAAAAGTTTTTATTTTTTATCTTTTTACTTTTTGTTTTGTTCGAAAACGTCTATTCTCAAGTATGGGAAGAACATGGTTATTTTGATGTTGAGAATATTAGATATAATATGAAAAGGGTTGCAGACTGGCAATTAGATCATCTATTGTATGAGTCTGGTGGTGGATATGGGAATATGGGATTAATTCGAGAAGATAGTTGGGCCAGAGCCGTTTTCTATTTAGGAGTTTTATCCACGTATAAGACAACAGGTGATCGAAAATATGTGAATGAGGCAATGACTTTTGCTGAGCGAAATAATTGGAAAGTAGGTTTTAATCTTCGTAATGCTGATGATTTAACAGTTGGTCAAGTCTATTTGGAACTATATGGATTGCAAGAACGGGAAAAAGATGCTAAAAGGCTTGAGTCTTTAAAAAGCTGTTTGGATATTATGTATGAGAATCCTAAAACGGGTAAGGAGTATGGATGGGATAAGAATCTGAATTGGAGCTGGTCAGATGCTTTATTTATGGTTCCTCCTTCTATTGCTCGCCTATATAGCATTACAAAAGATGAAAAGTACTTGAGGTTATTAGATATGTACTATTGGGAATCATATGATTTATTGTTTGATAAAGATGACAGCCTATTTTATCGTGATCAAAGATATTGTTTTTCTCGAGAAGGAAAGGCAAAAACAATGAGTGGAAAAAAGGTTTTTTGGTTGCGAGGCAATGCATGGGTTATTGGTGGATTAGTTGGAATATTAAAATATATGCCTAAATCTTATGCTTCATATAATAGATATTTATCTCTTTATAAACAAATGGCAAAGCGTTTGCTCTCATTACAACAGATAGATGGACTGTGGCGTTCAAGCCTATTAGAACCATGGCAATTTCCTGAAAAGGAGACTAGTGGCAGTGGGCTGATTTGCTATGCATTGGCGTGGGGGATAAATCAAGGTATATTGGATGCTGAAACGTATGAGAATCCGATTAAGAGGACTTGGATTGCACTTTGTGAATGTGTTGATAGCAATGGGAGGCTAGCGTGGGTTCAACCCGTAGGGCATGATCCGCAACATATTAAATCTACCGATACAATGGAGTATGGAACTGGGGCCTTTTTAATGGCTGGACGAGAAATTTATATTATGTCATTTGTTGAAAGTGTAAAAAAGAGACATTATGAAGATAGCATTTATTAATATAGAAAAACACTACTGACCGACTAAATATTGCATAAAAAGAGGCTACTCCCTTTCGGTTTCGCCTCCCGTGTGTAATTTTGTTGTTCCACCAATAAAAATTACCACATGGGCAAAAGTAGTGATAAAAGATTAGT